>Ga0102932_1001783_pt1 | contig 11077 bp, 12 predicted proteins | sample SalPonR1_C_D2_MG_FD_78212 | JGI IMG/M metagenome (GOLD analysis project Ga0102932, IMG submission 78212) | Salt pond soil microbial communities from South San Francisco under conditions of wetland restoration - Salt Pond MetaG R1_C_D2_MG | ecosystem: Environmental > Aquatic > Marine > Intertidal...
AGCGCATGGATGACCAGCTTGCGCAGGCGATCTACGAGCGCGAGCGCTGTATCGAGTGCGGCTGCTGTGTCGCGTCCTGCGCGGTGGCGAACACGCGCCCGGCGTTCGTAGCGCCGGCCGGACTCAACCGGGTCGCGCGCTTCATGATGGACCCGCGTGACAGGCGCGCCGACGGCGACTGGTACGAGGTGTATGCCAGCGACGAGGGCATTTTCGGTTGCCTGGGGCTCATGGCCTGCCAGGATGTCTGCCCCAAGGAGCTTCCGTTGCGCGAGGTGTATGCCTACCTGCGCCGCAAGTCGCTCACCGGGCTGCTGGCGAAAAAGAACGCCTGAAACGGGCGATTTCCCCGGGCGCCGCGCTGCCGGGATCCTGCTTGAGCATGTTCCACGGCGAGAAAATGCATTAGTTAGTACGTTTACCCCTCTGGAATTACAATAAAAAAAAGGCGGTAATGGCTGGGGTCTCCGCCCCAGCCTTCAGCCCGTATCCCTATCCGACTTAACATAATATACATTATGCGCACTAGCATACGCACAGATAAGGCGCCTGAATCGCTGTTTCCCGCCAGGGTCCCGATCCCGCGCTTAAGTGCACCGCTTGCGCCCGGCCACTCCCTGACCTTACGTCGGTGTGCCCCGGCGCTTCAGATGCTCAGCCGAACAGTCCGATCAGGCCGATAATGATCAGGTAGCCGGCGCCCAGTGACACCAGCGGAGTGAGATTCAGACTTCAGGTTCCCGGGTCGCGGCTGTCGCGCAGCAAAGAACGGCAAGGCGTGCCGAAGGTTTCTATACTTGAGCGGAACAGTCACCAAGGAACGGACATGATGAGTTCTCCCGTCGCAGCGATCGTCGGAATCGGCCCGGGCAACGGGCGCGCGCTGGTCGAACGGTTTCATGGCGCAGGCTACCGCGTCGCCATGCTGACGCGTTCCCGCGAGACCCTGGACCGGTATGAGCGTGAATTCGACCAGGCGCGCGGTTTCGAATGCGATGCCGCGGACGCTGCGTCCGTGGCGACGGCGTTCGAGGCGGTGCGCGGGGAGCTTGGAGACGTCGATGTGCTCGTCTACAACGCTGGCGCCGGCGTATGGGGCGGCCTGGATGACGTCTCTGCGGATGATTTCGAAGCCTGCTGGCGAGTCAATGCCCTGGGGCTTTTCCACTGCGCCGGAGAGGTGGTCGAAGCGATGGTCGAGAAAGGCGCCGGCGCCATCGTGGCCATCGGCGCTGGCGCCGCCTGGCGCGGTCGTGAGGGAACGCTCGCCTTCGCGCAGGCCAAGGCGGCCCAGCGCAGCACCGCGCAGTCGCTTGCGCGCCAGTACGGCCCGAAGGGCATTCACGTCGGCTATGTCGTGATCGACGGGGTCGTCGATACACCGAAAACCCGCGAGCGCATGCCGGACAAGCCGGACGAGTTTTTTCTCGACCCCGCCGAGATCGCGCTGACGGTCTTGAACCTGGTCCTGCAGCCTCGCTCGGCCTGGACTTTCGAGGCCGACCTGCGGCCCTTCGGAGAGAACTGGTAAGGCTTCGATGCCTTACTTCGTCGGCTTTGAGTAATCGCGGTCGACCGCGGGATCGAGTTCTTTCGCGCGTTCCTCGCCGGCCTTCTCGGCCTGCTCCATCTCCTCGGGATCGCCCTTGCCGGCCTCCCGCGCTGCCTTTTCCACCTTGCCGGACTTGACGTATTCCCGGGTATTCTCGTTGTAGCGTTTCGCGGACTCGCGGTCGCCTTCGCCCTGGTTCTTGGGGGTGTCGCCCATGATAAAGCTCCTTTCTGACTGACTGGTGCGCAAACAGCACGTTTGCGCGACCTTCCCCAAAAAATAGTCATCATTCCCCGGATTCGCCACCGTGCCTTTTTGCGGCACCGCGGCACCAAAAGCGGTTTCGAGGCGAATACGTCAGGGTCCCTGCAAGCATCGCGAGGAACCGTCATGGCAAAACGCCTCCCCTACAAGGCGACGACTTCGACTGGCCGGCAATACGAGTTTGAGTTCCCCTTACACCCGGACACCGGTTCGCCGGTGAAGATCGCCAATCTCGTCAGCGCGCTCCTGGGCTGCCTGGATCGCGAACTGGCGCAACTGGACCCGGTCAGCAACGGCGACGTGCTGCAAGCGCTGGCCATGGCGATGGCGGTCCGGACGCGAATCCTGCCGGGACAACCGGAAGCCATGGCGACGCTTTCGGCCGAACTGCTGGACGCGGCGCTGAAGGCGCCTGTGCCGGCTGACGAGCAAGCACCTCTTCCGGGACCTGCAGGCAGCCTGCACTGACGCCCGGGGCGGTTCGCCACGCGGCTGCTCACGCCGTAAAATGCATCGCTCGATCGATACGAGGCCAAGTTTTGCCCACTTTTCGGAGCCTGTGCATGAAGAAAATACTGATGGTCCTCGCTGCAGTCGGCCTGGGCCTCACGACGAATACGCTCTTTGCCGACCTCATCCCCGCCGAGCAAATGTTCGGCAACTCGCTGGTGCGCACCATGAAGATCTCGCCGGATGGCGAACACGTGGCGCTCACCTTCGAGGAAGATACCGAGGTCAAGCTGACCGTGATGAACCTGGACACCAGGGAATTCACCAGCACCTTCGCGTTTGGCGAGAACATGCACGTGCTGAATTTCTGGTGGGCGAGCGACAGCCGGCTGGTGATGGGCGTCGGCGAGGTCACCGGCAACCTCGACAATCTCGGCCGTTCCACGGCCTTGTACGCCGCGAACCTGGACGGTAGTGTCCGGGAACAGATTTTCGTCACCGTGCGTTCCCGCGTGCAGGTCCTGCACACCCTGCCGGACGACGAGAACCACATCCTGGTGGCCCGCTATCACTATGCCGACCAGGGCGTGCCCAAGGGCAACCTGCTGAACATTTTCGACGGCACCCTGCGCTACCTGGACGACCAGCCGGTGGACCCGGAAATGCGCGGGCTGGTCGCCGACAACGACGGCGAACTGCGAGGCGCGCTGGCGGTGAAAATCGGGGATTCCCTGGACGACATCGAGTTCCGCATTTACGCCAAAGCCGGCGAGAAATGGGAAATGCTGGATTTGCCGAGCGCGCGGCCGCGGCCCGTGATGAATTTCCTGGGCTTCTCCGCGGACAACCAGCAGATGTATTTCGTCTCGAACCACGACATGCCCAGCGGCGATCGCATGGGCGTGTTCCGCTATGACTTCGACAGCCGTGAAATCGATCTCCTCTACCGGCACGACATCGTGGATTCCGCCGGGCTGCTGAGGACGCCGGGCTCAAAAGTCCTCGGGGCCTACGCCAGCTTCGGTCCTGCGGATTACTCCCTGTTCGACGACCAGGTCGAGGCCCTCCCCGAGGAAGCGAGCATGCTGGTCGGATTGCTGAACGCCTTCCCCCAGGACAATGTTTACATCACTTCCGTGACGCGGGACAGCAAGAAATCCATTGTGGCGGTGACCGGGGATCGTAATCCTGGTGAGTACTACCTGTTCGACAGTGGCGAAATGCAGTTGCAGTTCCTGGCGGCCTCGCGGCCCGAGCTGGACAAGAGCCAGCTGGTCGCGATGGAGACGGTGCGCATCGAGGCGCGCGACGGGCTGATGCTGAACGCTTTCCTGACGCGGCCGCGTGGCGCAAAAAAGGACCTGCCGCTGATTCTCAACGTCCATGGCGGTCCCTTCGGCGTTGCCGACGAATGGGGCTTCAACCCGGAAGCGCAGTTCTTCGCCCAGCGTGGCTACGCCACGCTTCAGGTAAATTTCCGCGGTTCCGGCAACCGCGGCCAGGATTTCGAGCGCGCCGGCTGGCGGGAATGGGGCGGCAAGATGCAGGACGACCTCACCGACGCCACGCGATGGGCGATCGAGCAAGGCATCGCGGACCCGGAGCGCATCTGCATCTACGGCGGCAGCTACGGGGGTTACGCGACGCTGATGGGCGTGGTCAAGGAGCCGGATCTCTACCAGTGCGGCGTGGGTTACGTCGGCGTGTACGACCTGGCCTGGTTCCGCGAGGGCGACGGTTCGGACTTCTCTCGCAGGACGGACCGTGATGGACGTGAGAATTTCGAGCGTTTTATGAGCTCAGCCGTCGGCGAATCACCCGAGGCCGTCAAGGCAGGCTCGCCGGTCGAGCACGTCGACCGGATCGAGGCGGCCCTGTTCATCGTCCACGGCGCGGCCGACGTGCGCGTGCCGGTGGGCCATGCCCATCGGCTGCGCGACGCGCTGGACGCCGCCGGCATGGACTACGAGTGGATGATCAAGGAAAAAGAGGGTCACGGTTTCTATGACGTGGCTAACCGTGTCGATCTCTACGAGAGCATGCTGGCCTTTTTCCGCGAGCACATCGGAGAGGCGCAGTAGCCGGGCGATCGCGCCCGCCTCCGCTCAAGAACCTGGGTCGAGTTCCAGCAAACCGCCCGGCACGAGACTCGTCGCCAGCATCACGGCGTTGATGTCCTCGTGCTCGAGCCACGACCGGGCGGCCTGGTGAGCCGGCTGGCTCCAGAAACGCTCGATTTCCGTGCCCATGCCGCTGCGCTCCTGCAGCCCGGCGAGGCTTTCATCCAGTACGGCGGTATCGCGAAACGCTGCCGGCGCCGCCTCGCGTGCCCGGCCGATCGGCTCGAGAGCCTGCAGGCCGATGGCCAGGCCCAGCTCGCGAAAAGCGAGACGCTGGGCGGGCCCGCGTTCCAGTTCGCCCAGCCGTTCATAATGCGACACGCCCGCCATGGCTGCCTGCAGGAGGGCGGCAAGAAGACCGTCGTTTTCCGCCTCGCCGGCGGCGATCAGCTGCGCCAGGACGCCCGCATCCATCAGCAGACCGCCGATTCCCAGCGGATCCGCGGTCGGCAAGGCATTGCGTCGTATCATCGCGGAAAATTTCTCCACGCAACGTCCCATGGCATCGGCGCCGGCGTCATCGCCGGCATCGCGCGCCCCCGGCCGCAGCGCCAGGCAGCGGATATATCCGTCCAGCGGGTCATGGTGTCCCATCGAGGCCACCAGCGGCCGGCCCAGGTCGATGCTCATCTTCCAGTACATCCGCAGTCCGCCGCCGGGCGCGCTGTAGACGAAGTGTTCGCAGGCGGTCGTCATCAGCTCCCGCGCCCAGGCGCCGTAGACGGGCGCGGCATGACTTCTGCCGGCGCGGTCCAGTGCCTGGGCCCACTTCGTAAGATAATGAAAATACTGGCCGTCACGGTTCCATTCCGAGCGCTCGTCCAGCGGCGCGTCCGGGGCTCGCTCCGGCAGGGGCTTGCCGATCCGCAATCCGCCCGCGGTCGGGTGGCGGGTGCCCTCTTCTTCCGAAAGTCCGCTGATCCAGCCGTTGCGAGGATCATCCTGGCGGTGATGTCCAAGCACGCGATGGACCTGGTGAATCAGCACCTCGGCATGTTCCCGCCACTCGGCCGCGCCGGTCTGCCGCTCGAGGGCGAGCAGATTGCACACCGCGAAAGCGTCGGTCCAGAGATAGCGCGTCGGGGCGCGCTCCCCTTTTACGCCGCTGCGGTCTAGAAAGGCCAGCATCAGGCCGGCGGCTGTTTCCATCCGCGGCCCGGCATCCCTTGATTGCGCGCCCATGCCTTGAAATTAGTCCACGGGCCCGTGGCTCGCAAGCGTGGCCGCCCGTAGCGCGAGCCGCCGCCGCTCGTATTGCGGGCCGCCCTCCTCCGTTACCATGGGACCCGCTGCTCAAAGGGAGGCCTGCCGTGGCCGGATCAAGTCTGCTCGCGCTGTTGGATGACATCGCCACCATCCTCGACGATGTCTCGGTGCTCACCAAGGTCGCTGCCAAAAAGACGGCTGGCGTGCTCGGCGATGACCTTGCGCTGAACGCCCAGCAGGTCAGCGGTGTGCGCGCCGCCCGCGAGTTGCCCGTGGTCTGGGCGGTCGCCAAGGGTTCGATGTTGAACAAGGCGATCCTGGTTCCGGCCGCCCTGCTCATCAGCGCCTTCGCGCCCTGGGCCATCGTCCCCTTGCTGATCGCCGGCGGCCTGTTCCTTTGCTTCGAGGGCTTCGAGAAACTTGCGCATCGCTTCCTGCACGACGCTGAAGCAGAGGCCGCGCACCGGGCAGAGCTGGCGCGCGCGCTGACGGACCCCTCGGCGGACCTGGTCGCGGTGGAAAAAGGCAAGATCAAGGGCGCCGTGCGCACGGATTTCATTCTGTCCGCCGAGATCATCGTGATCACGCTCGGCATCGTGGCGGCCGCGCCTCTCATGACACGGATCTCGGTGCTGTCGACGGTCGCCGTGCTGATGACCGTCGGCGTGTACGGCCTGGTGGCTCTGATCGTCAAGCTCGATGACCTGGGGATACATCTTGCGCAGCGTGAAGGTCCGGAGAGTTTCCGGGCTGTCGGGCGAGGCATCCTGGTCATGGCGCCGTACCTGATGAAAGGGCTGGCAATCGCCGGCACGGCGGCCATGTTCCTCGTCGGCGGCGGTATCCTGGTGCACGGCTTGCCGGGGCTGGAACAGCTCGCGCACCGCGTGACCGGGGATATCGGCGGCCTGTCGGGCGCCTTGCTGACGCTGAGCCTGCACGCGCTCACCGGCATACTCGCCGGCGGCCTCGTGGTGCTCGTGACGCGCGCTGTGCGACACGTGGCGAGGCCAAACGGCCCGCGAGCCTCCTGAACCAGCAATGAACTTTTTCGAGGACTGAAAAAATGAAGCTCTTCGTCATCCTGGGCGCCCTGCTGGGCGGCCTCAGTGTTGCCGCCGGCGCCTTCGGGGCCCATGCCCTGCGCGCCCAGTTGACCCCGCGCATGCTCGAGGTTTTCGAAACCGGCGTGCGCTACCAGATGTACCACGCGCTGGCGCTATTCGCGGCGGCCTGGATGATCCAGCAGACCGACGCGCCGTCGGCGCAGGTGGCGGGCTGGGCCTTCGTCCTGGGCACGTTGCTGTTCTCCGGCTCGCTCTACGCCATGGCGCTGACGGGTGCGAGGGGGCTGGGGATGATCACGCCCATCGGCGGCGTGGTCTTCCTCATCGGCTGGGTTGCACTGGCGCTCGCGGCGCTGAAGCTCGGCTAGTCGCGGCGCCCCTGCCCACCCTGACCGGCGTAAAGGCTGCTGCCGGTATAGCGCTCGTGCGCGTAGCGGACCAGCACCATGACCACCGCCGCAACCGGCAGGGCGATGAGCACGCCCAGGAAGCCGAACAGGTGCCCGCCCGCCATCACCGCGAAAATCACCGCCACCGGGTGCAGCCTGATCCGGCCGCCGACCAGCCAGGGCGTCAACAGGAAACTCTCCGCGAGCTGACCCACGCCGAACACGAGTGCGACCAGCGCCAGGTGCCACCAGTCTCCGAACTGGACCAGCGCTGCCACCATGCCCGCGCCGAAACCCACGATCGCGCCCAGGTAAGGCACGAAACTGATGACGCCGGCCATGAAGCCGATCAGCAGCGCCAGTTCCAGGCCGACCAGCGTCAACCCGACCGCGTAGATCGCGCCCAGCGACAACATCACGCCAAGCTGTCCGCGCAGGAAGCCGGACAGCACCTGGTCGGCTTCCCGCGCCAGCCGGCTGACGGTCGGCTCCATGTCCCGCGGGATGAGGCTGCGCACGTTTTCGAGCAGGCGATCCCAGTCGGCCAGCAGGTAAAAGGTCACCACCGGGATCAGGAGCAGGTTAGTGAGCCAGAGCACGGCGGTCATGCCGGACTTCGACAGGTTCTGCAGGACCACGGCGGCCATGCCGCCGGCTTGCTGCCAGTGGCTCTTGAGCAGCGAGACCAGGTTGGAAAATTCCAGCGTGCCGAGTTCCAGACCGGTCTGCGCTTCGATCCAGGGCAGCAGGGTGTTGCTGCCCCATTCCAGGTAGGCCGGTAGCCGCTCGATGAAGCGGCTGATCTGTCGCTCGACGAGCGGCAGGAGCAGCAGCAGGATTGCGAGCAGGCCGAGTACCAGGAGGATGAAAACGATGGAGACCGCGACGTTGCGCGACACTCGCAAGCGCTCGATCCGATCCACCAGGGGGTCCGACAGGTAGGCCAGCAGCGCGCCCACGGCAAAGGGCGTGAGAATCGGCGCGAGCAGATAGATGGCTGCCCCCGCCAGGAGCGCGATGGCCAGCAGTTGCCACCGGTGCGTGGTGCTCATGGGCGCCCGGTCAGTAGCTGGCGTACATGGGTTTGCGCTCGGCCAGTCTCAGCCAGCCTTTGACGATGCGGTAGATCACCCAGATGTAGGTCACTGGCAGGATCAGCAGGCCGATGCCCACGAAGATCGTCAACATGCCCACGATCGTCCACAGGACGCAGAACCAGAAGGTATTGATCTGCCAGTCGAAATGCGATTCCAGCCAGGTACCGCGCACGGCGTCCCTTTTGACATAATTAACGATGACGGCAACGATGAACGTGACCCCCAGCAGGAAGGACGCGGCCTGCAGCGCATAGACTGCCGTGGTCACGTCCCTGGCCGCCTTCTCGGCCGGGACTTCCGGCCGGACCGGTCGTCCATACATGGACGTCTCTTCCTCGTGCTGCATCGTTTTCGCTCCGTGAGTCTCCTGTCCCAAGGATAGCCGCTATGCCGCCCCGCGAACCAGCCAGGCGCTGTCATGGCTTCCGCCGCAGCATTGGTTAACATGTGCGCTGGCAAACGGCAGCGACGCCGGCGCGGCAACGGAGAACAAAATGAAGATCACGGTTCTGGGCGCGGGGGCCGGCGGCACTGCGACGGCTTTCGATTGCGCCTTTCACGGCCACGAGGTCCGCCTGTTCGATTTCGCGGGCTTCCCGGACAACATCGCCGCGATCGCGGCGCAGGGCGGCATCCGCGCCGAGGGGGCCCTGTCGGGCTTCGGCCCGGTCGCCTATGCCGGCCACGACCTCGACCAGGCGCTGGCCGGCGCGGAGCTGGTGTTCGTGGTCGGTCCCGCGTACAGCACGGAACCCTTCGGTCACGCGCTGGCCGGGAAACTCCAGCCCGGACAGGCGGTCATCGTGACGCCGGGATCCTGCGGCGGCGCGCTGGCCTTCAAGCAGGCGGCGGGTCTTGCGCTCGAAGATGATGCCGTGCGGGTCGCCGAGACCTCCACGCTGCATTATGCGGTGCGCGTCACGGAGCCCGGCCGGATCCGGGTATTTTTGAAACTGCGGGCGGGCAACCTGCTCGCCGCCCTGCCCGGCCGGCATACCGCCGCAATCCTGGCGCTGGTGGCCGACGTCTATCCGGGGATGGAGCCCGCACAAAATGTGCTGCAGACCAGCCTGCAGAACGCCAACCCGGTGATCCATCCCGCCGTCACCCTGTGCAACGCGGCTCGCATCGAGATGACGGGTGGCGATTTCCTCTTCTACGAGGACGGCGTCAGCGACGGCGTGGGCCGCGTGATCGAGTCGGTCGATCAGGAACGGATCGCGATCGGTCGCGCGCTGGGCGTCGAGATCCTGCCGGACCCGGAAATGGGGATGCGCCAGGGCTACATGCTGGAAAACGACTACGGCCAGGGTTACCGGCTGGCGCCGGGATTCCGCGGCATCGGCGCACAGCCGCAGCTGGACCACCGCTACCTGAACGAGGACGTGGGTTACGGGCTGGTGTTCATGTCCCGGCTGGCCCGGCAGGCTGGAGTCCCGACGCCCGCCATGGACGCCGTGATACGGCTCGCCTCGATCGTCATGAACAGGGATTACGAGGCAGAAAGCCTGCGCACGCCGGCCGGCCTCGGGCTGGAAGGCGATTCGGCCGAGGCATTGCGGGCGCTGGTGGAGACGAGCGCCGGCTAGAGATCGAACTCGATGGTGTCGAAGCGCGTGGTGTCTTCGTGGCGCGCCTCTCGCCTGATCGCGTCGACGATGCTCCGGGAATCCCAGCCGACGGTTTCCGCCGCGAAACCTTTCAGCCTGACGTCCATGTCCTTGGGACCGAAGTGCTCGATCACGACCACCGGCAGATCCAGGCGGCGGGCGGCTTCCACCGTGTACCGCGCCCAGTCGTTGAACCGTTCCCAGGTGCCCGCCGCGCAGACCACGCACTCGGCCTCCTTGAGCGCGTCACTGATCAGCGAGCGCCGGGCCGCGACGCCATCGCCCTGGGGCGATACCGCGTCGGGGTCCGAAAGCGCCCGATAGAAGAAATTGTCGGCGCTCTCGAGGTACTCGAACAGTCGCGCATAATCTTCATCGCGGTGCCAGCCGTGGACCGCGTAGAGTCTTATCGGGTTTCGTTCCGACATGACGCTCTCCTAATCCCGTCCGTCCTGATGCCGCAGTGTACCTGAGGCGGGGCCGGTATCGAACAACCGGCAGCAGGCCGCTTCCTGCTGCGATAAAATGGGGTCAAGGACACCCCCCCAGTCAATTGGCCGTCCGGCGTGAAATTCCTGCTCTACAACATCCGCTACGCCGCCGGCACCGGCGCGAACTTCAATCTCCCGGTCCCGGGGGCGGGTTACCTGTTCGGCAACAAGAACAACCTCGACGCCATCACGACCTTCCTCATGTCGCATAACCCGGACGTGATCGGGCTGGTCGAGGTCGATACCGGCTCGATCCGGACCGGCATGGTGAACCAGGCCGACCTCATCGCCCGGCAGCTGGGGCATTACAGCACCTACCAGTGCAAATACGGCGAGGCCTCCTTCAACAAGCGGCTGCCAATCGTGCGCAAGCAGGCCAACGCCTTCCTGGCGGCCCCACGGGTTCATGGCGAGCGTTTTCACTATTTCGACACCGGCATCAAGCGCCTGATCATCGAGCTCGAGCTGGAGGACGTAGCAATTTTCCTGGTCCACCTGTCCCTGAAGTATCGCCACCGGCACTGGCAGTTGAGACACCTGCACGACCTGGTCAAAAAATCGGCGAAGCCGGTCATCGTCGCGGGCGATTTCAACACCTTCTGGGGCGAGAACGAGATGTACCTGTTCATGGAAGCCACGGGCCTCAGGAGCGCCAACACCGAGGGTCTGCCGTCCTACCCCAGCCATGCGCCGAGGAAGGAACTCGATTTCATCCTCTACGGACGCGGGCTGCGCCCCACCGCTTTCGAGATTCCGCAGGTCCGCTATTCGGACCACCTTCCTTTGATTTGCGAATTCGATTCCGCATAACCCGGTCACCGGTCGCTGCAG
>Ga0102932_1001789_pt1 | contig 11054 bp, 9 predicted proteins | sample SalPonR1_C_D2_MG_FD_78212 | JGI IMG/M metagenome (GOLD analysis project Ga0102932, IMG submission 78212) | Salt pond soil microbial communities from South San Francisco under conditions of wetland restoration - Salt Pond MetaG R1_C_D2_MG | ecosystem: Environmental > Aquatic > Marine > Intertidal...
ATATGAAAGTATTAAATCGCGAAGAGATGAAAATGGTTATGGCCGGAAATGAAGAATGTTGTGAAGGAAACATAAAATGTAATGTCTTGGGCAATGAATATTATTGCAATTTACCAACTTTAGAGGAGTGTCTGGACGATTGTTCAGGCCATTGGACATGTCAAGGATGCGCGCAGTTTCCTGCCCAAGAACTGAATTAACTATTGAGTCAATACTATTGAATACAGTAGTTATCAAAATCCCTTGTTTATTAAACCAAGGGATTTCTTTTCATTTTATAAACTTAAAGTAATGATTTTATTGAGACTAATGGACGTATAATAATGTTTGACGGTAGTGCTAGGTTGTATTTTAATATCAGTACTAATTTTGGTTTGAATAGTAAATGTATAACATGGGTGATGTTGTTTAATAATAGACAGACTATCCTCTTTATATTTATGTTTTTGTTTTTTGCAGGGTGTAATAAATCAAAAAATGAACTCATTCCTGAACATGTTCAGGAGTTAAAGAATCTTAAAGTCTATTCGGAAGATGTTGATATCGGAAAAACTATATCCTTTGATCAAGAGGTTGTTTATGGGGGTAGTGATGATATATTCATAGGAATACACGGAGATATAGCAGTAGACTTAAACGATCTTATTTATATTTCAAATTCATTCAAAAAGATTATTTATGTATTTGAGCATGATGGTCAATTTATTGGACAGTTAGGAGGAGAAGGTAGGGGGCCCGGTGAATTCAGTAAATGGATTAAAAATTTACAGATTTTTAATCATCATTTATTTGCATTAGATGCCTCCATGCATCGATTAAACGTATTCTCCTTAAATAATCTATCTCATATAGACACTATTCCATTGGCTGGAAATCGAAATAGATATCCTGAATTGGCGAGAGCGTTTCCGGAAATACGAAATCTGTATGTTCGTAGTGATGGAACATTTATTGCTGAGTTTGTAAATCATTTTTCACAGGAAAGAACAGAGCGCTATGAAAATATTGATATGCAAAGCCACTTTTATCTATTGGATAGTTCCGGGACTATATCCTCAAAACTGATTGATTTTATTTCCGCAACTCTCACCGACCTTGGAATTGTGTTTAATCTAAATCAATTTTTTGGTCAACGTTTGAAGGGATTTTCAAGTGATGATCAAATTTACATTGCCGATCCTGACTATTTTTTGATTAAAACATATTATCCAAACGGGCATTACAAGGCTGCTTTCTACTATCCAATCAAGAAAATACCGTTAACAAGAGAAACTGCTGAACGAGCTGGAATTTCTTTGTTAAGTCCTTTTGGTAATAAAAAGGACGATCTTTTAGAAAAGGTAGAGTTACCCAATACCTGGCCGGTTTTGACTGACATGGTGATCGATGATCAAGACAGACTTTGGGTAGCTACTACGGTGGATGATATGAATGTTTTTGAGTGGTGGGTGCTTGAAGAAAGTGGTGAAGTAGTAACACGCTTCGACTGGCCACGCAGTAAGCCGATTGAAGTGGTGCGAAACGGTCATGTTTACACCCGCGAAACGGATGAGAATACCGGGCTTCAGCAGGTGGTGCGGTACCGGATTGAATTCTCCCAGGGAAACTGATGAACCGATGAACAGAAAAACAGAAAAACTGATGAACCGATAAAGTGGAATTGTTGAGAATGAGGGGCAGGATATAATTGTCAAAACAAACAATAAAGATGCCTGAGACTAAATATATGATTACCATGGTTAATCTTTTGACGCAAAGCGAACCAAGGAAGGAGTCAGGCTTTCCCATGTTTTTCCGTGCCTCCGTGGCTATACTAATCGTAGTGATGATTACAGCCTCAACAGGACGAGTGAACGAAGAAGAGCTGCCGGAGCTATCAAACCAAGTTGCTATCTCGCTGACGGAAGTCTCTCGCTATGGGGATTCTGATGATCACTTGATCGGGGTCTTTTCAGCAATAGCGGTCGATGAGCAAAACCGGGTATACATTGCCGATCGCAATCAGACGGTGATTCATGTGTTTGATGAAGAGAGTGATTATCTGACTTCGATGGGGCGAAAGGGCAGAGGACCTGCGGAGTTTTCTGCCATCACACCAAATACAACCATGCAAATACACGGTGATCATCTATATGTGACGGATTATGCCAACGAATGGAATTTCTTTCCGGATCGGGTACAGGTCTTTTCTCTGTCTGACCTTCAATTTTCACATACGGTGAATTTACTTCTGGATAGAGATCAGCGCAGCAGCAATCTGTCCGGTTTCTACCCGATGTGGGTATATCCGAGAAAAGAAGGGAATTTATTGGTAGCCTATCAGCGAATGCCGGCAGATTACAGAGATGGAGAGAGCCGGATTCAGTATGTGCTGCAGACCCGGAAGGGAGAAATGATTGAATCAGATCTCTATTCACAACCCGACAAAACTCAACTTATCTACTATGTGCGTAATGCCCCAATGCCATATGAAGCCACTCACGCATTCTCTTTTTTCCCACAATCTCTTTTTACGGTAACCTCTGATGATCGATTTATTTCAGCCCGAACAGATCAATTTGAGCTCTCGGTATATAACGCCTCCGGTGAACAGGTGAATCAGATTAGCCACCCGGTTGATCCTCTGCCGGCTTCAAGAGGAGAATTGATAGGAATGTATGAGAATCGTCTGCCTAGCCTTGGGGAAGGCGTGGCTGCAGCGATGATACGCGAAGCGGACGATCTACCTGAGACCTGGCCGGTACTCCGGAATTTACTAAGTGATGATGAGGGGCAGATCTGGGCATCTGTCGTGGTGGAGGATTTTAACCTCAATGAGTGGTGGGTGTTGAGACCGGACGGAGAAGTCCTTGGACGCTTCGACTGGCCACGCAGTAAGCCGATTGAAGTGGTGCGAAACGGTCATGTTTACACCCGCGAAACCGATGAAGAGACGGGACTGCAGCAGGTGGTGCGGTATCGAATAGAAATGCCATGAGGAAACTGAAGAACCGATAAACAAAAGAACAGAGAAACCGACGAACCGATGAAGTGAATTTGTTGATAAAGAGTGCTGTTAAACGGTTAATGCTACATGAGAACAATTTAAAAGTAATCGAAAAAAGCTTGGGCTGGGCGGCCGGAGATAGGCAAAAGAAATGCCATAAAAACGTATAGCCAACTATAATAACAAAAAATCATCAAACCTCATCCCACAAAATAACATGGGTTTACGGATTAAAAATATTCATTATAATCCCTTAGGGATTAAACATCCATGCCCATCATGCTAAGTTTACAGTGTGGACAAAGTTGGATATAACCTAAAGTGGATAGATATGAAAGTATTAAATCGCGAAGAGATGAAAATGGTTATGGCCGGAAATTGCCCCTCATGTGCAGCTTGCGCAACTGATTGCTTAAATCTGTATTCAGGATATCACTCAGAATGTGACAGTGTTTACCCGGATCAATCATCAGACGAGTATGCACTATGTCATCAGGAAACCCATGATTTGAATAATCAATGCATTGACGATTGTTTTCAGGTTAATTAACAGATACATGAAATCAGAATTTAAAACACAGAGATTGAGTGTCGGGTTTAAATTTCACCAATTTTGTTTGATATTTTTGACTTCAATTGTATTTCTATCTTGCAGTGAAGAAGAGCATTCTAAAGAAGTAGCAGAACGTATACCCTCATACTCTGTGGACAGCCTGGCATCAGCACTTCCTGAACTCAGGGCAAAATCAACAGGAGTATTTGATCCGCCCGTTTTTATTGGTCCTTATTTTCTTGAACCTCTTCAGGGAGGAGATTATATCGCTGTTAATGATCGGTTGGAACAAAGAATTCTCCTGTTTGATGAAAAGGGGATATATCTTTCTTCAGCCGGTGGGGAGGGACGTGGTCCGGGCGAATTTATGGGTAGTATTTTGATTCATGCTGGCACCGATCAAGAACTCTACGGATTAGATTTGCGACTAAACAGAATTACACAGTTCAGTGTAAATCAAGAAAAAATTACGTATGAAACCTCTTACACTGTGAACCTTGAGCCGGGGTCCTGGCTGCACAACATATATGTTACGCAATGGGGAAATTTTGGGGTAATCAGAAAAAACCTGAATTATAGTACGGGTAAAGAAGCCTATTACCTATACAAACTGGATGATTCCTTCAACTCGGTTGAACCTCTTTTTGAAATGCCTGGAAATGAAAAGTTGTCGTTGGATGGAAGGTCTCATATCGACCATATAGTGGGGCAAAAGGCGTTATGGGATCTGGACGGTGAATGGTTTTATCATATCACATCTCATGATGCAACGATTAATCGATACAATCTACGAACAGGTGAAACCTCAGTTGAAACTTTTTTTGACTTAGCAGAAAGAGAAGTCACAAAAGAACATCGCAATCATTTGATAGATTTTTCTTCCAATATGATTCGTAGATTTCCAGGATTTAGAAATGTGATAGATACAGTTAGGGTTCTACCGCTCTTTCAAGAGCTAATGGTTCGGGATAATTACATCTATTTTGTTGTTTTTGATCTCGAAAGGAGTGAGAGTACTGAACTAATCCAATTAAAACTGTCTACCGGAGATGTTCACTACGCAAACATACCCCATAAATTATGGAGAATTCAGGCCTCAAATGGATTGTTATATGGAATTGAAAAGACGGGGGATGGAGAAGAAAGAGTTCGAATAATAGAGCTTGAGGATGAATCATATTAGGCCAACATAAAACCCTCAAAACATTTCACAAGCGGAGAGTGGATTTGATACCTCAGGAAAGCTGTTTACTAACTTAAGTAAAAGAATAAATGAAGGTACAGAATCCTAAATTGTAAAGGAATGAATTACGAAAAACTGACGAACCGTTAAACAGATAAACCGACAAACAGATGAAGTGGATTTGTTGGTGAAGAGTGCTGTTAAATGTTTTCCAAGTATGGATGCTATATGAGAGCATATTAAAAAGATCGAAAAAAAGCTTGGTTGCGCAGTCCGGGAATGGTAAAACGATAGGCGAAAGAGCTGGTATAAAATCTATAGCCAACCATAATAACAAAAAATCATCAAATCTCATCCCACAAAATAACATGGGTTTACGGATTAAAAATATTCATTATAATCCCTTAGGGATTAAACATCCATGCCCTTCCCGCTAAGTTTACAGTGAGGATAAAATTGGATATCACCTAAAGAGGATAAATATGGAAGTATTAAATCGCGAAGAGATGAAAATGATTATGGCTGGAGCTTCTGGTGGTTGTGGAAGCGATGGAGCTTTCCCAATAGAGCATGACTCTCTGTCTTACTGCTCATGTACACATAATGGATGTGAAGTCAATTTTTATCAACTTGAAGGTCCTGATGAGTGGCTTATAACCAGTTGTGCAGGAACATCATGTGGATCTGGCGAATATGGAGGGACTATTTGTGGAGGTCAGTGTCCTTAAACAAAATGTAAAGGCCGGGCTAACAGGTCCGGCCATAAAAGGGAGGTGTTGTGAACGTAAAATATCTTAAATGTTCCGTATTTATAATGTTCATTATTTTTTATTCAGGTTGTTTAAAAAGTTCAGGGCAGAAACCGCCGGATACCCCATCGCAAGTACTTAATGAACTGGTTCAAAAAAATCGATTCCAATATATAAATATCGATGATTATAGCTTGTCTGATATTTTAATAAATGATGATGATATCATATTTAATTTGTCATTTGACGAATTTAATGAGGCAGTTTCAATGGGGCATTTGACGGATTATACTTTCATTGATGATAAGTTTTACATATATGATATTGAAGCAAGCGGAGTTTTTAAGATCACAACATCAGGTATAGTTGAAGGGCCTTTAACATCGATTGGTCGCGGGCCAGGGGAGCATATTTCTGTAGGAAATTTAAAAAGTAATAGCCAATTTCTCTATGTTTCGGATCCAATGAATGGACGAATAAATCGGTATGGTCACGATTTTAGCCTTAAAGGTGAACTGGGTGGATTTACATCCTTACACGATTTTGATTTAAATGATAATACAATCCTTACAGTGAACAGAGAAAGTGTTGGGTTAAACCCCATAAACGCAGAACAGGGGGTTATTGTAGCAAGTTCAATAGATAATATAAGTGATACACTTTCTACATTCTTTCCACGAATAATTCCGGAAGGTTTTCAGCCAACACTCTATAATATTCCTCGGTTTTCAATCAATGAAAAAAATAACATTGCAGCTTGCTACCAATTTCTTCCATGGATTTTCCTTTATGATGAATATTTCAAACATATAAAAACTCTTATTCTTACTTATTCAAAGTTTGATGAACTTAATATTCCTCAAATGGACTTTTTTGAAAATTTGGATAATCAGGGATTTGGAGGAGATTTTCCGGTAACCGGGTTTAAATTAATGCCTAATGATGAAATTATGATTTTTATCAGACGAGAGTTAATCCATCTTGTTCCATCAGGTGCGCCTGATGATAAGAATTATAGTGTTGCAGGTAGATATTCATTTACCATTGATGGGGAAGAAGAACCTTTATGGATTTCCGACATATTTATATCAGATAAGGAAAACGAATATTATGTGGGTAGTTGGTACAATATTTTTCGTTTTAGAGTAGAATATTAGATCCAATGTAGTAGAGTTATCGGGTGAAATATTTGAGTGTTGACTTCTTGATGAATCGCCAAAATCATTGGTCAATGTCAATCAACTGTGGAACAGGGCCCCAATATTACTCCGGGTGGGGAGAGTATAGCGGAACCGCATGTAACGGAGCGATTCCCGAAATTAACTAAATATGAATCCACCGGCTCTTTAAAAGCCGGTGGTTATAAAAGCTTATATGATTCGGATAATATATTTGTTGGTTACAATACTATTTTTTCTCTTTGGATGTGAGAGAAGTCAAACTGTAAAAGTTGATACCGGTAATCAAATCTTAGATGCTTTATTACAAGATGTTGATCGATCGGTTATCAACCTTGACCAAGTAGAGTTGGACACATTGGTTGCCGAAAAAGAATATAAACTGGAATACCATGATTCCGATAAGGATCGTCTCCCTGAATTTCTTGGCACTATAGCTGACTTGCAAATATTAGATGAAAATATACTTGTTGCAGATCGACAACAAAGCCTGATATGGGTGATGGATCAAAATGGGTATTGGAAGCAGACAGTGGGGGGTGATGGTGAAGGCCCCGGGGAATTCAGGCATTTGTTTAAAATAATGAGTAATTCGAATCGTGTTTATGCATTGGACAGAAGCAGCACGAGGGTACAGGTATATGATTATCAACTTAATTTGAAGGATACGTTTTCCCAGAAGGTGTCTGGAATATCGGCTGAACAGTTTACTTTATCTGATGACTATTTATTTTATCCGTCTGATCCTTTTACAGATTCACTGTTAGTGAAGGTTCGCAGTACCACTATTCCCTACCAAGACGTGCATTCATTACTGCCGGCACTCGTTCCGGCGGGTCAACAGCCCGCAGCTTACAATACCTATCATTCTAATTCAAATCGACGGGGTACCTTTGTTACGACATATGCAGGAACACCTTATCTGTTAATCTTTGGAGATGATTTTGAATTAGATCACTACATAAAATTTGAATCATCCTTCTACACAGATCTTGCAAACCCATCATTAAAGCCTGTATCGTCGAATCAATTGATGCAAACTGGTGAACCGCCCGTACCGGGCGTTAAATCGTTTATTTACAATCTAAAAATTTTAGAAGACGAGACGATCTACTTCTTAGTGGACAATATTTTATTTCGCTTAACAAGAGAAGTAGGAGGAGGTTATGATATTAAGAAAGGATGGGTTTTTAAATATGAAACCCGGTTTTAGGATAACATCGACGGTGAAGTTATACAAATTGGAAAATTTGATATTAAACGTGACTTGATGGTATTATCAACATTTGGATTACACGAAATTTTTCAAATCAATCTAGAATGAATTTGTTGATTACTTTGCTAAACTATTTTATTGCTGTGCAATAGGGTATACTTCTATAAATTTCGCGTCTATATCTTAACACAGCAGGACGATACAAGAATTTATAAGGCCTTTTTGTTTTATAATAAAGCCAAGTGATTAAATCCAATAAGTAGATTGCTTTTGAGATACCAATCAAGGAAATGAGTTAAGATAATGCTAGGCTGTCTGCACCCCAGTCAATTTGTAGTAATTAGTTGTTCTCCTGTTTTTTGACATGCATAAAACCGTATCAAAAAGATCGAAATAAAGCTTGGGTTGCGTAGACCGAAAATAGGTAAAACGATAGGCGAAAGAGCCGGTATAAAATCTATAGCCAATTATAATAACAAAATTTTTTTAAATCTCATCCCACAAAATAACATGGGTTTACGGCTTAAAAATATTCATTATAATCCCTTAGGGATTAAACATTCATGCCCATCATGCTAAGTTTACAGTGTGGTTTAAGTTGGATATAAATTAAAGAGGGTAGATATGAAAGTATTAAATCGCGAAGAGATGAAAAGTGTAATGGCTGGTTCAAGGGGAACCGGAGGTCAATGTTGTGAAGATCATAACCCTTCAAATTGCAGTACATGTGTGGATTATTGTTCCGGCGACGATTGTAATTGTAAGAGCGGCACACACGGTAAAGCCTGTGATGTTTAATAACTAAAACCTAAATTCTCCCCTTTTTACATTTAACAAAAAGGGGGGATTTTTTAATTAAAAAGGAAAGGGTTTTAAACGATGTCTAATACCGTGGTTTCTATTTTTGCTAAATACAGATTTTACATGACGAGTTTTTTGCTGATGTTCTTGATTTATGGTTGTGGCGAATCAAATACAAAAACTGCTTTCAAGAGTCCAGTTGAGCTTACAGAGTATAAAACCCTGTTATCCTATGAAGAAAATGTGTTGGGAGATCCTGCTATTATACGCTATGTCGAGGATGCAGGGTTATACATTTATGATCAAGCAAGTGCTACGATTGTTTTGATAGATGATGAATTTGGAGAGATCATTAACAATTTTGGCAGATCGGGACAAGGGCCGGGTGAATTCATCAGGGTTACGAATCTGTTTTTTTCTGAAGAATATCTATTTGCAGTGGACGTCGGCCGCTTCTTAATTCACCAATACGATGTGAGTGGAAATTTCATCTCTTCATTTGAATTTTTACCGCCATCAAACATGGTGCCGCCTCCACCCCCGCTTCCGCCTCTTGGAGGGTATAAAGAGGAATTCGTGAATTTGCTAAGAGAGTTCGAACCTGGTCATAGTCCTTATGTTTTGCCAAATAAAACAATAATCTTGAGAAGTACAGATTCTGATCAGCACATATTCAAATTATCAGATTGGGAGAGAACTGAGGAGGGTGATTTTGTTAAAACTCCAGAAGAGTTTAGAACCTCTAATGATATCGGAGTTTATAGACGTGAAGTTTCCGGAAGGGAAACACCATCAAACTCAAAGTTTGATAACTTTATAGTAATTGATAAGTCAAATGACAGTGGAGTATTTCTGGTCTATTCGTCAATCTCCAAAATTGCAAAATATCAAATAGAACAAGGTAAAGAGTGGGATACAGAAGTTGAGTATATACCGGAATTCGATTCAATCCAAAGGTTTTACTTTGAAACGGCAGAAGAAATATTAGGTATAACTGATATGTTTTTACCGCATAAAGTGTACTGGTCTGGTTCGAGTGATTGTAAGGGTCAATTATATTTATCAACCTTTAGCTATAACTCGAAAGGAAAAGAGCTCTTGATTCATCAATTTTCACCTAAGGGAGAGTTAATGGATAGATATCAATTTAAAGGTGGAGATATATTGATGCCGGTATTTGATGTGGACTGTGACGGTGAGAAGCTATTTTTCGTTTCTGAAAACGCTGAAGTAGTAAGTTACTTAATAAAATAGCGATGCTTAGATAGGCTGAGCAATATTAAAATGCTTCTAGCGGTAGAGTGACTTAATGAGTAAAATCAATACTCATCCCACAAAATAACATGGGTTTACGGTTTAATTATTTTCATTATAATCCCTTAGGGATTAAACATCCATGCCTTTCCCGCTAAGTTTTCAGTGAGGATAAAGTTGGATATAACCTAAAGAGGATAGATATGGAAGTATTAAATCGCGATGATTCATAACGAAGTGAAGAACCGCGAAGCGATATGAAAAGTGTAATGGCCGGGAGTATGGAAGATGACCTTGGAGGTTGCACAAGTGAATGTCAATATATTGGCAACCGTTGTTTCGAAGAAGCGGGCTATGATGAATTGATGTGTTTTAGAGTAATACACTGTTGTCAGGCACAGTGTATGGGAACCGTTTGTTAGTATATCATGAGAGGTTTCCTGTTTTAATATTAGAACAGGGAGCCTATTAAAATTAAAGAAGCCCAAATAAACAATAGCTTCAATTTTTGGAGTTACTTATCTATTTAATAATCAAAAGTTTGAAATCTTTAAAGCATACTACCATAGCCCTTCTGTGCTTCTTCACAGTCACTTGCTGTAAAAAGTCAGGACAAGGTGCAGATTATCAGGATCAGTTGATTGAAAATCTCAAGGAAAAATATTCTGAGATTGGAGTTGATGTCAAAGCATTAGATCATTCAGATCAAATCTTGAACGCAAACTGGCTTATTACGACCAGTCAATGTGATTTGATTATTGTTGACAACGCCGATAAAACAATCAAACTTGTGAAACCAAATGGTGATGTGATGAGTGAAGCCGGTGGTGAAGGAGACGGGCCTGGTGAATTCAGAAGCTTAATCAACCCCTATATTGGACCGGATGATCGGTTGTATATTATAGATGGGGATTTATTTAGAATTTCTGAATTTATTATTGATAATGACGAATTGGTTTTTGTTAACTCTACTCCATTTAAATACCCGCCTGATTATCATTTGCAGTCAATTTTTGTAGATGGAGACGATAGGTTTGGAGTGTTTTCAAAGTTTGAAAGTTATTTTGAGCCGGATAATGAATATTTTTTGTATCGGCTGGATGATAATTTTCAGATTGTAGAAAGGTTATTAGA
>Ga0102932_1001791_pt1 | contig 11042 bp, 14 predicted proteins | sample SalPonR1_C_D2_MG_FD_78212 | JGI IMG/M metagenome (GOLD analysis project Ga0102932, IMG submission 78212) | Salt pond soil microbial communities from South San Francisco under conditions of wetland restoration - Salt Pond MetaG R1_C_D2_MG | ecosystem: Environmental > Aquatic > Marine > Intertidal...
CGCGACGGGGATCAGCACGGCGACGACCGGCGTGTTGTTGATAAAGCCCGACGCCAGCCCCGAGACGCCGATCATCGACGTGAGTTGTTTTCGCTCGTCTCCGCCCGCGAACGCGACGATCCGGCGGCTCAGCAACTGGACGGTCCCGGTCCGTCGGATCCCCTCGCTGAGGACGAACATCGCGAGCACCGTGATCGTCGCCTCGCTGGCGAACCCGGAGACGCTCTCGGCCGAGGAGATCCCCGTCCAGGGCTCCAGCACCGCCAGCAGCACGATCAGCAGGATCGCCGAGACGTCGATCGGCAGCGGCTCGGTGACGAACGCCAGAAACGCCAGTGCGACCAGCCCGAACACGACCAGCGCGTCGGTCGGCGGGGGCTGTACCTGCCCCGCCGCGACGACCCCCCATTCCACGAACAGGTACCTCCATCGACTGTTCCACGGCGCGGGTAATAACACCGCACCGTCCGGGCCGCGACCCGGCCCCGAACCGTCGAATGGCACGCCGGAAAACCGCAGCCCGGCGCCGCGGAGCAAAAAGGCCTTAGTGGCGGTCTACGAGTGTTGGAGTATGAAAGCGATCGTTCTGGCCGGCGGCTACGCCACCCGACTCTGGCCGATCACGAAGAATCGGCCCAAGATGTTCCTCCCGATCGGCGACACGACGGTTATCGACCGCATCTTCGCGGATCTCGAGGACGACGATCGGATCTCCGAGGTGTTCGTCTCGACGAACGAGCGCTTCGCGGAGGACTTCCGCGAGCACCTCGCGGAGAGCCGCTTCGAGAAGCCGACGCTGACGATCGAGGAGACGGTCGCCGAGGACGAAAAGTTCGGCGTCGTCGGCGCGCTCGCCCAGCTGGTCGACCGCGAGAATGTCGAAGAGGACACCGTCGTGATCGCCGGCGACAATCTCATCAGCTTCGACGTCTCGGAGTTCATCGACTTCTTCGAGTCGAAGGGCTCGCCCTCGCTGGCGGCCTACGACGTCGGCTCCCGCGAGAAGGCCAAATCCTACGGACTGGTCGATATCGACGGCGACGAGGTCGTCGAGTTTCAGGAGAAACCCGACGATCCCAACAGCACGCTCGTCTCGATCGCGTGTTACGGCTTCCCCGCGGACGCGCTCGGCCTGCTCGAAGAGTACCTCGAATCGGGGAACAACCCCGACGAGCCGGGCTGGTTCATCCAGTGGCTGCAGGACCGCAGTTCCGTGTACGCCTTCACGTTCGAGGAGGCGTGGTTCGACATCGGCACGCCCGAGAGTTACCTCGAAGCGATCGCCTGGTATCTCGGCGGCGACACGCACGTTGCCGAGAGCGCGACGATCGAGAACTCCCGGCTCGGCGAGAACGTCCACGTCATGCCCGACGCCGAGGTGGTGGACTCGGACCTCGACAAGTCGATCGTCTTCTCCGACGCGACGCTGCGTGACTGCGACATCCGGTCGTCGATCATCGACCGCGACACCGATCTGAACGGGCTGAACCTTCAGGGCGCGCTGATCGGGGCGCACACGCAGATCTCGAACGGCCGGTAGCGCGCGACCGCGAGCGGTTTATAGCCGTGAGTGTTCCGGGGAGTGTACACCGATGGTTGACGAGGGAGACCCAATCGAACAGATATCGTTTCTCGCGCGCTCGGAGTCGCGCGTTCGAGCGCTCGAACGGCTTTTGGCGTCCGGACCGGCGACCCAACGCGAGTTGCGAACCCACCTCGACGCCTCCCGGTCAACCATCGCGCGTACGCTGACCGGGCTGGAACAGCGCGGCTGGATCGAGTCGGTCGACGGTGCGTACCGTCTCACCCCCGCCGGGACGATCGTGGCCGAGGAGTTCGGAAACATGGTGGACGCGCTCCGACTGACCGACGAACAGTCGACGTTCCTGCGGTGGTTCCCCTACGCCGAGTTCGATCTCGACCGTGCCGCGCTGCGCGCGGCGACGATCACGACCTCGACGTCCTCTGACCCGTACGCACCCGGGCGAGCGCAGACCGAGCTGCTGCGGTCCACGACCCGTTTCCGGGGATTCCTCCCGGCGATCGACCTCGAGGGAAGCGAGGTCGTCCACGAGCAGATCACCGAACGCGACTTCGCGGCCGAGATCGTCGTCTCTGCCGGGGTCGACGAGACGATCGAAACCGAGGAGTACGCCGACCTGTTCCGGGAGCAACTGGCGACGGGACAGTTGACCGTGCTCGTCTACGACGGCGATCTACCCTTCTACCTGGGGCTGGCTGACGACGAGCGCGTCCAGATCGGCGTCGAAGACGACGAGGGGTTCCCGCGAGCGCTGCTCGACACCGATACGACGGCGATCAGGGCGTGGGCGGAGTCGGTCTACGACGAGTACCGAGCGGCGGCGCAGCCGAAACCGATCGACGAGTTTTGAACTCGGCCGGCGCGTGCACGGTCTGCACAGATCCCACGGGATAACATGATACTCCCCGGGGGTCATTCGGGGCACGATGATCGTCGACAGCAGCGAGCGCGAGGGTCGGGCCGGGAGATGACCTGCACGAACTGCGGGTCGAGCCCGCTCGCGGTGCGGTACACGCTTCGGTTCTCCCCCGCCGGCGAGCGCGCGAAGGAAATCAAACTCTACCTGTGCGACGCGTGTCTCAGCGGCCTCTGTAGCGAACCGGACATCGAACTGGCCGACGAACCGCCCTGCGCCCGACTGGTCGAGTCGGTGGAATGACGCCGACGGGAGCTACTCGCCCAGCCGCGCGTCCGTGATCCGCACGCTCCCACGCGTCCCGTCCCACTCCGTCTCGTACTCCAGTTCGATCGGGCGGTCCATGTGCGGGCCGTCGGTGACGAGCGTCTCGAACTCGCCGCCCTCGCCGAGAATGTGGACGCCGTACTCCTCGTTGAGTTCTTCGAGCTCGGCCAGCGCGTCGGCGTCGAGACGCCGCCCGAGCCAGGACTCGTCGAGGCCCTCCGCGGCGACCTGGATGATCCGGATCTCGAAGCCGGCCGACAACATCTCGTCGGCGAGCTCGCGGGGGTCGCGCTGCCACAGCGGCGCGAACAGTTCGATCCCGAGCCGGTCGCAGAGCGCCTCGATCCGGCTGGTCTGGTACTCGCTTTCGACGGCACCGGCCGTGACGCCGGCGACGCCGCCGTCGAGTTCGGCGTCGAGGTCGCGCAGCGCGGCCTCCAGCGGTTCGACTTCGGCGTCGCCCTGCGTCCCGGAGTCGGCGGCGGCCTCGGCCTCGAAGTCGTCCGGGCGGACGTCGACGAGCGGGACGCCGACGCTCTCGGCGGCGAGGCTGGCCAGTTCGGTCGCGGGGACGTGGTACATGTACGAATCGCCCTCCGGATGCACGGTCAGCAGCCGTCCGACGTCGAGGTCGCGTTCGAGCGCGCGGTACAGCGCCCACGAGGAGTCCTTGCCGCCGGAAAAGAGGCTGACCCAGCGGCCGGCGTCGTCTGTCATGCCGCATCGTTGTCGGGCCCGGAGGATAGATGCGTCGAAGCCACAGCGGCCGAGTCACCGCGGCGCTCCGTCGCCTCGACCTGCAAGCCGGCGTGAGGCGTCCGCGGCGCCGAACTACGGGTCGGGTCGTGAGGGATTGCCGTCGTCGCCGTCGGGCAACTCGGCTTCGGCGTCCTCGATCGCCGACCCGTTGAAGGAGGTGGCGACGCGGACGCCGATCAGCGTCACGAGGACGCCACCGACGACGAACACGCCCAGTCGGTTGCCCAGGCTGAGCGTGAATCCTTCGACCGAGACCGCACCGGCCTCGATGGCGGGCACGTCGATCGGCGGGACGAGGTTCGCGCGTTCGAGGAAGTAGCCCGCGAACCCGCGGACGACCAGCCCCAGCCCGACGACCACGAACGGCAGGTTGAGATACGAGGGACGGATGCCGTCGTTCTGGATCAGTTCGTCGAGCAGCCGGCCGGTCGAGGCCGCCAGCGCCGCCATCGCGAGCCAGGGGACGCTCGCGTGGGCGAACTGCATCGCCGGCAGGAACACGTCGGTAGTGCGGCCGAGATCCGAGACCGCGAGCGCGCCGGCGAACACGCCCACCAGCGTCAGCCCGGCGCCGACGACGTAGGTCACCACCGACACCTGTCCGGAGTACAGCGAGTCCCGCGCCTGGCCGGCCAGCTGCCGGAGCGTGTCGTCGACGCCGATCCCCTTGTACAGCAGGAACACGCCGATCACGGCCGTGATCGTCGCCAGGGCCTCCGCGATCCCGGTGAACAGCGTGAGCGCGGGAAAGGCGAGCAAGGCGAGCCCGATCGGCACCAGCACCGTCTGGCGCAGCTCCTCGTCGGCGAGGAACTGCTTGAGCAGGTAGTACGTCGACTCGATATCCCGGGCCTGCCGAACGACGACGCGGTCGACCGAGTCGACCTGCAGCCGGCTCTCGACGATCGGGACCAGCCGCTCGTCCTCGGCGCTGTCGATCACGACGATCGCCGAGTCGGGGTCGTGGGTCTCGATCAGCTCGTCGAGCTGGCGCGCGACGGTGCGGTCGGCGCCGACCATCGAGTCGCTGGCTCCGGAGACGACCGCCACGATCGCCTCGTCGTCGCCGTCCCGCAGCTCGCGGGCCACCGAGAGCGTCTCGAGCAGCGAGTTGACGCTCGAGTCTTCGGGGTCGGCGAGGCCGACGTCGACGACGAGCGAGCGGACGGCCTCCCACCCGACGACCGGCGTCTCCAGGCCGGTCTTGTGGCCGACGTCGTTCGCCCGGTCGACGCAGAGCACCAGCGTTGTCACTGTCGAAACCATGTCGACCCCGGAATAAAAACTCTCGTCTCGGCGCAACCGCGTTCGCCGATCCGGCGGTCGCCCGGTCGCGGCGCGATCGACGCCTCAGCGCAACTGCAGGTCGATCTCGCGGTCGTCGGCCGCGACGCTCGCGACGCCCGCGCCCAGCGCGTACGCGACCCGCTCGGCGCCGCCGCGCATGCGCGCCGCGATGCCGCGCTCGGGCTCGAACTCCTCGACCGCGACCGAGTCGACGCCGAGCCGCTCCGCCAGCTCGTCCTCGACGTCCTCGCGCGTCCCGAGCCGGTCGACCAGCCCGATCTCGGCGGCGTCCTCGCCGAGGTACACGCGGGCCTCGGTGTCGCGGATCGCCTCGGGATCCAGCCCCCGGCCCTCCGCGACGCGCTCGACGAAGTTATCGTAGAGGTCGTCGACGATTCCCTGAAGGTACTCGCGTTCGTCGTCGTCGATCTCCTTCAGCGACGTGCCCGCGTCCTTGTAGTCGCCGGCCGCGAACCGCTCGTAGCTGAGTCCGACCTTCTCAGCGAGGTCGGCGGCGTTGACCGTCGAGCCGATCACGCCGATCGACCCGACGATCGTGGCGTCGCGGGCCCACAGCTCGTCGCAGCCGCTGGCGATCCAGTAGCCGCCGCTGGCGCAGGTGTCCTGGGCGTACGCGATCGTCGGGCCGTCGAACGACTCGGCCGCGAGCTTGATGTCGTCGCTCGGGACGACCTCGCCGCCGGGCGTGTTCAGCCGAACCAGCAGGGCGTCGACCGCGTCGTCGGCGTCGGCGCGCTCGATCTGGTCGACGATGTCGTCGGCCGGCGTCGACCCCGGCTGGCTCGGCAGCGGCCCGCCGCCGCCGTCGCGCGTGATCGGCCCCTCGACGGCGACCTCCGCGACGTCGTAGCCCGGCAGCAGCGACTGGACGGCGTTCCCGGCCAGACGCGCGCCGACCAGCGCGAGCGCCAGCGTCAGGACGATTCCGAGGAGTTCGGCCAGCCCGAACGGGATCTCGACGAACAGGACGTAGCCGATCACGGCTGCGATCGCCGCGCCCGCCAGCACTGCCCCGAGCGTCGCGAGCCCGCGGAACCGATCAGCCACAGAAACCACCACGACGTTGCATGCTCCGGTGTGGGGCGCGGGCGGACATAAAACGTCGGCGCCGAACCGCGGCGCGGCCCGCGACTCGCCGGGTGGTTCCGGCGGGGGCAGTTTCTTGTAGGGCTGTACGCAAGGACCAGCTAGGATGGCGAGCAATCTACTCGCGGACGAGGCGGCCGACAAGATCGTCACCGTCAGCCGAACGGCCATCGGCGACAGTCTCCGGTCGGTGACGTACTTCACGCGCGACGACTACGACCAGCTGTACCTCCGGGACGATCTGGAGCAGGACGCCGACCTGACGAGCTTCATCGGCCACGAGTGGCACGACTTCAAGACGGCCCACGCCGCCTACGAGGGGACCGAACTCGGCGCGTACAACTACACGATCCGGGCGTTCGACAACGGCTACTTGGTCCGCGTGACCGACGAGCGCGAGGGCGTGTTCGTCACGACGGACGGACTGACGATGCAGGACTTCGAGAACGTCACGACGTCGATCAAGGAAGTGCTCCGCGACGAGCTCTGAAAGCGCAACGCCCAACACCGCTCGACGCCTGTTTTCGACGATGACCGACGACGTATCCGACGCGGCCCGCCGGGCGCTCGAACGCCACGGCGCGTTCGAGGCCGACGCCGACGAGTACCGCTGCACGACGACGCCGTTCGACGCCGTCGCGACGCTCTCGCCGGCTCCCGGCGACCGCGACGCCACGTTCGAGGTCGAGGTCCGCGTCCCGACGCTCGACGCCGTCGTCGAGAGCGAGACGGTCGCCGATGTCGTCGAGGACGGCTGGTTCGACACGCTCGAACGCCGCCTCGACGACGCCTACGACGTCGTCAAGTCCAGCGACCGGCTCGACCCCGAGATCGAGCGCTTCGACGACGAGGTCGTCGCGCGCTTCGGCGTCCAGGCGTGGACCGCAGATCAGGGCGCCGACGACGCCAAGGCGCTGATCGACTACGTCGAGGGCACGTACGTCCAGGGCGTCATCCCGGGCTACGAGTACGGCGAGCCGGTCGCCGGCCTCCTCAACCGCGCCCAGCAGAACGCCGACAGCGAGGGCACGAATCGCGGCGGGACGCCGCTGTAGCCGCGGCGTCCGGCGGCGGTGCTGTAGCAGTGACGGAAGTATTCCGAGAATACGGCGGCGAAGCCGACGTTTCACTCCGAACGAGCGGTGCGCGGTTCGGAGCGCCGCAGGCGCGAGAACCGCGACCACGCGAACGGCGAAGCCGTGAGCGAAGCGAGTGAGGAGAGTTTTTGGCCGAGCTTTTTGCGGTGAGTGGTCGCCGAAGGCGACCCGAACCGTCAAAAAGGTCGTCGCTAGTCCATCGCGATGTACGTCTGCGTGTCCTCGACGCCGTCGATGTCCTGGATCGCCGTCGCCGCGATGTCCTTGACTTCCGCGGGCGTCCCGACGGCGACTTTGGCGATGATGTCGACGTCGCCGGCGACGATGCGGGCGTGCTCGACGCCCTCGATCGACTCGATGTCGTCGCGGAGCCGGTCGGCCTCGCCCGTGTTGGCCTTGATCATCACGTAGGCAGTGACCATCTCAGACACCCCCCGCCTGCGCGGTCGCGCGACTGGAGTCGCCGACCAAGATCTGTCTGACGTCGTCGAGCACGGCGAAGTCAGCGAGCACGATCAGGCGGTCGCCGGGCTCGATCGACTCGTCGGGCGAGGGAATCCCGACCGCGGCGTCGCGCTTGCCGAAGGCGAGCACGGTGGCGTTGGCGGGCAACTGGAGTTCGCTGATGGTGTAGCCCGCCGTCGGCGCCTCGCTGGTGATCGTCAACTCGACGACCTGGAGGTGCTGGGCGATGTCGGCGATGGCACGGATGTCGCCGCCCAGCATGGCGTTTTTGGCGCCGATCGCGCCCAGGCGCTCGGGGTAGACGATCTCGTCGACCTCACGCGCGTACTTTCGGTAGATGTCCTCGCGGTAGTCCTCGTCGATCCGCAGTACGGTGCGACAGCCGTAGTGGTCGCCGATCAGACAGGCGGCGAAGTTCGCGTTCAGATCGCCCGACAGCGCCCCCAGCGCGTCGGCGTCGTCGACGCCCGCGTCCTCGAGGACGTCCTCGCGCGACCCGTCGCCCTCGATCACCTCGTAGTCCTGCTTGCGAGCGCGGTCGGCCTTCGAGGGGTCACGCTCGATGAGCGTCACCTCGTGGCCCTCCTCCTGCAGCACGCGGGCGGTTCGAAGTCCGACGCGACCCGCTCCTATGATAACAAACCGCATGTCAGTCCGTACGCGACGGTCCTTGAATAACTTTACCCCGCTCCGTCGCCGAGCGCGCCGCCACACCGGTCGAACCGGTGGGACGGCGGGCAAACGTTTTTGTCGTGCCAAAGCGTACCACGGACCACGATGGTCCACGCGTTTATAATGGTGAAAACGGCCGCGGGGAAGTCCGAAGATCTGCTCGGGTCGATCCGCGAGCTCTCGCAGGTCGCCGAGGCCCACATCGTCGCCGGCGACTACGACATCATCGCCGAGCTCGACGTCGGCGAGGTGTACGAGGTTCTGGACACGGCGTCCTCGGGCGTCCGGGGATTGGGCGGCGTCACCGACACGAAGACGTACATCTCGCTCGACTGATCGCCTCCGAACTACGCCGGCGGCGGTGGAGTGTCGTGCACGGTCAGGCCGATTCGACGGTCAGTTCGTACTCCTGCCTCCCGATCCCGCCCAGCACTCGCGCCCTGATCGTGTACTCGCCCGTCCGGGGAAGTTCCACGTCCGGAATCCGGCCCGTACTGAAGTCACCGCTGCCGTCAATCTCCGCGACCTTGTCGCCGTCCGGTCCGTATAGAGCGGGTTCGGGCAGCATGTCGTCGGCGACCATCTCGATCGTCACGGACTCCCCGGCCTCCCCACGAAAACGAACGGGCTCGTAGTAGAGGTCGTACTCCCCGCCGAACGAGTCCGCGAGGTCGATCTCACCACGCTTCGTCTCGCCGATCGCGATCGACCGAAGGTCGTCTCCCGGTTCGTCGACCCCCTCCTCGACGGAGAGTTCGTACTCCAGGGGGGCGAAGGCGCCCAGACCGACGGCGACCACCACGACGTAGGTACCGCTCTCGGACAGCGGGACGCCGGCGAGAGGAATGTCGCTGCCGGTCAAATCCGGGTTGTGCGAGACCCTCTCGCCATCGGCGTCAAGCAGGAACAGCACGGTCTTGTCGCCGTTCGTCGGGACGCTGACCGTCACGACGTCACCCGCCTCGGCCTCGAACGTCCAGGGGTGATACCGGCCAACGTAGGCATCAGACTCCGGCGCGTCGCCGTCGATCGTCGCCGTGACGGGGGTTCCGTACTCGATCGTTTCGGCGTCGCCATCGATCGGAAGCGTGAACGACTTCCCGTCATCGTCCGAGGAGTCGTCAGATCCCGGCGAGTCACCGCTGGACAGGACGCCGGTACAGCCCGCGACTCCGGCCGCCAGAGCGCTCGCACCGGTCGTGAGAATCGCCCTGCGGCGCTTTCCAGCTCGCCCGCGGTCGTTGGATTGCATCGAAACTGCGTACCTGCCCGACGGCGTTAATATTTACTATTTCAGAAAATAATATTTGCGTTCAAAACCGATGTCTTACGAGGAGACGACCCAGATCAACTATTTCGTCCCATGACGGTGCTGCACGGTCTCCGCTACTCTCCGGCGCAGATCTCCACGAAGTTCCGCAGAATCTGCAGCCCCGTTTCGCCGCTCTTCTCGGGGTGGAACTGCGTGCCGAACACGTTGCCGGCCTCGTTGGCGACGATGCTGGGGAAGTCGACGCCGTAGTCTGTCGTCGCGACGACGGCATCCTCGCTGTCGGGTTCGGCGTAGTACGAGTGGACGAAGTAGGCGTACTGCCCGTCGACGCCCTCGACGAGCGGGTGGTCGCGCTCGACGTTCAGTTCGTTCCAGCCCATCTGGGGCACTTTCTGGCCCTGGTCGAAGCGAAGGTTCGTGCCGGGGATCAGGTCCAGGCCGCGCACGTCGCCCTCGCCGGCGCGGTCGGCTTCCTCGCTGTCGGTCAGCAGCATCTGCATCCCGAGGCAGATGCCGAAGACGGGCTGGCCGCGCTCGGCGGCCTCTTCGAGCGGCTCGCGGTACGGACCGGCGTTCTCGACGCCCTCGCGGAACGCGCCGACGCCGGGGAGCACGATGCCGTCGGCGTCCGCGAACGCCGAGGGATCGTCGGTGATCTCGACGTCCGCGCCGGCCCGTTCGAGGCCGCGAGTGACGCTGCGGAGGTTCCCGAGCCCGTAGTCGACGACGACGATCGACGCCGACGCCGCGGCGTCGTCCGGGCGTTCGGTCTGCTGGCTCATGTCTGCAGGTAGGGCCACCCCGGGGAAGTTCCTTCCGCTTCGCGCGACAGTCGCCGCTGTCGGCCGACGAACCGGTCGGCGTCGCGGCCGACGGTCCGATCGCCGCCGTCTCCGATCGGCCCTGAGGTCGCCGCCGTATCCGATCGGCACCGAGATTGACGCCGCGCCGCAGGCGGTTACAAGCCGGCGGGACAGTCCCCGCGAGCACCCCCAATAGATTGGTAGTGCGCTTAATCTACTTCGGCGGCTAGGGACGCTGCACACCCGATGTTCTCATCAGACCGCTTCGAGAATGCGATCGAGGAAGAGGAGTTCGAGGGCGTTCCGCGCTACGGCGCGATCCGGATCGAGGACGGCACCGTCGTCGTCTACGACCGCGAGGACGACGACGCCTGGATCAGATCCGACTACGCCGTCGAGGTCGGCGGGGAAGGCTAGACGTCGCCAGGGTCGGATGAAGTCAGAAGTCGCCGAGGCGCGCCTGCCCGTCGCCCGATTCCGCGGCGCCGGCGAGGTCTGCCGCGGTGGCGATCGTCTCGGCGAACGTCTCGCGCTGGCTCGGATCGTACAGCGTCGCCGCGGGGTGGACGCTGATCAGCACGCGACGGGGCGTCCCGGCGACGCGCGTCTCGACGACGCTGCCGGCTTCGTTCGTCACGCCGACCGATCGTTCGAGCAGGTGCTCGCTCGGGACTTTACCCAGTGTGACGATCACCTCGGGATCGAGCAGGTCGAGTTCCCGTTCGAGGTACTCGCGACAGTTCTGCAGTTCGTCGTCCGTGGGATCGCGATTGTCCGGCGGCCGACAGCGCACGCAGTTGGTGATCCGCACGTCCGCCCGCGCGAGTCCGGCGTCCCGCAGCGCGTCGTCTAA
>Ga0102932_1001793_pt1 | contig 11034 bp, 8 predicted proteins | sample SalPonR1_C_D2_MG_FD_78212 | JGI IMG/M metagenome (GOLD analysis project Ga0102932, IMG submission 78212) | Salt pond soil microbial communities from South San Francisco under conditions of wetland restoration - Salt Pond MetaG R1_C_D2_MG | ecosystem: Environmental > Aquatic > Marine > Intertidal...
ATATCACGGCTGATCATGTGGTGAACTGCGCCGGCATGTGGGGCCGCGAGGTGGGCGCGATGCTGGGCACCAATGTGCCGCTTCAGGCGTGCGAGCATTTCTATATCGTATCTGAGCCGATTGACGGGCTTGGCCCCCTGCCCGTGCTGCGCGTGCCCGACGAATGCGCCTATTACAAGGAAGACGCGGGCAAGATGATGCTGGGCGCGTTCGAGCCGGTCTCGAAACCTTGGGCATTGTCAGGCATCCCCAAAGACTTCGAGTTCGATCAACTCCCCGAGGATTTCGACCATTTCGAGCCGATCCTCGAATGGGCCGTCGACCGTATGCCGATGCTGGGCGAGGCGGGGATTCACACCTTCTTCAACGGGCCCGAATCCTTCACCCCCGACGATGCCTATCACCTTGGCCAGTGTCCCGAGATGGACAATGTCTGGATCGCCGCCGGGTTCAATTCCATCGGCATCCAGTCGGCGGGCGGCGCGGGCATGGCGCTGGCGCAATGGATGGAGGACGGCGCGAAACCTTTCGATCTGGGCGATGTGGATATCGCGCGCATGCAGCCCTTTCAGGGCAACCGCAGCTATCTGGCGCAGCGATCCACAGAAACCCTTGGCCTGCTTTACGCCGATCACTTTCCCTACCGGCAAAAGGCCACCGCGCGCGGCATCCGGCGCAGCCCGTTTCACGCCCATCTGCTGGAACAGGGTGCCGTCATGGGGGAAATGGCCGGGTGGGAGCGCGCCAACTGGTTCGCCAATCCGGGCCAAGACCGCGCCTATGCCTATTCATGGGGGCGTCAGAACTGGTTCCCGAACGCCGCCGCTGAACATGAGGCGATCCGCACCGGCGTGGGCCTTTATGACATGTCGTCTTTTGGCAAGCTGCGCGTCGAAGGCCCCGAGGCCGAAACATTCCTGAACCATGTCTGTGGGGCGGATATGGCGGTGCCGGTCGGCAAAATCGTCTATACGCAATTCCTCAACCCTCGCGGCGGGGTCGAGGCCGATGTCACCGTCACCCGCCTGTCGGAAACCGCCTATCTGGTGGTGACACCTGCCGCCACCCGGCTGGCGGATGAAACATGGCTGCGCCGCCACATACGCGACCGAATGGTCGTGATCACCGATGTCACCGCCGCCGAGGGCGTTCTGGCCGTGATGGGGCCAAAGGCGCGCGATTTGATGCAGGCGGTTTCGCCCAATGATTTCGGCACTACCGCCCATCCGTTCGGCATGGCGCGGCATATTGAGATTGGCATGGGGCTGGCCCGCGCGCATCGTGTGTCTTACGTCGGCGAACGGGGGTGGGAGATCTATGTCAGCGCCGACATGGCCGCGCATGTATTCGAGACCTTGATCGAGGCCGGGGCCGATCACGGCCTGAAACTCTGCGGCCTGCACGCGATGGATTCATGCCGGATTGAAAAAGGGTTCCGCCATTTTGGCCACGATATCACCTGCGAGGATCACGTGCTTGAGGCCGGGCTTGGCTTTGCCGTGTCGAAAACCAAGCCCGCTTTCATCGGCCGTGATGCCGTGCAGCGCAAGCGTGACGAAGGGCTGCAAACCCGCATGGTGCAATTCCGCCTGACCGATCCCGAGCCATTGCTTTATCACAACGAACCCGTGCTGCGCGACGGTCAGATCGTGGGCTACCTGTCATCGGGCAATTACGGCCACCATCTGGGCGGGGCCATCGGCATGGGGTATGTGCCCTGCGCCGGGGAAACGGCGGCACAGGTTTTGGCGTCCCGCTATGAAATAGATGTCGCCGGAACGCGCGTGCAGGCCGAGGCCAGTCTCAAACCCCTCTACGATCCGACAGGCGCACGTATGAAAGCCTGAGCAGCGCAAGGTCCGGCTGCGCACGCATGACGCAACACCGCCGGGCCAGATCAAACCTTATACCCGTTCCATCGCAATCGCCGTGCCTTCACCGCCACCGATGCAGATGGCCGCGACGCCGCGTTTCAGCCCACGCTTTTCAAGCGCGTTCAGCAATGTCACCATGATCCGCGCGCCGCTGGCCCCAATGGGGTGCCCAAGCGCACAGGCGCCGCCGTTCACATTCACCTTGTCACGCGACAGGCCCATTTCATGCATGAAGGCCATCGGCACCACGGCAAAGGCCTCGTTCACTTCCCACAGGTCCACATCCCCTGTGCTCCAACCGATCCGCTTTAGCAGCTTTTGCGCGGCGGGCACCGGCGCGGTGGTGAACCATCCGGGGGCCTGTGCATGGCTGGCATGGCCAACAATACGCGTACGTATGTTTAGCCCCTCGGCCTCAGCCGCCTCGCGCGAGGCCAAAACCAGCGCCGCCGCGCCATCGCTGATCGAACTGGAATTGGCCGCCGTGACCGTGCCGTCCTTGCGAAACGCGGGCTTGAGCTGTGGTATCTTGTCAGGCCGTGCTTTGACGGGTTGTTCATCTTCGGAAATCGTAACCTCACCCTTGCGGGTCGTGATCGTCACCGGGGCAATCTCGCCAGCAAAAGCCCCTGATTTCTGCGCCGCAAGCGCACACTCCAGTGACCCGATCGCGTATTCGTCCTGCGCCTCGCGGGTGAACTGAAACTTTTCGGCGCAATCCTCGGCAAAGGTGCCCATCAGGCGCCCCTTGTCATAGGCGTCTTCCAGACCGTCCAGAAACATGTGGTCGATCACCTGACCATGCCCGATCCGCGCCCCGCCGCGCATCTTGGGCAACAGGTATGGCGCGTTCGACATGCTTTCCATCCCGCCAGCAATCATCGTGTCGGCATGGCCAAGGGCGAGCTGATCAAACGCCATCATCGCCGCCTTCATACCCGAGCCGCACATCTTGTTCAGCGTGGTGGCAGGCACCTCTTGGCCCAAACCCCCAGCAAATCCGGCCTGCCGCGCCGGGGCTTGGCCTTGGCCTGCGGGCAAAACGCAGCCCATCAATACCTCGTCCACGGTCTGTGCGCCTGCGCCTGTCAGCGCGGCCCGAATGGCCGCCCCGCCTAGAACCGAGGCCTCGACACCATCGAAATCACCCTGAAAACCACCCATTGGCGTGCGGGCCGCGCCCGCGATCACAACCTCTTTCATGCTCCGTCCTCCTGAATTTCTGCTCGTGAATACCGAATGGTAAGGAATGGGGTCTAGCCTTGGCCGTATTACTACCTATGGCCGGAGTGCACTATGCCCTTACAAGAAACCCAAACCGACACCATCAAGATCATCACCGTGAACCTACCCCGAATCGATGCCGCCGTGGCCATTCAATTCAAGGACGCCATGCGCGAGGCCACAGAAAACGGGCCCGATCAGATCGTTCTCGACCTGTCCAATGTCGCCTTCATCGATTCCAGCGGTCTTGGCGCGATTGTCGCATCGAAAAAACAACTGCCTCAAGACAAACGAATTGATCTGGCCGGGCTGACGCCCGACGTCGCCAAGGTGTTTCGTCTGACACGTATGGATTCGGTTTTCAGGATTTACACCCATGTCTCTGATCTGGCGCCCCGTGCCGCTGGTTAAACGGCGCGCACGCCGTTTGGACCCGCCGCACACCGTGGTTACATCCCGCCCCTTTCCCGGCTTTACCTTGCGTTTTACGGGCGCAAACAGCGATGTCAGCCCCGCCTTGCAACAAGCAATGTCGAAACTGGACACGCTTGGCTTGGCTGCAGATTGGCGCAGCACCGTCGAACTGGTATTGGCCGAAGCGCTGAACAACATCGCCGAACACGCCTATGCAGGGCTTACGCCCGGCCCAGTCACATTGACGGCGCGCATGACGTCTGAACGTCTGCACGTGATATTGCGCGATCAGGGGCGCGCCCTACCGGGGCGCAAACTTCCCGAAGGTGTCCCACCCAAGACCGATGTGGCCTGCGCCAACCTACCCGAGGGCGGTTTTGGCTGGTTCTTGATCCGCGATTTGACCACGGCCCTGCATTACCGGCGAACCGATCGAGAGAACCGCCTGCAACTGGAATTCGATCTGACGAATCCACCAAAATCGGCCGATTCCTGAACGAAATCACGATATTGCCGCAATCTGCGCCAATTCACGCCAGAAAACAGGGGCATAACAATACCGTAGCTGCATAAAGCTTCCCTCGGCGTTGCGTTCAACAGCCCCCACCCAGTGCGCGACGTCGAGGCTCTAACCCTGCATCACGGGCAGGCATTGACACAATCCGCCCCGGTGCATCGCGTCTGCACCGCCAAAACCCTCAAAACAGGCTTCAACGGCTACGCGATATGCTATTGGCCTGCATCATTGGCAAATCCCCCGTGTGAATTTAGGCTGCGCTTGATCACAACAGCCTGAGGATACCATGCGCGATTTTCACCGTCCCGGACGCTCGGCAACATTTGCCACAAACGGCATGTGTGCCACGTCACATCCCTTGGCCGCGAAAACCGCGATCGACATCCTCGAACGGGGCGGCAATGCGATGGATGCCGCCATCGCCGGTGCGATTCTGCTTGGAATTTGCGAGCCTCAAATGACCGGGATAGGCGGTGACTGTTTCGTTCTGTTCACGCCTCCGGACAGCGATGACATTCTGGCGCTCAACGGGTCGGGGCGCGCCCCGGCGGCGGCCAATGCCGCTGACCTACGCGCGCGCGGACACACATCCGTGCCGTTGAATACCCCCGACGCAGTGACCATCCCTTGCGCCATTGACGCGTTCTGCCGCCTGAGCGCCGATCATGGCAAACTGGGCCTGGATGCCCTATTGGCCCCAGCCATCCACTATGCAGAAACCGGAGTGCCGGTGGCTCCGCGCGTGGCGCTGGATTGGCCAACGGCAGGAAAAACACTTCAGGGCCATGCACTTGACCATTATTCAAACAACGGTAAGCCGCTGACCACGGGGGAAATCTTCCGCTCGCCCGGTCAGGCCGAGGTGCTGCGCCGCATCGCCCGCGACGGGCGCGATGCGTTTTACACCGGCGAAGTGGTCGATGACATGCTGGCCGCGCTTGGCGCCCTAGACGGCGTTCACACCGGCGATGATTTTGCTGCCGCCAGCAGCGATTACACCACGCCAATTTCCGGCACCTATCAGGGCGTCGATCTGGTGGAACATCCGCCCAATGGCCAAGGGGCGACCGCCATTTTAATGCTCAACATCCTGTCGCATTTCGATATCGCGCGGATGGACCCTGACGGCAGCCAACGCGCCCATATCGAGGCCGAGGCCGCGAAACTGGCCTATGACACACGCAACCGGCTGCTGGCCGATCCGGATCATACCGCGCGGCTTGATCACATGCTGGCACCTGAAACCGCCACGAAACTGGCCGCGCTGATCGACCCGCAAAACGCCATGCCCGACCCGGCCCCGGTGGCCGAGGCCGTGCATCGTGATACCGTCTACATCACCGTGGTTGACCGTGATCGTATGGCCGTGTCGCTGATCTATTCGATTTTCCACGGATTTGGCTCGGGCATTGCATCGGAAAAATTCGGTATCTTGCTGCAAAACCGTGGCGCCGGGTTTAGCCTGAATCCCGGCCACCCCAACGAGATGGCAGCCGGCAAGCGGCCGATGCATACCATCATTCCCGGAATGCTGCGTGAAAACGGCCGGGTCATCATGCCCTTCGGCGTCATGGGCGGCGCGTATCAGCCCAACGGTCACGCGCGATTTGTGTCGAACCTGCGCGATTTCGGGATGGACCCACAAACAGCCATCGACGCGCCGCGCGTTTTTTCAGATGCCGGAACGCTCAAAATAGAACGCGGCTATTCCGAATCCGTGCGCGCCGAGCTGGCCGATATGGGCCATAGCGTCACCATCCCCGAGCAGCCCATTGGCGGCGCTCAGGGGATCTTGATTCGGCCCGATGGCGTGTTGGAAGGCGCAAGCGATCCGCGCAAGGACGGCTGCGCGCTTGGCTATTGAGGGCAGCCGGGCGTCACTCCCGCACCGCCATCAGTTCAGTTGGAAATGCAGCGGGTAGTGGCCATCTTCGAACGGACCGAACAGGTCGGGAATATCCGGGTGGTCCACAGGCTCGCCCGAGTAGTCGGCAACGAGATTCTGCTCTGACACATAAGCCACGTAGTAGCTTTGGTCGTTTTCAGCCAACAGATGATAGTACGGCTGTTCACGCGAAGGACGGCTATCTTCTGGGATCGAATGATACCATTCTTCTGTATTCGCAAACTCAGGATCCACATCGAATACGACGCCGCGAAACGGATGTTTGCGGTGCCGGACGACCTGTCCCAAATGATACTTTGCCCGTGTCTTTAACATCATGATGCAGCCCCTATCGGTGCAGACTAGTGGTTTCAAGGGTCGTTTGTCCAACGCCAGAGGCAAAAAACTCAGGAAACAGTCTGTGAACCCTGAAGTGACAGTCACCAAAACCGCCAGTACGCCAGCGCCGCAATTCATGCAATTGTGGATTCCCTCGGGCGGCCGTTTGGGTTAAAGTTAAAGAAAAATACAAAAAAGAAAGCGAGAGGCAGATGAGCAGACCCCTTCGCGCAATCGTGATTCTATTGCTGGTCGCATCCTGTGGCGTCGGCGGCCGCAGCGGCCCGCCGCCCAGCAATCTGGACAATGCTTGCGCCATTCTGGCCGAACGGCCGCAATACAAACGCGCCTTCAACGCCACCGAACGCCGGTGGGGCGTGCCCGTCCATGTGCAAATGGCCACCATCCATCAGGAAAGCAAATTCGTCGGCGACGCCCGAACGCCCTTTCGCTATGCTTTGGGCGTGATCCCGATGGGTCGGCAAAGTTCGGCCTATGGCTATAGTCAGGCGCTCGACGGCACTTGGGATGAATACAAAGCCGAAACCCGTCGTTTTGCCGCGCGCCGCAACGATATTCGCGATGCCACCGATTTTATGGGGTGGTATATGGCCAAATCGAATGAACGGCTTGGCATTTCACTGAGTGATTCGCGCAATCAGTATCTGGCCTACCACGAAGGCCGCACCGGGTTTTCGCGGGGTAGCTACAACGCCAAGCCGTGGCTATTGCGGGTCTCGGCCAAAGTGGACGAACGTGCCCGCATGTATCAAGCGCAACTTCAATCCTGCAACGGGCGCGGATTTGGGATATTTTGAGGCGCACAGGCGGGCCATGCACTGGCCCGCCCCTGCCCTAATGGCCAGTGTCGTCACTTAACGGTCGTTATGTTTGGGCCCGGTGCCAATTCCCGGAATGACAAACCGATCATTGGCCAACCGCATACCGGTCTTCAAATCCCCTAAAACCACCGTCGTCCGGCTTCCGGCGTTGTCGTTGATCACCCATTGACGCAACTCGACCGGATTGTCTGTGAACACCAGTTCGATACTGCCATATTCCGGGTTTTTCGGATCTTGAGCACGAATGGTTGTCGTCTTGCCATCGCTGGCATGACCCGTGACCATGCGTTCGGCGCTTAGATCCACCTTGTTGGACAGAATGATCTTCAGCGGTGTGCGGTGCAGCGGATATCCTTCCGGGCCGGTGTTTGATTTCGGGTCTACGATCCCGACCGTATCCCCATCGGCCACCACAAGGGTGCTTTCGGGCGGATCATATTCGAACCGCACACGCCCCGGCCGCTTAATGTATAGGCGGCCAGTGCTGATCGTGCCATCATCATTGATCTGGGTGAATTCGCCCTGAGCCGTTCGAAACCCGTTGAAATACGACGATATCTGGCTCAGCGACAACCTGTCAGCCGCCGCAGGCGAGGCCAAGGCCACGCCGACCAAGACAGCGCTCACGAAGGGGATATATTTCATTCCAGCAGGCTCCTTACAGGTCAGTCAGCCTCAAATGTGACGCTGCCCTGACCTGATATGCAATAACACATGCGTTTCAATCAGATATCAGGGCACGCGTTGGCCAGATCAAGCCCTACACAATTGATCGGCCAAACACCGCCTTGAGAATGGTTCCGCCCCTACTGCTCGGGCACAAGAATTTCGCGTTTGCCCACGTGATTGGCCGCGCTGACCACGCCTTCGTCTTCCATTTGCTCCACCAATCGCGCGGCTTTGTTATAGCCAATTGCCAGCTTGCGCTGAATGTAGGACGTGCTGCATTTGCGGTCCTTGATCACAATCGCCACCGCCTGATCATACAGGGCGTCCTCGCCATCGGTATTGCCCCCTGTCGACAAGCCTAGAACGGCGTCGATGTTGTTGGCTTTGTCATCATCCGGGCCATCCTGCACCCCGCCCACATAATCCGGCGGGCCATAGGCCTTAAGGTTGCTAACAACCTCTTCGACTTCTTCGTCGCTGACAAACGGCCCATGGCAGCGGGTGATCTTGCCCCCCCCGGCCATATACAGCATGTCGCCCATGCCCAGAAGTTGCTCGGCGCCCATTTCACCCAGAATGGTGCGGCTGTCGATCTTGGAGGTCACTTGGAAACTGATCCGGGTGGGGAAGTTGGCCTTGATCGTGCCGGTGATCACATCCACCGACGGGCGCTGCGTGGCCATGATCAGATGAATGCCGCTGGCCCGCGCCATCTGTGCAAGGCGTTGAATGCAGGCCTCGATCTCTTTGCCAGCCACCATCATCAGGTCGGCCATCTCATCGACGATCACCACGATATAGGGCATTTTCTCGGGCGCGAATTCCTCGGTCTCGAAGACGGGTTCGCCGGTCTCGTCGTCAAACCCGGTCTGCACCGTGCGGCTGAACATTTCGCCTTTGCTCAACGCATCCGCGACCCGGCCATTGTAGCCGTCGATATTGCGCACGCCCATCTTGGACATCTTGCGATAGCGCTCTTCCATCTCGGCCACGACCCATTTCAAGGCCACAACAGCCTTTTTCGGATCGGTCACAACCGGGGACAACAGATGCGGGATGCCATCATAAACCGACAATTCCAGCATCTTGGGGTCGATCATGATCAGGCGGCATTCGTCCGGGGTCAGCTTATACAACAAGCTCAGGATCATGGTGTTGATCGCCACCGACTTGCCCGAGCCCGTCGTCCCGGCAATCAGCAAGTGCGGCATCTTGGCCAAGTTCTGCACAACCGGATCACCGCCGATATCCTTGCCCAAGGCCAGCGGCAATTTCTGGTTGCCGTCGCCATAGTCACGGCTTGACAGAATCTCGCGGAAACTGACCATCTCGCGGTTGTCATTGGGCAGTTCGATCCCGATCACGCTACGTCCGGGCACCGTGCTGACACGCGCCGACAACGCACTCATCGAGCGTGCGATATCATCGGCCAAACCGATCACCCGACTTGCCTTGAGGCCCGGCGCAGGCTCTAGCTCGTACATGGTGACAACGGGGCCGGGGCGGACACTGACGATCTCGCCTTTCACACCGTAATCGTCCAGCACGTTTTCCAGCATCCGGGCGTTTTCCTCCAGCGCTTCATCGCTAAGATGGTGGCGCACGATGTTGGCTGGATTGTTCAACAAGCTAAGCGGGGGCAATTCATATTCGACCTGCGCGCGGTCCTCGAATTGCAGGGCAGGCTGCGCCTCGGCCATTGCGCGCGACGACGGCTGCGGCGCCTTGCGCGGTGTGTGCTGAACCACCTTTTTCGGCTCGGCCACGGGAATGCGGGGCTGCGATGCGGCAGGCTGCGGCGGCACCGGCATTTCCGGTTGTTCAGGCCGGGGCTGATAGGCGTGAACCGGCTGCTCGTAGGGTTGCATTGGCTGCGCTGACGGCATCGGCGCCGCGCTCAACGGCGGCTCTTGTGGCATGGTCGGGGCCTGCGCGGCCGTCAGCGGCGGCTCGTCCGGCAAATCTGCGGCGCGCGGCGGGCTGGTGTTCAGGATCAGCGGGTCGGGGCCACGTCCGCGCCCCTTGGTCAACGGCGCGACAGATTCCACCCGGATTGCCGGATTCTGGCGCACACGGTTCTTGATCACTTCGGAGATCTTGGCACGAATGCGGTCATCGCCCGGCGCATCCACATCGCCTTCGGGGCCATAGGTTTCCACCAGTTCCGGCTCGGGCTCAGGCTCGGGGCGGCGCATCAGCGACGGCATGATCATGCTCAAAGCGCCCGGTTTCTCGACGTGCTCCGGTGTCGGGCTGGCTGCGGGCGCAGCGGCCGTCATTTGCGGCTCGGGCATCGCGGCGCCGCGCCGTACAACCGGCTGCGCCGGCACGGCCGCCTCGGCGCGGGCCAACTCTTCGGCCTCGGCCCGATCCGCGTCGCGCCGCGCGCGCGCCTCGGCTGCCTTGGCCTGCACGCCTTGGGCCGCACTTACAGCCCCTTTTGCACCGCGGCCCATCAAGGCCATGATCCATGCATAGGTCATAATCACGCCGATCAGCAAAAACCGCCCCATGCGCAGAAGTTCAGGCCGGGTAAAGCCCAGCACAAAAGCCCCCAGCACCACGACCCCAACCCCAAGCATCAAAGACAGCAACTTCAGGCCCAAGCTGGCCCCCATCGGCAAAATGCCCAACAGCGTGCCCAGCACGGTATCACCAAACAGCCCGCCAAGACCAAAGCTATGGGTCGCCGCCCATGTCTCGCCCGGCGTCAGCGACGACGCGTAGAGTGACAACAGCGCCACCCAGATCGGCGCAAAGATCAAGCGACCAACGGTGCGATCCTCGCCGCGATGAATCGCCAACCTCAGACCCCACGCGCCCAGAACAATGGCAAGACCCCACGCGCCCCAGCCCACGATCATGAACAGCGGCGACGCGATTGAGGCGCCCAAACGGCCCATCCAGTTTTGCACCGGCGCATCGGTGGCCGACATCCAGCTTGGATCATCAGGGTGATACGAGGCGATCATCGCCGCGGCCATTGCGCCCAGCAATAACAGGGCAAGGCCCAGCAACTCTTTGCCGCGCTTTTCAATCGCCTCGGCCATAGTGCTGTCAAGCAACGGATCGCGCCCGCGTGTCTGATATGCCATCTTGTCCCTCGTCCTCAATTCAGTCGTACAGACAGTCGCGCAACCGCGTCAGGCCGCGCGCCATCTCTTCTTTTGGGGCCACCATGGCGACCCGGATATATCCTTTGCCGGGGTTGTCGCCCCCGACCTCTCGGCTCAGATAGGCGCCGGGCAAGACCCGAACACCGGTTTCGCG
>Ga0102932_1001794_pt1 | contig 11031 bp, 8 predicted proteins | sample SalPonR1_C_D2_MG_FD_78212 | JGI IMG/M metagenome (GOLD analysis project Ga0102932, IMG submission 78212) | Salt pond soil microbial communities from South San Francisco under conditions of wetland restoration - Salt Pond MetaG R1_C_D2_MG | ecosystem: Environmental > Aquatic > Marine > Intertidal...
ATCTTCTCCTGGCTCATCTTGTCGGGGAGCACCAGCACCAGCCGGTAACCTTTCTGGAAGGCCGCCAGCGCCAGGCCGATGCCGGTGTTGCCCGCGGTCGCTTCCACCAGCACGTCGCCCGGCTTGATGTCGCCGCGCTTCTCCGCTTCCTCGATCATGGAGATGCCGATGCGGTCTTTCACCGATCCGCCGGGATTCGCCAGCTCCAGCTTGAGGAACAGTCGGCACAGGCCCGTGTCGATCCGGCTCACCTCGAGCATGGGCGTCTCGCCCACCATCTCGAGCACGTTGCGATAGATTTTCATCGCTCCTCCGCGGTCTTGAACGGGCACGCGGGTATCGCGCGCCCGGCAAGCTGCGCGTATTCTACACTCCCCCGTTCCGGGCACCGGGCACTGCATGACTGACGAAGACGACGACCTGTCGATCAGGAAATACCTGGATGACGGCACTGCCATATTGCGCGGCATCAGCGACAGCCCGCGGCTGGACGCGGAGCTGCTGATGGGCATGGTGCTGCGCAAGCCGCGCAGCCACCTGCACACCTGGCCGGAGGCGCAGCTCGAAGAGCCGCAAGCCGCGCAGTTCGAGCACCTGCTGCGGCGCCGCTTCTCGGGCGAGCCGATCGCCTACATGACCGGCGTGCGGGAATTCTGGTCCATGCCGCTGAAGATCACGCCCGCGGCGCTCATCCCCCGCCCGGAGACCGAGTTGCTGGTCGAGAAGGCGCTGCTGCGCCTGCCGGCCGACGAGGACCTGCGCGTGCTCGACCTGGGCGCCGGTTCAGGGGCGGTTTCCCTGGCCATCGCCAGGGAGCGGCCCCGTGCGCAGGTCATCGGGGTGGACATCTCGCTGGCGGCCCTGGAACTGGCGCGCCTGAACGCCCGGTTGCAGAAGATCGACAACGCACAATTCCGCGAGAGCGACTGGTTCGATGCGGTGCGCGGTGAAAAATTCAACGTGGTGGTCGGCAATCCGCCCTACGTGGCGGAGGACGATCCCCACCTGCAGCGCGGCGACGTGCGCTTCGAGCCGCGACTGGCGCTGGACGCCGGCAACGGCGGCATGTCGTGCTTCCGCGCCATCCTCGACCGCGCGCACAACTACATCGTGCGGCAGGGCTGGCTGCTGCTCGAGCACGGCGCCGACCAGCACCTCCCTCTGCGGCGGCTGCTGGAGGCGCAGCATTACCACGACATCACCGTTCACAAGGACGCGGCCGGGCACGACCGGGTGACCGAGTGCCGCTTCGTGGAGTAAAGCCATGAGCATCGAGCGTTACGCCCGGCACCTTGCGCTGGCGGGTTTCGGTCCGGCAGAGCAGGCGCGGCTGCGCGACGCGACCGCGCTCGTGATCGGGGCGGGCGGACTGGGCTCTCCGGCGCTGCTGTACCTCGCCGCGGCGGGAATCGGGCGGCTGGTGATCAGCGATTTCGACAGCGTGGACCTGACCAACCTGCAGCGCCAGGTGCTTTTCGGCAGCGCGGATGTGGGTCGTCCCAAGGCGGAGGCCGCGGCCGAGCGGCTCGCGGCCCTCAACCCGGAGACCGCCGTGGTGCCGGTCAATGCCCGGCTCATGGACGACGAGCTGTTGCAGGCGGTGGCCCGCTCGGACCTGGTGCTCGACTGCTGCGACAACTTCGGCACGCGTTTCGCCCTGAACCGCGCCTGCGTGGAGGCGCGCAAGCCCCTGGTGTCGGGCGCCGCGATTCGCTTCGAGGGGCAGCTGGCGGTGTTCCGGCTCGACCGGCCCGGCGGGCCCTGTTACCGCTGCCTGTGGCAGGAAGAGGCCGAAGGCCTGGAGAACTGCCGGGGCAACGGCGTGCTGGGCCCGGTGCCCGGCGTGATCGGCAGCATGATGGCCGTCGAGGCGCTGAAGATCGCCAGCGGCTGCGCGCCTGCCGCAACGGGGAAGCTGCTTCTCTACGACGCGATGGAGAACGACTGGAAAACGCTGAAGCTGGAGCGCGACCCGGCGTGCCCGGTGTGCGGTTCGGCCGCGTGACCGGCTAAGACGCCTCCGCCACAGACCAGTCGTGCAGCAAATCCTCGATGCGGGCGAAGACCTCGCCGATGACCGCCGGTTCCGGCAGCGTGGTGATGCGGAAGTGGTCGTTGTAGCTCGTGTTGAAGCTCACGCCGGGCGCGACCAGCACGTGCTTGTGCTCCAATAGCTGGTAGGCGAAGCGCTCGTCGTCGAAGTCGGGCAGGCTCTCCCTGCGCACCCGCGGGAAGGCGTACATGGCGCCGTCGGGCGTCACCAGGTCGATGAACTTGCTGCCCGCCGCGCCGTCGATCACGGCCTGGCGCGACTCGTAGAGTCGCCCGCCGGGACTGACCAGGTCGCGGATGCTCTGGTAACCGCCGATGGCCGTCTGCACCGCCCACTGGCCCGGCACGTTGGCGCACAACCTGAGCGCGGACAGCAGTTCCACAGACTCGATGTAGCGGTCCGCGGTGTCCCGGCTGCCCGAGAACACTACCCAGCCGACGCGGTAGCCGCAGGCGCGATAGACCTTGGAGAGCCCGGAGAAAGTGCCGCACAGGGTGTCCTGCACCAGCGTGGCCATTGGCACGTGCTCAGCGCCGTCGTAGGTCATCGAATCGTAGATTTCGTCGCTGAACAGCACCAGCTTGTGGCGCTCGGCAAGGCGCGCCAGGGCTTCCAGCAGTTCGCGCGGGTAGACCCGCCCCGTGGGGTTGTTGGGATTGATCACCACCAGCGCCCGCGTGCGCGGCGTGACCAGGCTCTCCACCTCCTCGGGGTCGGGCAGGAAGCCGTTCTCGGGCCGGCAGGGATAATGCACCGCGCGCGCGCCGTTGAGCACCGTTGCGGCGGTCCACAGCGGGTAGTCCGGGCTGGGCACCAGCACCTCGTCGCCGTCGTTGACCAGCGCGCGCAGGGTCAGGTCGATCAGCTCGCTGACGCCGTTGCCGATGAACACGTCCTCGGCCGTAACGCCGGTGACGCCCCGGCTCTGCTGCTGCATGACGACCGCTTCGCGCGCCGGGAACACGCCTTTCTGGTGGCAGTAGGGCTCGCTGGCCTGCAGGTTTTCGATCATCGCCAGGCGCATGGTTTCCGGCGTGCGGAAACCGTACAGGCCCGGGTTGCCGATATTCAGCGCGATGATTTCGTAGCCCATGCGCTCGAGCTCCAGCGCGCGCCGCGCGAGGCGGCCGCGGATCTCGTACTTGACGCCTCTGAGCGACTGGCTGGGCTCGACCATTTCAGGAGTCATGGCAGGCTTTTCCGCAAACAGGAATGCTGCAAAGCATTAAAGCATGGCTCCGGAAATGGGGCCAATCCCCATTTTGAAAATGGGGATTGGCCCCATTACTTGTAGCCGAGGTTCGGCGCCAGCCAGCGCTCGGCCTCTTCCACGCTCCAGCCCTTGCGGGCCGCGTAGTCCTCGACCTGGTCCCGGCCGATGCGTCCCACCTGGAAATAGCGCGCCCCCGGGTGGGCGAAATACCAGCCGCTCACCGCGGCCGAGGGCATCATGGCGTAGTGCTCGGTCAGCCGCAGCCCGATGCGATTCTCCACGTCCAGCAGCTGCCACAGCATCGCTTTCTCGGTGTGGTCCGGGCAGGCCGGATAGCCCGGCGCCGGCCGGATGCCGCGGTATTTCTCGGCGATCAGCGACGTACCGTCCAGCTGCTCGTCGGGCGCATAGCCCCAGTACTCGCGCCGCACCCGTTCATGCATCCGTTCCGCGAAGGCCTCGGCCAGCCGGTCGGCGAGCGCCTTGAGCAGGATCGCGCGATAGTCGTCGTGCTCCGCTTCGAAGCGCGCCACGTGGGCATCGATGCCGTGTCCCGCAGTCACCGCGAACGCGCCCGCCCAGTCGCGCAAACCGGTCTCCTGCGGCGCCACGAAGTCGGCCAGGCAGAGATTCGGCTGCCCGGGCGCCTTGCGTTTCTGCTCGCGCAGCTGGTGCAGGGCGCCAAGCGTGCTCTCGCGCCCCTCGTCGCCGTAGATCCGGATGTCATCGCCGCAACTCGCCGCCGGGAACAAGCCTGTCACGGCGCGCGCCTGCAGCCACTGTTCGCGAATCAGCTGGTCGAGCATGCGCCGGGCGTCATCGTAAAGCGCGCTGGCCGCCTCGCCGCGCTCGGGGTCCTCGAGGATCGCCGGGAAGCGGCCCGAGAATTCCCAGGCATTGAAAAAAGGCATCCAGTCGATGTATTCCGCCAGCTCCTCCAGCGGGTAATCTGCGAAGACCTGGATGCCGGGGCGCTTCGGCGCGGGCGGCATGTAGTCCTGCCACCCCCCGTCGAAACGGTTGGCGCGCGCCTCGGCCAGCGAAAGCTCCGGCCCCCGGGTCCGCGGCCGCTGGTGCTGCGCGCGACGCTTGGCATGCTCCTCTTCGAGCCCGGAGACATAGGGCTTGCGCTGCTCGGCGCTGATCAGTTTCTGCACTACCCCCACCGCGCGGGAGGCGTCCTTCACGTAGACCACCGCGCCCTCGTAGGCGGGATCGATCTTCACCGAGGTATGCGCCGGCGAGGTGGTGGCGCCGCCGATCAGCAGGGGCTGCTGGTGCCCCAGCCGCTGCATCTCCGCCGCGACGTGAATCATCTCGTCCAGCGAAGGCGTGATCAGTCCCGACAAGCCGATGATGTCGGCGTTCTCGCGGCGGGCCGCCTCCAGGATCTTGTCGCAGGGGACCATCACGCCGAGGTCCACCACTTCGAAGCCGTTGCACTGGAGCACCACGCCGACGATGTTCTTGCCGATGTCGTGCACGTCGCCCTTCACGGTGGCCATGATGATGCGCGCGCGCGGCTGGCGGTCGGCTTCTTTTTCGGCTTCCAGGTAAGGCACCAGGTGGGCCACGGCCTTCTTCATGACCCTGGCGGATTTCACCACCTGCGGCAGGAACATCTTGCCTTCGCCGAACAGGTCGCCGACGACGTTCATGCCGCTCATCAGCGGCCCCTCGATCACGTCCAGCGGCCGGCCCGCCTCCAGCCGCGCCGCCTCGGTGTCCTCCACCACGTATTCGTCCAGCCCCTTCACCAGCGCGTGCTCCAGCCGTTTCTCCACCGGCCACTCGCGCCATGCCAGGTCCTCCGTCTCGCGGCGCGCGCCCGCGCCGCCGCGGAACTCGCTGGCGAGCGAGAGCAGCCGCTCGGTGGCGTCGGGGCGGCGCGCCAGGATGACGTCCTCCACCGCGTCGCGCAGCCGCGGCGGGATGTCTTCGTAGATCGCGAGCTGGCCAGCGTTGACGATTCCCATCGACATGCCCGCGCGTATGGCGTGATAGAGAAATACCGAGTGCATCGCCTCCCGCACCTGGTCGTTGCCGCGGAAAGCGAAAGAGACATTGGAGACCCCGCCGCTGACCGGCGCGCCCAGCTCCTCGCGGATCACGCGCGTGGCTTCGATGAAGTCCAGGGCATAGCGATCGTGCGCCTCGATGCCGGTCGCGACCGCGAAGATGTTCGGATCGAAAATGATGTCCTCGGCCGGGAAGCCCGCGGTCTCCGTGAGCAGCTGCCAGGAGCGCCGGCAGATCTCCAGCCGCCGCTCGACGTTCTCCGCCTGGCCCTGCTCGTCGAAGGCCATCACGATCACCGCGGCGCCGTGGCGGCGGATTTCGCGCGCCTGGTGCAAAAACGCTTCTTCTCCCTCCTTCAGGCTGATCGAGTTCACCACCGACTTGCCCTGCAGGCATTTCAAGCCGGTCTCGATCACGGACCACTTCGAGGAATCCACCATCACCGGCACGCGCGAGATGTCCGGCTCCCCGGCCACCAGGTCCAGGAAGGTCTGCATGGCGGCCTCGGAGTCCAGCATGCCCTCGTCCATGTTCACGTCGATGACCTGGGCGCCGCTGTCCACCTGCTGGCGCGCGACTTCCAGCGCGCCGCTGAAATCCCCCGCCTCGATCAGCTTGCGAAAGCGCGCGGAGCCCGTCACGTTGGTGCGCTCGCCGACGTTCACGAACAGCGAGTCGTCATCGATGTTGAGCGGCTCCAGGCCGCTCAGGCGGCAGGCCCGGGGGCGTTCCGGCGGCCTGCGGGGCGCCTTGCCGCGGATGGCCTCGGCCAGCGCGGCGATGTGTGCCGGACCAGTGCCGCAGCAACCCCCCACCAGGTTCACGAAGCCGCTGTCGGCAAACTCGCCGATCAGCGCCGCCATGGTCGCGGCGTCCTGGTCGTAGCCGCCGAAGGCGTTCGGCAGGCCGGCATTCGGATGCACGCTGACGAAGGTGTCGGCGAGCCTGGCAAGCTCCGCGATATGCGGGCGCAGCTGCTCGGCCCCCAGCGCGCAGTTGAAACCCGCGACCAGCGGGCGCGCGTGGCGGATGCTGTTCCAGAAAGCCTCGACCGTCTGTCCCGACAGGGTGCGGCCGGAGGCGTCGGTGATGGTGCCCGAGACCATCACCGGCAGGCGGAAGCCGTGCGTCTCGAACAGCGTCTCCAGCGCGTAGATCGCTGCGCGCGCGTTGAGGGTGTCGAAGACGGTCTCGATCATGAGGATGTCCGCGCCGCCGTCGGCCAGCGCCAGCGCCGCCTCGCCGTAGGCTTCCACCAGCGCGTCGAAGCGCACGTTGCGCTTGCCCGGATCGGTCACGTCCGGCGAGATGGACGCCGTGCGGTTGGTGGGGCCGAGCACGCCGGCGACGAAGCGCGGCCGCCCGTCGGCGGCGGCCGCCCGGTCGGCGCACTCGCGAGCGATGCGCGCGGCCGCCATGTTCATGTCGGCCACCGCGGCCTGCAGGCCGTAATCCGCCTGGGCGATGGCGGTCGCGCTGAAGGTATTGGTCTCGATGATGTCAGCGCCGGCAGCCAGGTAGGCCTCGTGCCCACCGGCGACGATGTCCGGCCGGGTCAGGCTGAGCAGGTCGAAGTTGCCCTTCAGGTCATGGGAATGCGCGGCGAAGCGCTCGCCGCGAAAGTCTTCCTCCGCCAGCGCCTGCTCCTGCATCAGGGTGCCGGTGGCGCCGTCCAGCAGCAGGATGCGCTCGCCGAGCAGCGCCGACAATTCCTCGCTGCGGTCTGGCTGCCGTCCGGCCTGGCGGCCTTGCGGGCGGCTGTCGTCTTGCTCAGGCATAGGCCACCCGGGGCGCCGGCCCGTGCAGCAGGCAATGGCAGATGGCATAAACCAGCTCGGCACGATTCAGGGTATAGAAGTGAAAGTCGCTGACGCCGTGCCTGCGCAATGTCTCCACCATGTCGATCGCTACGCTGGCAGAAATCAGCCGGCGCGTCTCCGGGTCGTCCTCCAGCCCCTCGTAACGCTGCCACAGCCAGTCGGGAATGCTGGCGCCGCAGGCCGCGGCAAACTTCGTGACCTGCGGGAAGCGGGTGATCGGCAGGATGCCCGGCACGATGGGCACCTCGATGCCGGCGGCCGCCGCCGCATCGCGAAAGCGCAGGAACACCGCGGGATCGAAAAAGAACTGCGTGATGGCGCGGGAAGCTCCGGCATCGATCTTGCGCTTCAGGTTGTCCAGGTCGGCCTGCGGACTCGACGCCTCGGGATGCCCCTCCGGGTAGGCGGCCACGTAAATCTCGAAATCGGCCACGCTGCGCAAGCCCGCCACCAGGTCGGCGGCGTACGCGAAGCCATCCGGGTGGGGTGTGTACGCGTCGCTGCCCCGCGGCGGATCGCCGCGCAGCGCGACGATGTGCCGTATGCCGGATTCCCAGTAGCGTCGCGCGATGTCCAGCACCTCGTCACGGCTGGCGCCCACGCAGGTCAGGTGGGGCGCGCTCACCAGCCCGGTCTCGTCATGAATGCGGCGCACGATCTCGTGGGTCCGCTCGCGAGTGGAGCCGTCGGCGCCGTAGGTCACCGAGACGAAGGACGGCTCCAGCGGCGCCAGCCGCTGCACCGTCTGCCACAGCCTGGCTTCCATGGCCGCGTCGCGCGGCGGGAAGAACTCGAAGGAAAAACGCATGGGATGCAATGAAAGCTCCTCGTATCAGGCCGCGACGGCCTCGTTTTCGGTGGGACGGCGCAGCACCGTGACGACCAGCGGACACGGCCGCGCGCTGAACTGGCGCGCGGACTCCACGCAGAGGCCGGCCTGCTCGCACCATTGCTGCAGGCGCTCGCGGGTCACGCAGGCCGGCTCGGTCTCGCCGCGCGCGCCCTCGCCCGACAGGAATTCCGCCAGCAGCAGGCGGCCGCCGGGGCGCAGCACCCGGGCCGCCTCGCGCAGCACCTCGGCCGGGTCCTCGGCCTGGTAAAGCACCTGGTCGATGGTGACCGTGTCGAAGCTGCGGTCGGCGAAGCGCAGCTGGTACATGTTGCCCTGGCGCACCGACAGGTGGTCCAGTCCGGCGGCGTGCAGGTTGCTGCGCGCCAGCACCAGCATTTCGCGCGAGATGTCGATGCCGACGGCGGAGCGGGCGCCCCCGCCCAGCAGGCGCAGCATCCGGCCCGTGCCCGTGCCGATGTCCAGCAGCTCGCCCAGCGCCTCGCCCGCCATCAGGTCGATAATGCAGGCGTCCACGCCGGCCGGCGTCGGCACGGCCTCGCCGACCGACTGCTCGCGCACCTGCTCGGCACGGCGCGTCAGCACCCGCTCGAGGCGCTCGCGGTCGAGGCGCAAAAGCGCGTCGTCCTGCGGCACCAGTTGCAGCAGGCCCCGCGCGAGCTTTGCGCCGGTGCCGGTCAGCGGCACGCGGTAGTAAACCCAGCTGTGCTCGCGGAAACGGTCCAGCAGGCCGGCCGCGCAGAGCACCTTGAGGTGCCGCGAGACGCGCGGCTGGCTCTGGCCCACCACCTCGGTCAGCTCGGTCACGGTAAGCTCTCCCCGGGCGCACAAAGCCAGCAGCCGCAGGCGGCTGGGCTCGGCGACGGCCTTGAATGCGTCAAGCGGCTGCTCCAACAGGGCGCTCCCGGGGTTCTGCGTGGGAAAGGGGTTTGTAGCAGGGCATCGAAATGGTGCGAGCGCATATAAACATATCTTTATATAGGTGTAAAACGTGGCTTTTGAAATGGATTCCGACGCCTGGACGCGTCGCCTCGCGACGCTCTGGCAAGACAGCATCCCCCTGGCGACGGCGATGCAGGTCGAGATCCGGCGCCTGGACGCGCAGCAGCTCCAGCTGGCGGCTCCGCCGGGCCCGAACCGCAACCACATGGGTTCGGCGTTCGGCGGCAGCTTGCAGGGACTGGCGACGCTGGCCGGATGGGGCGCCACGCTGGTGGCGACCGGCGACGCCGAGCGGTACCGGGTGGTGGTGCGCGACGCGCACATGCGTTTCGACACGCCCGTGTTCGGCGAACTCGTGGCCGAGGCCGGGATGCCTGCCGCGGCCGCGATCACCGCCTTTCGCGACGCGCTGGCGAGCCGGGGACGCGCCCGGCTGACGGTCACCGTGGAGATTCGCGGCGCCGGCGACACCCCGGCCGCGCGTTTTGCAGGCGAGTTCGTCGCCCTGGAGTCGAGCGGCGGCTAGTGCAGGCGTCGCGATACCGGCGGCGCCGCGTTCTCGTCGGCGAGCAGGCGTTCCACGTCCACCGGGTCCACCTCGTAGGCCTTGTTGCAGAACTCGCACCGAACCTCTATCCGTCCCTCGCTCGCCAGCAGCTCGTCCAGCTCCTCGCGTCCCAGCAGCCGTAGCGCCGACTCCACCCGCTCCCGGTTGCAACTGCAGTGGAAGGCCAGCCTCCGCGCGTCGGCCAGGCGCAGGTCTTCCTCGTGGAACAGGCGCCGCAGCAGGACCTCCGGCGGCAGCGACAGCAGCTCCTCCGCGGACAGCGTGTCCGCCAGCACGCCGGCGCGGCGCCAGCCGTCGTCCTCTTCATCGTCGTCCTTCCCGGCGTCCGCGGCGCCGCCGGCGGCTCCCGGCATCCGCTGCAGCAGAAGGCCCGCGGCAAACTCCCCGTCGGCCGCCAGCCAGAGCCGGGTGGGCAATTGCTCGGAGCGCTCGAAGTAGTGCTCGAGGCATCCCGCGAGGGTGTCGGTGTCGGCCAGCACGATGCCCTGGTAGCGCTCCTGGTCGGGACCTTGCTCGATGGTGATCGCCAGCCGGCCGGCGCCGGTCAGTTCGGCCAGCGTGCCGCGCGGGTCATCTCCCTTCCATTTCGCCAGCCCGCGCAGCTCGAGCTTGCTGCTGCACTGCGCGACCAGCAGGTGCAGGTCGCCCTCGCCCTGGATCTGCAGCGTGAGCGAGCCCTCGAACTTCAGCGTGGAGGCCAGCAGCGCGCAGGCCGCCAGCGCCTCGCCCAGCAGCGCCCGCACGGCCGGCGGGTAATCCTGGCGCGAGATCACCGCGCGCCAGCTCTCCTCGAGCCGGGCGATTTCGCCGCGGACCGGGAAGTGCTCGAACATGAAGCGCCGCAGCGCGTCGCCATCCGCCATCAATCGGCCAGGTGCTTCTTGAGCAGTTCGTTGACCAGCGCCGGATTGGCCTTGCCGCCGGTGGCCTTCATGACCTGGCCGACGAAAAAGCCGAACAGCTTCTGCTTGCCCGCGCGGTACTGCTCGAGCTGCTGCGGATTTGCCGCCACCACTTCCGCGATGATGGCCTCCACCGAGCCGGCGTCCGTGATCTGCTTCAGGCCGCGCGCCTCGATGATCTCGTCCGCCTCGCCCTCTCCGGCCCACATGGCCTCGAACACTTCCTTGGCGATCTTGCCGGAGATGGTCTGGTCCTCGACCCGGCGCAACAGTCCCAGCAGCGCCGCGGCGGAGACGGGACTTTTTTCGATCTCGAGACCCGCCTTGTTGAGCGCGCCCGCCAGCTCGCCCATGACCCAGTTCGCCGCCAGCTTCTTTTCCGCCAGCCCCTCGGTCACCGCCTCGAAATAATCGGACACCGGCCTGCTCGTGCTCAAAACCGCCGCGTCATATTCCGACAGGCCGTAGGCTGTGGTGAAGCGTTCGCGCTTCTGCCACGGGAGCTCCGGCAGGCGGGCCCGCACGGCTTCGACCTGCTCACGGCCGATTTCCAGCGGCAGCAGGTCGGGGTCCGGGAAATATCGGTAGTCGTTGGCTTCTTCCTTGCTGCGCATCGGCCGCGTCTCGTCGCGGTCCGGGTCGTACAGGCGCGTCTCCTGGACGA
>Ga0102932_1001801_pt1 | contig 11014 bp, 9 predicted proteins | sample SalPonR1_C_D2_MG_FD_78212 | JGI IMG/M metagenome (GOLD analysis project Ga0102932, IMG submission 78212) | Salt pond soil microbial communities from South San Francisco under conditions of wetland restoration - Salt Pond MetaG R1_C_D2_MG | ecosystem: Environmental > Aquatic > Marine > Intertidal...
ATCGCGCAGCCGCTGGGGCATGGATTATGCAGTCAGCAACAAGCTGGTCGGAGACGAGGTCGCGCTTCGTTTCGAGTTCGAGGCAATTCGACAATAGCTTCCGTTCTTACTCGAATCGCAGCGTCTCGACCGGGTCGAGTTTCGAAGCCCGGCGGGCCGGGTAGCAGCCGAAGAACACCGCGATGAAGATGAAGATGAAGATGGCGATGGCGGCCGCGCCGTCGGCCCGGAACAGCCATGCGGCGAGTACGGTCGCTGCTACGCCTGAGGCGGCCATGAATGTTCGCATCCAGTCATTTCTATCTGTATGGATCGGTCTTAATGTGACGAATCGTGTCACCGGTATGCTGAATACTGCTTGAAGAGAGCTCCAAGCCTATGCAAGATCAAGCGCTTACAGGCTTTTTTTCATTGTGGCATTCATATTGTATGGTTTTTGATGTAGCGTCGAGATCAACCGGATTGCGATTTGCGCTGTCTCCAAAGACGATGACTACACGGGGCGCTCGAGTAAACTCGCAATCCAGAGCGCAACGGCAATCGACAACGGTTCGGGAGGACATTCGAATGTACGACAGCAGACCACGCAAGGGCGCGGCCGCCAGAATCCTGTTCGTCGACGATTCCCGGCTGATGCGTTTTGCCGGCAAGCGATTTCTCAGCCAGCACTTCGACGTCATTCTTGCCGAAGATGGCCAGCAGGCCTGGAAACTTCTCCTGCAGGACGATTCCATCAAGGTGGTGATTACCGATCTGATGATGCCGGAAGTCGATGGAATCGAGCTGATTCGACGAATTCGCGAGGCCGACCATGGCCGGATCCGGGCGCTGCCGGTGCTGGTGGTGACCAGCGTCGAGGAAAGAGCCGGCCGGCGCCGGGCTCTCGACGTCGGTGCCAGCGATCTGGTCCCCAAGCCGTTTTCCGGCGCAGACCTGGTTGAACCGGTGCAGGAATACCTCAGGCGCCTTGTGGTCCAGACCGATAGCCTTCCGCATTCCGCCCGCCTGGCCAACATTGTGAGTACGCGCGACGAATTCACTCACCGCCTCGAACAGATAGGCAGTTTCCACGACCGCCATGCCCTGGAATTCTCGATTCTGCACGCCAAGCTCGACGACTACGACAAGATCGCCTCTCGTCACGGCCTGAACTGGGCCGAATCGATGATGCGCCAACTGGAACGGATGCTGGCGCGCGAAGTGCGCGTGGAGGACACCGTTGGGCGCAGCGACGATTCCGTCTTCAGCCTGCTCCTGATGGCGACGCCGGCGGTTGGTGCCAAGCAGCTTCGCGCACGGTTGCGCGAGCACCTCGCGCGCAACCCCGCGCACTTTCCGGGCCGCACCATAGAGATGAAGGTCAGTTTTTCCATCCAGTGTCCCAGCACCCGGGACGGCCATTCGGCCGAAGCCATCCTCCGGTCGGGCCTGGACCGACTGGCTGAACCTGCGAACGTTACCCGACTGGCCGATCGAATCACGGCCTGAACCCGTCGTACTCACCGGCCGCGCTACTTTAACGAGAGCGACGAGGTGGGCTGAGTTTTCCGGCGTGCCCTGCCGCCGGGATCCCGATGCCCGGTGATCGTCATTGGCACAGCGGCCTCCATCAGCTATGCTCGAACGATGGGTTCGGGGCGTTCGCGTAAATCATTGAATTGGTGCCGGTCAGGCATCCTGATGCTGTTGTGCTCGCTGGCGATATCTACAGCGAGCGCCCGGTCGGTTACCGTGGTCGACTGGCTTGGCACCGCCGAGGGTCTGCCCAATCCCGATGTGGAAGCGGTTGTCCGCGATCGCGCCGGATACGTCTGGATCGGCACCCGCGGCGGTCTGGTGCGTCACGAGGGCGTGCGCCTCAACGTGCTGCGGCGCGATCCCGACCGCCCCGGTGCTTTGCCGGGGGACAACATCCTGACCCTGATGGCGGCCGGCGACGGCGATGTGTGGGCGGCGATATCGGAGCAGGGCATTGTCCGCATCCGAGGCGTGCAGGTAATCGAACACTGGGCCAATGTGCGTGACCAGGGGCCACTGCAGGGTAATTATGTCTGGTCGCTGAGCGAATCCTGCGACGGCGCGGTCTGGGGTGCATATGCCACCGATGGCCTGGTCCGGATCGACCCGGAAACCTCGGCGACGACCCACTTCGCCCCGGGGCAATTCGGCTTGCCGGATTCGGGTTTCGGCCTGCAACTGACCCGTGACGGGGCCTGCGGTCTCTGGTTGCTCAGGAGCGACGGAGTCTGGCGGGTGCGCACAGCCGAACCGTTCGGCTTCGAGCGTGTCCTGGCTGCGGAAGATTCCGGCATGTCGATGTTTCTTTCGATGCTTCTCTCGGCGGGCGATCGCGCGTTCGTTACCGGCAGCGGCGGCCTGCTTCAGATCGAACTCGGCGGGACCGCCGACGCGGCAGCGGAGATCATCCGGTTCTGGAAGCTCGAAGAATCCGTAAACGTCGCGCGGCCGGCCGGTAACGGCAAGCTCTGGCTCGGTATGCGCCGTGGGCTGATGCTGTTCGATCCGACCACTGGCCAGTCCCGACCGCTCCATTTCGGGCCGGCCGAGGGCGACCTGTCGGGGGTTCAGATCTCGGACGTGATGTCCGGCGCCGAGGGCGACGTATGGATCGGGACCACCGGCCGTGGCGTTGCGCGCCTGCCGCCGGGCTGGCGCGGATTCCACCCCATCATGCCGCGCCTGGGCGAGGCGGAAATCAAGCGCGTGACCAGCATCACGGCCGGGCCGGACGGCGCGCTCTGGGTGGGCAGCGCCAATCATGGCGTGCAGCGACTGGATGCCGACAGCGGGGCGGTACTGCGCTCCGGCATTCGCACCGGCACCCAGAGCAACGAGATCGTCGGGCTGCACGTTACCGAACAGGCGGTATGGTCGCTGGATCGGCGGCGTCTGATCCGCGTCGATCTGGACACCGGCGAGTCGACGCCCATCATAGAGCGTCGCACCGACGGAGAGGACCACTTCGAGTTCCTGGTACCGGCCGATGACGGCGATCTCTGGCTTGGCGGCGAGAATGCCTATTTGCTGCGGCTGAATTCCTCGGGCGACGTGCTCGACCGCTGGGATGCCGGTGCCGGGATCGCGCCCGATCGTCGAATCGGCGATTCGTCGCTGCGCACCATGCGACGCGGACCCGACGGGCACTGGTGGCTGCTGAGCGCAGATGCGGTTTATCGCCAGACCGCAGCCGGCGCTTTCGTGGAAGCCTGGCGCGCGGAAGATGCCGCACTGGTGACAATGGCCTTTCAGGGAGACCGGCTCTGGCTGGCGGCGGATTCAACACTGGAGTCGTTTCGTATCGACGGCGCCATGCTCGCAGCCGAGCGGCGCTTTACCGCCGGCAGCGGACTGCCCGCCGGTCGGGTGCAGGCGCTGGTGCCGCGCGGCGACGACTTGTGGCTGTTGATGAGCATCGGGCTGGCGCGCCTGGATACCGCCCGCGGCAAGTTCCGGCTGTTTTCGGCCAGAGAAGGCCTGATGCAGTCCGAGTTCAACCCGGAGGCGGTGGCGGAACTTGCCGACGGCCGGCTGGCTGCGGGGACCAACAACGGCTTGCTGGTCTTTGATCCGGCGGAAATCCAGCCGGCGGCGCAGCCGCCGCCGGTTCACCTGATCTCGATGCGAGCGGGCGACCGGATGATCGGCCTCGAGCGCCGCGACGCGGAACGGTTGGATTTCGGCTGGCAGGACAATTCCATGGAATTCAGCTTCCTGGCCCTGTCGTATATCAACCCGACGCAGAATCGCTATCGCATAAGGCTGAACGGCTGGGAGGAGGAATGGCAGGAACTGGTCGGTCAGACGACGCGCTTTTTCAGCAACCTGCCCAGCGGCGAATATGCATTTGAAGTCCAGGCGGCCAACGTCGAAGGCGTCTGGAATCGCGAAGGCGACCGCGTCGTGTTCACAATAGCGCCGCCGCCGTGGCGCTCCCCCCAGGCGTGGGCAGCCTATGCGCTTTTTCTGCTGGTCGTGCTCATCACCATCTGGCGTGCCTTGATCGTGCGCCGTCGACGCCGAGAATCGATCCGACGGGCGGAGCAACAGCAGCAACTTGCCGACCGCCAGCGTGATTTGATGGAGCGGCTCAACCGTAGCCTGGAGCCGGACGATCTTGCCCGGACAATCGGTAGCGCAGTGGTTCAACTGACCGCCGTCACGGTTTGCCACGTGGGCTTCATGCGCCCGGGGTTTCCGCAGCGGGTGCGATCATTCGGCGAACTCGCCGAGCCCGTTGCGCGCGAGGATTTCGACGCCGCAGTGTCCGATAACGGGCCAGGCGAGCTGCTGCGCCTGGGCACGGCCGGCAAATTGATCGCCGCGGTCTGGTTGCCGGAATTGAACGCGGCGCGCCGGCGCGAGCTTCGCACCCGGCTGGATCTGTTTGCCCAGACCGCGGGCCAGGTACTGGAAAACGCGCGCTTGTTGCTGGACGTGCGCGAACTGGCGCACCAGGCCGACGCCGCCAGCGCTGCCAAGTCCGACTTCCTGGCAACGATGAGCCACGAGATTCGCACGCCACTGCATGGTCTGCTGGGCATGATGGAACTGATCGAGCAGGCCGAGACCGATCCGGCACAGCTCGATATGCTGCGAACGATGCGCGGTTCCGGACGGCAGCTGCAGCGCATTCTCAACGATGTGCTGGATCTGTCGCGCATCGAGGCCGGTCGCGTGGAGCTGTATCGGCGGCCGTTCGAACTCGGCCCGCTGCTCGAACGCTTGATCGATCTGCACGCACCCAACGCCTTCGCTTCCGGCCTGGCGTTGCGACTGCGCATCGCGTCCGACCTGCCGCTGATGGCCATCGGCGACGACGATCGTATCGCCCAGATCGTCGGCAACCTGGTCGCCAATGCTATCAAGTTCACCGTTTCGGGCTGGGTGGAGCTGGATGCGCGGCTGGATCCGGACGGCGCGTTGGTGCTTTCGGTGAGCGATTCCGGCCCCGGCATCAATAAGGCCGCGCATGCCGAACTGTTCGAGCCGTTCACGCAGCTTGAATCGGCATCTACCCGCAAGCACAGCGGGACCGGGCTCGGGCTTGCCATTTCGCGTCGTCTGGTCGATGCAATGGACGGTTCGATGGTATTGCAAAGCGAACCCGGACGCGGCAGCCGCTTCAGCGTTCAGCTGCCGCTGCCGGGTATGCAGCGACAGCCGCCGTTTGCGCCGGCGCTTTTGAAGGATTTCACGCTCGCGGCCGCCCTGCCGGCGGCGGAGCGTCGGGTGCTGCTGCGCCTGGCGCGGCGCTGGTCAATCAAGATGCTGCGAGGCCATTCAGCGGACTCACGGCACGAGGAATTCGACGCGCTGGTCTATCGCGAAGGCCAGCTCGATCCGGGCGTCGTCAAGGCTTGCCGCGATCGCGGCGTGGCCTGCTGGCTGGTCGGCGACGAAGCTTCGGGGTCGCTTGAAGCGATAGCCCGTTTGCGCGCGCCGCTGATCGAGTCGCGCCTGATCGGCGCCTTGCTTGATCAGGCGTTCAGTCGGATTGCCGTTGGCTGACCCTGCGCACGGTTTCGACCAGCACCTCGACGTGCTCGACCGGCACGTCCGGGGTAATGCCGTGGCCGAGATTGAAGATATGCCCGCTGCCCGGACCGAAATCCTTCAGCACCTCGGTCGCGGCTCGCTCGATGACCTCGGGATTGGTGGTCAGGACCACAGGATCGAGATTGCCCTGCAGCGCGACCCGGTCGCCGACTCGGCGACGAGCGTCCGACAGCCGGGTGGTCCAGTCGACGCCCAGGCCCTGGCAGCCTGTATCGGCAATCGATTCCAGCATGCCGCCGCAGCCCTTGGCGAACAGGATGACCGGCGTTTGCGGTGAAGCTTCGCGAACCCGGCCGACGATGTGCTGCATGCCGGCCAGCGAAAACCGCTCGAACATCGCCGGCGACAGCGCCCCGCCCCAGCTATCGAACACCATAAGCGCGTTGGCGCCCGCCTCGACCTGGGCCAGCAGGTAATCGGCGGTGGTGTCGGCCAGGTGCCGAATCAAGGTATCTGCATCGGCCGGGTGCTCCATGAGCATTTTCTTGGCAAGTTTGAAGTCCTTGCTGCTGCCGCCTTCGATCATGTAAGTAGCGACCGTCCAGGGGCTGCCGGCGAATCCTATCAGCGGTGTGTCGGCCGGGAGGTCTCGGCGAATCAGCCGGACCGCGTCCATCACGTAGCCGGTGGCCTCGTTCGGATCCAGTCTCGGCAGCGAATGGATCTCGGCTGGATCGCGCAGCGGACGCTCGAACTTCGGTCCTTCGCCGGGGGTGAAACCCAGCCCGAGACCCATTTCGTGCGGCAGGATGAGGATATCGGAAAAGAGAATCGCCGCATCGAAACCGTACCGCCGGATCGGCTGCAGCGTGACTTCGGCGGCCATCTCGGGCGTGCCGGCAAGGGTCAGGAAATCGCCGGCCTCGGCGCGCGTTGCCAGGTATTCGGGCAGGTAGCGTCCGGCCTGGCGCATCAGCCAGATCGGGGTGCGGTCTACCGGTTCGCGCCTGAGCGCGCGCATGAAACGGCTGTCGTTGATGGGAGAGGTCATGATTCAAGCAGCTCCAGAAGCAGATTGGGTTCGATGTCGTCGCGAATGATCGCCGCGCCGAGTGCGTCCAGCATGATCAGGCGGACCTTGCCGCCGCGGTTCTTCTTGTCAAGGTGCATATGCGCCAGCAACTGTTTCGATTCGACGTCGGCCGGCGGATCCGTCGGCAGGCCCAGCGAGGCGAGCAGGCGGGTAAGACGAAGCGCGTCCGTGTCGGCAATCATGCCGAGCCGGGCGCTGAGGCGCGCGGCCAGGTGCATGCCGATGGCAACCGCTTCGCCGTGACGATAGCGCGTATAGCCGGTGGCGGTCTCTATCGCATGGCCGAAAGTGTGGCCGAAATTGAGCAGCGCGCGCTGCCCGGCTTCGCGCTCGTCGGCTTCGACCATGTCGATCTTGTGCTGCGCAGAGCGCGCCACGGCGATTTCCAGCGCGTCGGCGCGTCGCTGCAGCAGCGAATCGATATTGCCTTCCAGCCAGTCGATGAAACCCGCGTCCCGGATCGCGCCGTACTTGACCACCTCCGCGAGCCCGGCCAGATAATCGCGCTCGTCCAGTGTCGCCAGCGACTCGACATCAACCATCACGGCGGTCGGCTGGTGAAAGGCGCCGACCAGGTTCTTGCCGGCGGCCAGGTTGAAACCCGTTTTGCCCCCTATGGCGGCGTCGACCTGGGCCAGCAGCGTGGTCGGCGCCTGTACCACGCTGATTCCGCGCATGTAGCTCGCAGCGGCAAAGCCGGCCAGGTCGCCGATCACGCCGCCGCCCAGCGCGACAATCGTGGCATCTCTCTGCGCGCCCATCGAAGCCAGTTTTTCAAGGATCTCGTGCCAGTTGGCCATGGTCTTGTCCTGCTCGCCCGGCGGCAGGATGATTTCGGCCGGTGTGAACTCCGCCAGTGTCTGGACCAGCGGTTGCAGATAGTAGCCGGCCACGATCCGATCGGTGACGATCAGGACCTTGCCGGTCATGTGCTTGCGCCATGGCGAGGGTTTGCCGAGCAAGCCGCGTTCCAGCTTGATCGTGCAACGTCCGGTCGCGTGGTTCAGTTCGAGGGCGGGCATCTAGTCGTCCTTCAGCCTGATGAGTTCGGATCCAGCGTTCCTGTGGCGCTTCGCGGCAAGGCGCCGTGCGCAGTCAATGGCTCCTCCCCTCGGCAAGCACGGGAACGTCGCAGCGGATCGCCACGGGAGCGCCCGAAGGGTTGGCCTGTCAGCGTCCATGGCGGCGTTCCGGCTTTTGTAAAGCGCTACGCGGCCATTCACCGCGAGCCGCGCCTTGCCCTGAACGCTGACAGGCCGACCAAATTCTAAATTATCAGGTTGAAGGACCACTGGTGTCGGATTCGTCTTCGATGAAGGACCGAATTGTACGTTCCAGGGCACCGGCCATCTGGGCCAATGGACGATTTTGCGACTCGAAGACCAGGTCCGCCAGCGAGGCATAGACGGGATTGCGCATTTCGGCCATTTCGGTCAGCCGCTTTCGCCGGTCGGGGGCGGCCAGCAGGGGCCTGCGCTTGTCGCGTTCCAGCCGGCGGATCTGCTGGCCCACGGTGGTCTTGAGCCAGACCACGGTGCCGTTGGCGCGGATGACTTCGCGATTGCGTTCGCTGAGTACCGAGCCGCCGCCGGTGGCGATCAGCTGGCCGGGCACGCAGGCGATTTCGGCGAGCAGATTGCTTTCGCGCTCGCGAAAGCCCTTTTCACCTTCGAATTCGAAGATGACCGCGACCTCGACGCCGCAGCGTTTCTCGAGTTCTTCGTCGACGTCGATGAATTCGAGGCCGATTTTCGGCGCGATTCTCCGTCCCAGGGTCGTCTTGCCGGAGCCCATCGGGCCGATCAGAAAAATGTTGTCCACGGACCATCTGCCGCTGCTCGATGGTCTGGATGCTACAGGAAATCGCCAAGGGGCTGGCGTGCGGGATGGCACGAGGCTACGATTGTGATTACGATCAAGGCCAACAACGCCACGTGACCGAATCCAACGACGACAATCCATTGCTGACCGGGCTGAAACCGGTCCATGACGAGTCTGCGCGGGTGCTGGTGCTCGGCAGCATGCCCGGTGCCCGCTCGCTGGATATGCAGGCCTACTACGCGCACCCGCGCAACGCGTTCTGGCCGATCATGGAAGCGCTGTTCGGTATCTGCCGCGAGCTTCCCTACGCGCGCCGCCTGGCCGGGCTGCGCGAACACCGTGTCGCCTTGTGGGACGTGATCGGTCAATGCCGCAGGCGCGGCAGCCTGGATCAGAAAGTCGAGCCGGCTTCGATCGTGCCGAACGATTTCGATCGCCTGTTCGCCGCCTGCCCGTCGGTCTCCCTGGTGGCGTTCAACGGCAGGCTGGCAGAACAAAGCTTCGAGCGTCACGTGCTGCCGGAGCTGCAGGAACGTTTCGCTCAGATCGAACGAGTGCGGCTGCCTTCGACCAGCCCCGCGCATGCCGCGATGCGCTTAGAGCAGAAGTGCGCGGCCTGGGCCACGGCGCTGGCACCGGTCGTCCCTTTGCGAGGGCCTGAATAGCCTCGGCCCGGTTCATGGCAGGTGCAGCACCCGAAGTCATCGCGCGCGCACGTTCGATTGGGTAACATAACGCTGGTCTTAGCCACGCGTGATCGAGCATGTTCCGGTTTTCAATTGTTTTCGTGATTCTGCTGGTGGGGCTGTTCACCGTCGAGGTGCTTCAGCCGGTCCAGCAGCACGTGATCCTGCCGTTTACCTCCGGGCTCGCCTGGATCAGCGTGAACATCATCGAGCTGTTCGACTCCGGCGTCGCTTCGGCCGGAAAGGTCATCCGCGACCTGGAGTCCGGGTTCGCGGTTTCCATCGAACCCGGCTGCAACGGGGTGGAGGCGCTGATCATCCTGTTTGCCGCAATCTTCGCTTTTCCCGCGCCGTTCAAGAACAAGTTGATCGGCTTTGCGATAGGTTTCGTCGCGATCCAGGCGCTGAACCTGGTGCGCATCATCAGCCTGTTTTACATGGGCCAGTGGAGCATGACCTGGTTCGAGTGGTTTCACCTCTATCTGTGGCAGGCGCTGATCATCCTCGATGCGCTGGTCGTCTGGCTGATCTGGCTGCGCACGCTGCCGCCGCCGGCCAATCGCAATGGCGACGGTCCGCCTTCGGGCGGTGAGACCATCGGGCCGCAGCCGGAACCGCAGCAGGCCTGAGCCCGGAGTATTCATGATCCAACCTGCTGCGATGCTCCCAGGCCCTGCATCCGGGATGATTCGCTCGGTGGCGCATCCTCGGCGTACAGCCAAGTACGCTTCCGGTACGCCTGGTCGCCAAACGCCCCGGATACCGGGCGGGGAGCCGTCTCGCGATGATCGGGTCATGGAGGCTTCGGGTTGATGCCGACGACTCCTCGCCGCCTGCTGATCGCCGGCTGTGGCGACCTCGGCAACCGCTTGGCCGCGAGGCTCACCGGATGGGAGGTGCATGGGCTCAGGCGCAATGTCTCGAAGCTGGCCGCCGGCATCTTGCCCGTAAGCGCCGACCTTTCGGAACCGTCGACCCTGGGCGCCGTGACGGGCCAATGGGATGCCGTGATCTACACGGCCACGCCCGGCGAGCGGACGCCTGAAGGCTACAGGCAGGCCTACATGACCGGCATGCAGCAATTGTTGAAACGAGTCCGCGCCGGGCGCCTGATCATGGTTTCAAGTACCGCCGTGTTCGGCCAGGACGACGGGGCATGGGTGGATGAAGCTTCGCCGACCGAGCCGCAGCGCTTCAACGGCGAAATCCTGCTCGACGCCGAGCGCGTTGCCGCAGACGCCGGCGGTATCGTGATTCGTTTCTCCGGCATCTACGGCCCGGGGCGGGAATACCTGATTCGGACGGTTCGCAACGGGCCGGTCGAGTGCCGGCGCGAGCCTCCGATCTGGACCAACCGGATTCATTCCGAGGACTGCGCGGCCGCACTGGCTCATCTTCTTGAGCTCGATCAGCCGGAAGGGCTCTACCTGGCGAGCGATGCGCGGCCGGCGCCGCGCTGGGACGTGCTGCAGTGGCTGGCCGAACGGCTGGGTGTCCCGGGACCCATCGAAGCTCAAGACGATGCCGGGCAGGGCAAGCGCATCGACGCGAACCGCCTGTTCGAGTCCGGCTTTACGCTACAGTATCCGGACTATCGGGCCGGTTACGGAGAGATTCTGAAATGCGAATGAACGACGAAATCATCGAACGGTTCAGTCAAGGATTCGACGAGGCCGTCGGGGCTGGAATTCCTGAGCCCACGGCAATGACACTTTCGACCGTCGGCGAAGACGCCCGCCCGGCTGGCCGAGTGGTGCTGCTCAAGGACTACGACGCCGAAGGTTTCGTGTTCTACACCAACACGCTCAGCCGCAAGGGACAACAGCTTTCAGCCAACCCGCAGGCATCGCTGGTTTTCTGGTGGCGCGAAACCGAGCAACAGGTGCTGATCGAGGGC
>Ga0102932_1001808_pt1 | contig 10999 bp, 12 predicted proteins | sample SalPonR1_C_D2_MG_FD_78212 | JGI IMG/M metagenome (GOLD analysis project Ga0102932, IMG submission 78212) | Salt pond soil microbial communities from South San Francisco under conditions of wetland restoration - Salt Pond MetaG R1_C_D2_MG | ecosystem: Environmental > Aquatic > Marine > Intertidal...
ATTATTACATTTAAAAAAACAACAATCGCCTTTAAATTCGAAAGTTACTGTAAAAAAGAAAACTTAACCGCGAAACTTAGACCGGTTCCAACAAAACTCAGTAAATCCTGCGGTTATGCCTGCAGTATAAAAAAAGATGAACTTGATACGATAAGAAAGCTTTGTATAGATAAGAATATTGATTACAGTCAATTTTATAGAATAGATAAAGATGGTAAACCTCATAAATTGTTTAAAGAAGCATAAACATTATTAAAGTTCCTATATTTTTTAAAAATTATAGGAACTTATTTTTTTGTATAGTAATGAAAGCACTTTTATCCAATATATATGTTTGCATAAACCAACCTTTATTTAAAATAATATAGCCACTCATATCCTGTTTAAATGTTTTTAATTTAAAAACGACTTCTTGTTTTAACAATATATATCTGTTATAATTAACAAAAATAGTCAATATATTTTCCATATATTAGGGGAGATAAATAATGAGTAAGAAAATTAAAAGACATATTTATATCTCCGGTCGTGTTCAGGGGATTGGATTTAGGGCAAATGCCCGCGACAAAGCCCAAATTCTAGGTGTAAAGGGTTGGATAAGAAACTTACACGACGGCCGAGTCGAAGCTGTAGTGGAAGGTGAACAGAGTTCTGTCAATCAGATGATTAATTACTTAAAAAGAGGACCCAGTTTTGCACGGGTTGATAATTATGAAATCAAAAAAGAAAGTCCCAAAGATAATTTCAATTCATTTTCTATAAGATACTAAAGGAAGGGGAAAGAAAATGAAGAGTGCTTTAATAATTGCTGATGTACAAAATGATTTTTATCCGGGTGGTGCCTTAGGGGTACCTAAAGCAGATCAAATTAATGAAGTTATCAATTCCTTGATGAAAAGAGATGAATTTGATAAAATAGTTGCCACTCAGGATTGGCACCCTGTGGGTCATGAGAGCTTTGCCAGTACACATTACAAAGAACCGTTTAGTCCTTACAGCGCACCTGGAATTGGGCCAGTACTATGGCCGGATCACTGTGTGCAAAACAGCAAAGGAGCTGAATTTCACTCCGATATAAATACCGAGAAATTTGATCTGATCGTTAGAAAAGGTTATAGTAAAAAGATAGACAGTTATTCAGTTTTTAAAGAGAATGATGGAACAGAACTTGGTTTATCAGGTTATTTTGAAGCCTTAGATATCAATAAATTATACGTAGTTGGACTGGCCTTAGATTACTGTGTAAAATTTACTGCAGAAGATGCGGTAAAAAAAAGCTTTGACACTACGATAATTAAATCTGGATCAAGGGCTATAGAACAGGATAAGGATAAATTAAATGACATTTTAAAGCGAATGAAAGATAAAAACATAAAGATAATAGAAAACTTTTGAGGTGTTAAAATGGCAAGAATTTATGGAGAAAATATAATGCTACGTGAATATCAAAAAGATGATATAGATAATTTAATGAAATGGATCAATGATCCTGACATAGTCAGATTTCTTTCCGATAGTTATCTGTATCCTCAATCTAAAAAACAGGTTGAAGACTTTCTTGAGATGGCAATGCATAAAAATTGGACAGGTTTTGTTATCTCAGATCGAGAGACAGGTGACTATCTGGGTCAAACTGATTTTATTAATATTGATGAGAAGAACGGCTGTGCTGAGCTGGCTCTAGTTATAGGTGATACCAATAATATATCAAAGGGAATCGGAACTGAAGCAAGCAAACTAATGATGAACTTCGGGTTTCAAAACTTGAGATTGAATAGAATAGAATTGTCATGTTGGGATTATAATGAGAGGGCTTTAAAACTCTATAATAAATTAAACTTTACGGAAGAAGGTAGAAAAAGAAATAAAAGATACTTCGAGGGAGATTATCATGATCAAGTACTCTTCGCTATTTTGAAAAGTGAATGGGAGGAACTAGATGACACAGTATAACTTGATAGCCACAACAACCTTCGGTATGGAAGGTGTAGTAAAAGAAGAGTTAAAAAAATTAGGTTACAGGAATCTAGATATTGCAAATGGTAAGATAGAATTTAAGGGTAATGAAAAGGATATCTGCAGGACAAATCTTCACTTAAGGTCAGCTGAAAGGGTTTTAATCAAAGTTGGAGAATTTAAAGCAGTTGATTTTGACCAACTATATGAAAGAACTAAAGAACTACCCTGGGACTGGTTTTTAAATGAGGATTCAGAATTTCCGGTCAGCGGGAAATCTGTCAAATCACAACTTCACCATGTACCAACCTGTCAATCGATTACAAAAAAAGCGATTGTGGATAATTTAAAAGAGAGATATAAAAAGAGCTGGTTTGAAGAAAGTGGACCCCGTTACAAAATAGAAGTTGCTTTATATAAAGATACAGCAACTTTGACCATTGATACAAGTGGTCAGGGATTACACAAAAGAGGGTATAGACAGTTGAGTTCACCAGCCCCTTTACAGGAGACAATTGCTGCCGGTATGATTTATTTAAGTAAATGGAGCCCAGACCGTATTTTGATAGATCCCTTTGCAGGTTCGGGCACAATACCTATCGAAGCTGCCCTTTATGCTAAAAATATACCACCAGGATTAAATAGGGAATATGATTTTCAAAAATGGCCTTTGATCAACGATCAATTGTGGCAGGAAGTAAAAAGTGAGGCAGTGGCAGAAATCAAAGATGATCTACAACCGCGTTTAATCGCCGCTTATGATCGAGATGAAGAAATGGTTTCTATGGGCCGTTACCATGCTGAAAAAGCAGGAGTAGATGATCTTATTCACTTTCAAAAACAGGATTTTAAGGACTTCTCCTCAAATCGCAAGTATGGATATATTATCACAAACCCACCCTATGGAATGAGGATGTCAAAAGAGAGCGAAGTAAAAGAGCTCTATAAACTAATGGGTGAGAAGTTACTGCCCTTTACTACGTGGTCTTTTTATATTTTAAGCGCTTATGAGAATTTTGAGAAATTATTTTCTAAAGAAGCATCTAAAAGAAGAAAACTATATAACGGTGGAATAAAAGTTGATTTTTATCAGTATTATGGTCCATGGCCTCCCCGTAATGATTAGATAAAGGAGTTTTTTATGAAGAAGTATTTGCCCTACTTATCCGGCCTTTCATTCAGTTTAATATTCGGCTTTTCTTTTATGTTTACAAAAAACGTCTTGCAGACAATCAGCCCTTTTCAAATCATGGGATACAGATTTTTATCAGCCGCTATTTTGGTTAATTTGCTATGGTTGTTCGGTATTATTAAAATAAATTTAAATTTCAATGATCTCAAATACCTTTTTTATATAAGTTTGGCCCAGCCTATCTTTTATTTTATTTTTGAAACAACGGGCATGAATTATACAACCTCTTCCGAGGCAGGGCTTTTAATATCTTTGATCCCAGTTGCTGTTACAATATTAGCTGTATTCTTTTTAAATGAAAAACCAAGTAAAAAACAGTTGTTTTTTATCATACTCTCTGTTTTAGGTGTGATGTTTATCATTATTATGAAGGGTACAACTGAAATCAGGGGTAATTTTTTGGGAATGGCTTTGATTGGTGGGGCTGTATTAATGGCAGGTATATTTAATATTTTGTCACGTAAGTTTTCAGTTAATTTTAATCCAGAAACTATTACATATTTTATGATGACAATCGGTGCATTGGTCTTTAATACAATATTATTATCAATGGATTCAACAAGTTTTTCAAACTATTTTAAGCCACTTTTAGATATAGATATATTAATCTCAGTATTATATTTAGGGGTGCTATCCTCGGTATTAGCTTTCTTTTTTATGAACTTTACTCTATCAAAACTACCGGCAGCCCAATCGGCTGTTTTTGCAAACTTTGTTACAGTTGTTTCAATTTTTGCTGGTGTTTTTATTAGAAATGAACCCTTTTACTGGTTTCAAATTATTGGAGCTATCGTAATTATTATAGGAGTATGGGGCACAAATTATTACGGTAATATTCAAAAACAGGAAACTGAATTGAAAGGTTGAGGTGAGCAAGATGGATAAAAAAAATATAGTTGTGAGTGGAGCAGCTGGTCGAATGGGAAAGACCATCTGTAAGATGATAATCAAAGAAGATAATTATAGTTTAGCTGCTGCAATTGATGTTCTAAATATAAATAAAGATATTTTTAATCTTTTGGGTATCAATAGCAGTCGTCAGGTTTTAATTAAAAAAAATCTAAAAAATGTAATTGAGAATGTGGCTGTTGATCTGGTAATTGACTTCACTAATCCTGAGGTTGTTATGAAAAATATTGAAACAGTGCTTGCTAAAAAGGTAAAGATGATCGTGGGAACAACTGGTTTTGATCAAAGTGATTTAAAAAAAGTTAAAAAAATGTCTGAGAAATATGAAGTACCTATTATGATCGCACCCAACTTTGCTCTGGGAGCAGTTTTGATGATGGAATTCTCTAAAAAAGCTGCTAAATTCTTTGAACAATCTGAGATTATCGAATTACATCATGATAAAAAAATAGATGCACCTTCCGGCACAGCCGTTAAAACAGCTGAGATGATCAGCGAAAGTAGGTCAAAAAATAATAAGGAAAGAGATCAAGATTTCCTTGAAAAATTAAAAGGTGCTCGGGGAGCAGATTATGAGGGAGTTCACGTGCACAGTGTTCGTTTACAGGGACTTGTAGCTCACCAGGAAGTTATCTTTGGTGGAGAAGGTCAGACCTTAAAAATAAGGCATGATTCTATTAATAGAGAGTCATTTATGCCCGGTATTAAGTTGGCTATAGATAAGATAGATAATTTAGAGGGTTTAATATATGGTTTAGAGAAAATTATGGATATATAATAATATAAATTAGGAGGAGCTTAACTGATGAAAGAATATAATATAGCTATTGTTGGGGCAACTGGAGCTGTTGGCACAGCAATGCTTGAGGTATTAAAAGAATATGACTTACCCATAAATAAGTTGAAGTTGATTGCTTCTCCCCGCTCAGAAGGTAAAAAAATTCAATATAATAAAGATACATATATTGTACAAAAGGTTGAAAAAGGCATCTTCGAAGATATTGATATTGCTTTATTTAGTATAGGTAGTTCAAATTCTAAGAAGTTTATTCCCCAAGCAGTTTATGAAGGTGCTCTAATAATAGATAATAGTAATGCCTACCGTATGGATAAAGAGGTGCCACTTATTGTACCTGAAATTAATCCTGAAAAGATCAAAAAACATAACGGTATTATTGCCAATCCAAATTGTTCTACAATTCAAATGGTAGTTGCGATAAATTCTTTACAAAAGGCTAAAAAAATTAAGAAAATTTATGTAAGTACTTATCAGGCTGTTTCCGGTACTGGTCAAAAAGCAATCAATGAGCTTAAAGAACAGAGCAGGGCTTATTTAAACAAAGAAGAGGTTAAAACAGAAGTATACCCTCATCAGATTGCTTTCAATACAGTTCCTATGATTGACAAAGTTAATGATAATGGTTATACTGAAGAAGAATTAAAATTAAACCGCGAGACGAGAAAGATATTTGATGATTATGAAATAATGGTAACTGCTACAGCAGTTCGTGTTCCGGTCTTTTATGGGCACAGCGAAAGTGTACATTTGGAATTAAAAAAACCGTATGATATGGAAGAAATACGATACCTTTTATCATCTGATCCAAATATTAAATTGTTAGATGAACCTGAAAATAATATCTACCCCACTCCCCTAATGTCTGAAGAAGAGGACAAGATATTAGTTGGAAGATTGAGAAAAGATCTGCACAGTGAATGCGGTCTTGAAATGTGGATAGTAGGTAATAATATTAGAAAAGGTGCTGCCTTAAATGCAGTACAGATTGCAGAATATATTATCAAGAACAATATTCTTAACGGAGGATAATAATGTCAATAGAAATATTTAAGTTCGGTGGAACTTCGTTGAAAGATAAAAGATCTCGTAAAATTGCTGCAGAGAGAATCAAAGAAGCGGTTAATAAAAAGATAAGACCGGTTGTTGTTGTTTCTGCTATAGGCAGAGAAGGTTCTAATTATGCAACAGATACCCTGATAAAACTGGCAGAAGAATCCTACCCAAAACTAAAAAATCGGGAAAAAGATCTAATAATGTCCTGTGGAGAGGTAATTTCTGCTGTAATCATGGTACAAAATTTACGCAAAAAAAACATAGAGGCGAGTGGTTTAACAGGTGCTCAGGCCGGTATATTAACAGATGAAAAATATAATAATTCAACTGTTATCAATATAAATCCCGAAAATATTTTAAAACTATTAAATAAAGATATAATTCCTGTGATTGCTGGTTTTCAGGGAATTAGTAAAAATGGCGAAATCACAACACTCGGTCGAGGTGGCAGCGATATTACTGCTTCTATTATAGGAGCAGGCCTTTCAGCCGAAAAAATTAATATTTTTACAGATGTAAGTGGCCTTTTAACTGGTGATCCTAAGGTAATTAATAAAGCCAATTTTTTAAAAACAGCTGATTATAAAGAGGCCTGTGAACTTGCTTATCAAGGGGCAAAAGTAATACACCCGTCTGCTGCCGAAATAGCCATGAAAAATGAGATACCGATCGAAATAAGGTCTACCTTTAATAATAAAGAAGGTACAATAATCGATGCAGTTGATGATAGAAAAAAACTGAATCCAATCACTGGTCTGGCCTGTCGTGATAATATATTTTACACAAAAATTAGAGCCCATCAGGGTATAAATTATGATAATGGCCTACAGGTCTTTCAACTGCTTGCTGATCAAAAAGTCAGTGTTGACTTTATAAATATCAAGGAGTCTATGATATCATTTGTGATCAATAATGAAAAAAGACAGCTTACAGAAAAAGTCCTGCAAAAAAATAACTTCGATTTCCAAATCGCAGAAGATTATATTAAAGTTTCTATCGTAGGAGGAGGTATGACAGGTCAACCTGGTGTAATGGCTAAGATTGTCAACAGCCTAAATGAAGTCGGAGTTAAAATATATCAGACCACAGATTCACATATAGTCATATCTTGTCTGATTAAAAAAAGGGATAAAATAAAGGCTCTGAACGCCCTTCATGATGCCTTTAATTTAAATAAATCGGAGGTTAAAAAATATGTATAAAAGTTTTGGGAACTTATTGACCGCAATGGTAACGCCCTTTGACAGTGAGCTTAAGGTAAACTATACTAAATTGAGGGAACTGGCTCATAAACTTGTGGATGAAGGTAATGACGGTCTGGTAGTTTTGGGAACTACAGGGGAAGTTCCCACTTTAAATTATCAGGAAAAATTGCAAATTTTAAGTACTGTTGTTAGTGAGGTTGGTGATAAGGCAGAAATTATAGCTGGAACCGGGTCCTACTCTACGGAAGAAAGTATCAAACTTTCCATAGAGGCGGAAGAAATTGGGGTTGATGGTATTATGGTAGTTGTCCCTTATTATAACAAACCACCTCAATACGCCCTCTATAATCACTTTAAAACGGTAGCTGGTAGTGTAGATCTACCGTTGATGATTTACAATGTTCCTTCCCGTACTTCTCGTAATATAGAGGTCGATACTGTGAGAAAGTTAGCTGAAATCGACAATATTATTGCTATTAAAGAAGCAAGTGGAGATTTAAACCAGGTTAACAAATTAAGTTTAATTAAGAAAAAAGATTTCTATATTTATAGTGGTGATGATACCTTAACCATGCCAATTATGTCTTTGGGAGGAGAAGGTGTTGTTAGTGTAGCTGGACATGTTGCAGCCCGAGAAATCAAAGAAATGATAACCTTATATAAAGCTGGTAATTCGGTTCAATCCCGAGAGTTAAATAAAAAACTGATTCCGGTCTACAATGGAGTTTTTATTGATACTAACCCAATTCCGGTTAAAGAAGCCTTAAGAATAACAGGTTTTGAAGCAGGAGATCCAAGGCCACCTTTATATAGACTACAAGAATATAAAAGAAAAGAACTAACTGAAATATTAAAAGAAGCTGATTTGATTAAATAGAATTATAATTGATAAACCAAAAAAAAGAACAAAACAAATTTCGGAGGTGAATTATTTGGCTAAAGAAACAGAATCTGATATCACCATCACGCCTTTAGGCGGAGTTGGAGAAATTGGAAAAAATATGATGTTATTTGAAATGGATGGCGAGATAATCATAATTGATTCAGGCGTAAAATTTCCTGAAGATGATCTTTTGGGTATAGATTTAGTTATCCCTGATTTTACTTATGTATTGCAAAATAAAGATAAAATAAAAGCTATAGTATTAACACACGGTCATCTTGATCACATTGGAGCAATTCCTTATTTATTAAAAGAAATCGATGTTCCTGTATATGGGACAAAACTAACCCTGGGACTACTACAGGGTAATCTAAAAGAGCATAATCTGAAAGGTAAAAGAAAGTTAAAGGTAGTAACACCTGGTAATTCTTATCAAATAGGTTCGCGTAAGATAGATTTTATTAGGGTTAATCACAGTATTGCAGATACATGTGCTTTAGCAATACACACTCCCTTAGGCCCCATAGTTTATGCCAGTGACTTTAAGTTCGACCAGACTCCCATTGATGGGGAAGTAGCGGATTTTCATAAATTGGCTGAATTAGGAGATTCTAAGCCAGGTGTATTGGCTCTTTTTTCTGACAGTACAAATGCAGAAAGAAAAGGCTTTACCCTGTCTGAAAAAGTAGTGGGTGGCACAATCAATGATATATTTCGCGAGACCCGTGACCGGATAGTTGTGGCAACATTTGCATCAAATATCCACAGAGTGCAGCAGATAGCCGATGCTGCAATGCAATTTAATCGTAAAATTGCTTTTACAGGGCGAAGTATGATAGAAAATGTTAAAACAGCACGAGAACTGGGTTATCTACAAATACCGGAAGATGTAATCCTTGATATAAGAGATATTAACAATTTGCCTGAAAGTCAGGTAGTATTGTTAACTACAGGTAGTCAGGGTGAACCAATGGCCGCTCTAACTAGAATGGCCCGTGGTGATCATTATCATATTAATATTAAAAATAATGATACGGTTGTAATTTCTGCTCGAGCAATACCAGGAAATGAAAAGTTAATTGGACAAACTATCAATCAATTATTTGAAAGAGGCGCTAAAGTTATTTATGAAGATGTTTCTGGTGTACACGTTTCTGGACATGCCAGTCAAGAAGAATTAAAGTTGATGATGAATTTAACAAAACCCAAATACTTTTTACCCACCCATGGTGAATATAGACACATGTATATTCATGCTGATCTGGCTGAAGAAGTAGGTATAAAAAAAGATAATATATACATTGCGGAAATAGGCGATGTTATTAAATTTGGTGAAGAAAAGATTGAAAAAATTAGAAATATAACTGCGGGTGATGTTTTAGTAGATGGGCTTGGAGTTGGTGATGTAGGCAATATTGTACTGAGAGATAGAAAAATGTTGTCAGAACACGGCATATTAATAGTTGTATTAACAATTGATGAAAATGGTAAAATTGTAGCTGGACCAGATATTATAACAAGGGGTTTTGTCTATATACGTGAATCAGAAAAGCTTATTTCTGATGCTCAGGAAAGGGTTAGAGAGGCATTAAGAGAATGTGAGGAAGACAATATTACAGAATGGTCCAAATTGAAATCTACAATCAAAGATTCTTTGAATAATTATATTTACAGCAGGATTCACAGAAAACCGATGATCATGCCGATAATAATGGAAATATAAATAGTTTAAATATCTTAGGGATGGGTATAAATGCTCATCCCTATTAAATACATAAAAGGAAGATTAATTTATGGGAATTATAAAATTATTTAGTTTAGGTATTGTTCAGGGCTTGACCGAATTTTTGCCGATCAGCAGTTCTGGACACTTAGTTATTATACAAAAATTATTTGCAGTAAAGGAAAACCAGTTATTGATTTCTGTACTCCTTCATTTTGGCACCCTTATTCCTGTTTTAATTATATTTAGAAAAGATATAATTGAAATTTTAAAATTCAAAAAAGAAAAAAGACACTTTATCTTTTTAATAATTATTGCTTCCCTGCCAACTGCACTAATTGGTATATTTTTTGAAGATTTTTTTGAAAAACTCTTTTCTTCCACAATCAGTACTGCTTTTATGTTGATTATAACTGGTTTCATTTTGTTAATTGGAGATAAACTTGCTGATTATGATAAAGATATAAGCAGATTTAAGTGGTTTAATGCATTGCTTGTTGGCCTGGCACAGGGTTTTGCCATAATTCCCGGTATTTCAAGATCAGGTAGTACAATTGTAGCCTCTTTAATCCAAGGTCTAAAAAAAGAAGAAGCGGCTCGTTTTTCTTTTATTTTATCGATTCCCGTAATCGGTGGGGTAGGTCTTTTAAAAGTATCTCAAGCGGTAAATAATGGAGTTGATAATTTTAATATTACTGCAATGCTATTAGGTGTATTGGGGGCAATAATAGCTGGTTATATAGCAATTCGCTATTTTCTGTTTATCTTAAAGAATAAAAAGCTGATCTATTTTTCATATTACTGCTGGATAGTTGGTTTTATCATCTTGATAATTGAAGGATTATTATAAATATTATTGAATATATATAGTTGAGGTGACAGTTTTGACAAAGCGGAATAAAAAAAAAGATATGAAGATAGAAAAAAGAAAAAATGAGATAATTGGTATTATGCTGACAGCTCTGAGCATCTTTTTGATCATTACAATTTATTTTAATTATAAAAGCATAGTAGGAAACAGATTTGTGCAAATATTTAGGATGTTAGTTGGTCAAGGTATATATTTTTTGCCTATCCTGATATTTCTGTGGGGTATATTTTTAATACGTAACAAAAGTTTTAAAATCAATATCCAGGTTTTTGGCTTTATTCTGATATTTTTTACTATTATTTCTTTTTTACACCTCTATAATCACCCTCAGTTTACAAAAAATTATCTTTTTTTAAAAGGTGGAGGTGGAATTGTAGGTGCTTCAATCACCTGGCTTTTAATCAAAGG
>Ga0102932_1001812_pt1 | contig 10985 bp, 7 predicted proteins | sample SalPonR1_C_D2_MG_FD_78212 | JGI IMG/M metagenome (GOLD analysis project Ga0102932, IMG submission 78212) | Salt pond soil microbial communities from South San Francisco under conditions of wetland restoration - Salt Pond MetaG R1_C_D2_MG | ecosystem: Environmental > Aquatic > Marine > Intertidal...
AAAATGGAAAGCCGGTAGATGTGATTGTAAAAGAGCGGCTGTTTGCCCATAAACTTATTGAAGAATGTATGCTTATGGCCAACAAAACGGTGGCCTATCATGTGAGTACGCTTCGAAAGTCCCAGAAGAAAGCCGCAAAAAACGATCACCCATTCTTGTACAGAGTACATGGAGAGCCCGATCTGGAGAAACTGAATAATATTCGGGAAACAGCCAAACCGGTAGGGATTAATTTTAACCTGGACGGTAAGGTTACCGCTTCAAAAATTAATAGCCTGCTGAAACAAGTAGAAGGAACCTCTCTGGAAGACATTATTAACGGGTTAATGCTCCGGTCGATGGCCAAAGCGGTCTATTCTCCAAAAAATATTGGTCACTTTGGACTGGGTTTTTCAAACTACGCACACTTTACAAGTCCCATCCGGCGTTATCCCGATGTAATTGTTCACAGGCTGCTCAAGAAGTATAATTCGGGCGTTACCGAATATACATATACTCAGCTTGAAGAGGCCGGTGAACACTGCAGCGAGCGTGAGCGTTATGCTGTGGAAGCTGAGCGTGACTCTGTAAAACTGAAACAGGTTGAGTTCTTATCAAACCGGCTTGGAGAATCTTTTCAGGGTACCATCAGCGGTGTTACAGAAAACGGATTATATGTTCTCTTAGATAATATATACTGTGAGGGTATGATTCGCGTTAGCGATTTGAATGATGATTATTACGTGTATCATCCTAAACTGCACTGTTTAATCGGACGTTCAAAAGGTAAGAAGTATCGCCTTGGAGACAGTATAAATGTAAAAGTTACAAACACAGACCTGGACAGACGACATATTGATCTGACCGTTTCAGGTTCTTAACCCAGACTACTATGAAGTTGCTTAATAAATTCTTTCTCATTTCTCTTTTAACCATACTCTTTGCTTCGGCTGGTACACAAGAGTTATTTGCTCAGTTTTTCTATTTCGGAAAAAACCGTGTTCAATATGAGAATTTCGATTGGCGCTACATCGAAACCGACCATTTCGATATATACTATTACGATTCGAAGAATTATCATTTAGCTCAATTTACGGCTGAATCTGTGGAATCCGGACTTAAGCAGCTAACCGATGATCTGGGGTCTCAGCTTACGGACAGAATTCCTGTTATTATTTATGATTCACATAGCGACTTTTCGCAAACTAACGTGGTGCGGCTCCCTGTTGATGCTCAGGGAATTGGCGGTGTAACGGATAAGTTCAAAAACAGGATGACGCAGCCATTTATGGGTGACTATGCAGATTTCAGAAGAACCATTCAGCACGAACTTCTCCATGCATATATTAATGATGTGTACTATGGAGGTTCGGTTCAGTCAATTATGTCGAACAATATACAGCTGGTTTTTCCGCTCTGGTTTGAAGAGGGCCTGGCCGAGTACCTTGCACTGGGATGGGATACCCAAACCGATATGTTTATGCGGGATGCTGTACTCAACAATTATCTGCCTCCCATTCCTCAGCTTAGCGGATTTTTCGCATACCGTGGCGGGCAGTCTTTCTGGTATTTTATTGCCGACCAGTATGGACGACCAAAGATTACTGAAATTATGCAGCGTATTAAAACCACACGTAATATTCAGCAATCACTTATGCAGTCACTTGGCCTTCAGCTCGATGAACTTTCCGAACGCTGGATGGAATACTGGAAACAACGGTACTTTCCTGAAGTTGAAAATCGCCAGACTCTTACCTCTATTGCTACCCAGCTATCTGGTAACGAGCGCCGGAGAACATATGATACGAGCCCGACTATATCGCCCCGGGGCGACCGCGTTGCTATGATAACAAACCGCAGAGGCGTGTTTGATGTAGTTGTAATAGATGCAAATACCGGTGAGCGTATAAAAACCATTGTGAGTGGTGCAGACAATCCGATGTTTGAAGAATTGAATATTTTAAATCCAAATCTTACCTGGTCGCCCGATGGTTCACAGATAGCGCTCTCCAGTAAGTCGCAGGGATCGTATAATCTCGCAATTGTTGATTATGAAACTCTGAAGACAAGAACCATCAAATTTCCTCAGCTCGATGGAATAAACTCTGTAGCATGGTCACCCGATGGTAATAAAATTGCGTTTGATGGCAATATAGGGCCATACCAGGATATTTTTGTGTACAACCTTGAGTCGCAGGAATTTATTAACATGACCAATGATGTATTCACGGATAAAGAACCGGCCTGGGGGCCAAATTCCAATGTAATCTATTTTGTATCTAACAGAGGAGAAATTACCCAGCCGAACAGAGCTCTTGCAGGATATTCTGCCATGCAGCACGACTCTTTTTATCAGTCTGATCTGTATAGCTCCAGAGTGGGAACCAACAGAATTGAGCGACTTACAAACACGTCAAACTGGTCTGAAACCCAGCCTACACTCACAGGCAACGGTGAGCTTCTTTTTGTATCTGATCAGAATGGAATTCCCAACATTTATGAATATGACACATCCAGCAGAGAAGTTTTTCCAATAACTGACTTACAATCAGGTGTGATGCAAATTTCTGTCTCCAGAGACGGAACCCGTCTCGCATTTAATTCGCTTAATAGTGGTGTTCCGGATTTATTCATGATGAGGTCGCCATTGTCGCAGCGAAAAAGCACACAGCTCGAGCCGAATACCTGGGCTCAGGAACGCGAGCAGATAAATCAGTATAACAGAGTTCCGGCGACAGATTACATCAAACAGATGATTTCTGCCAGAACGAGCGGTAATTACGTACCTACGCGGCTTCAGCCCCCCGTTGTGGAAGATGAAACATCCGGGCAAAATGATAGTGCTGAAGATGAATCCGGATTAGCTCAGGAAGAGTCCCAGGAAGATAACAACAGAATCGATTTCCGAAATTATGAGTTTGGGGATGCGGTTATTAACGATACTACGATCACGCTGGAAGACGATCCCAGCTTATTTGAGCCGGAAGGCAATGTTACTGAAGACGGTCTCTATCAGCCCAAAGACTACCGTCTCACTTTTTCCCCAAACTTTAGCTATGCTGCGGGTCAGTTAAGTACTGCTTACGGATCGTCTGCTTTTGCATTTGTAACACTTTCGGACTTGTTTGGCGACCACGAGCTCTCTTTTGGCTCTAACCTTGTCTTTGATCTCCGAAACAGTGACTACACCTTCCAGTATTCCTATTTAGGAGGAAGGACCAATTTCTCGGCTTCATTTTTCCACCAATCGAGAAATTTCCAAACCTTTTTCGGAGAGCTTCTCAGATTTCGTCAATTTGGCGCAGGAGTTAACTTTCAATATCCGCTAAACCGTTTTCAGAGAATCGATTATGGAGTTTCTGCAATTGGAATTGCCCGAGACTTTAGCACTGTACGAGGTTTTGGCGGTCAAAACGTAAGCAACGAAAACGTTTGGTTCCTGTACCCGGAAGTAACCTTTACCGGAGATTATACAGTTCCCGGTTTCATTACTCCATCGGGCGGTAACCGATACTCCGTACGTTTGTCTGCAAGCCCCCCACTTGGCTCAGATACTCCTCAGTTTGCAACGATTTTTGGAGATTACCGGCAGTACATAAATCTCGGCTCACGATATTCCTTATCATTCAGGGGTTCAGGGGCTGTCTCATACGGGCGCGACTCACAAACCTTCTTTATGGGCGGTATGCTTGGCTGGATTAACCAGCGCTGGTCGGATGCAGAAATTCCTTTTGAGCGGCTTGCCGACACATTCTTTACAGTTCCGGCTACGCCACTTCGAGGCCACGAATTCAATACCTTGTTCGGGGATAGATTCTCTCTCATTAACGCTGAATTCCGATTTCCGCTTTTTGCGGCAATACTACCGGGCCCAATCCCTATTCTTCCTCTTTATAACTTAACCGGCGTAGCTTTTGTGGATGCGGGTGCCGCGTGGGGCTTCGACGTACCTTACGCCCGATTTAATGACGGACAGGGCAACCCGATTGTCTACTTTAGAAATGAATCGGAACTCGATTTTAAAGTAGGAACAAAGCGAGAAGAGTTTTTAAATCCAAATACCGGACAGCTGCGTGACGGTCCCGCACTGGAAGGAGACATTCCCGTACGTTTTGTAGATGGTGATATACTCATCGGGGCTGGGTTTGGTCTTCGCACCATTCTTTTGGGCCTGCCTTTCCGATACGATATAGGCTGGCCATATGGACGCGATGGTTTCCAGGGAGATCCGATTCACTATTTCTCAATTGGAATTGATTTCTGATCGTCGCTTTTAAATAATCATTTTTTCCGGATAGCCGATGCTCACGCTTCGGCTATTTTTTTTTATCTTTACATTCAGAAACGCTAAAGAATTTCTAAAAATAAAAATATTATCATGAGACGCATTTTTGATCTAACCATTATTATCTCTTTTATCATCGCCACAGCTTCCGTGCAGGCGCAAAGCAATTCAAACCTCAACCCTTCACAAGAAACAGAAACTAAAAACAAGGCTACAGAATATTCACTGGTATGGAGTGACGAGTTCAACAACAGCTCTATTGATACCACAGTCTGGAATTTTTGGGAAGGAACAGCCTACAATAACGAACTGCAATACTACACAGATCGTCCGGAAAATATTTTTATTGAAGATGGCAAGCTCCACATCAGGGCTCAGAAAGAAGATTACGAAGGAATGGACTACACATCAGCCCGTATATCTACAGATAGTACATCCATTGGGTGGAAACATGGTCGATTTGAGGCAAAAATACAGATGCCGGACGGAAAAGGATTCTGGCCCGCATTCTGGCTTATGCCCATTCGCGATATCGGGTGGCCACGCGGCGGTGAAATTGATATTATGGAGTTTAGGGGAAATGAACCCTACACTACAACCGGTGCCATTCATTTCTATCGTGAAGGATGCGAAGGCAGTTCAGTGGAGTGCAGAAAATACATCACCGATTCTATTACGCAACCCGGTACAAACCTTACCGATAGCTTTCATATTTACGCACTCGAATGGACCGAAGATGAGCTTGTATGGTACCTGGACGATACCGAATTCATGACAATAGAGCTCAACGATGTAAAAGCGGAGTTCAATCCATTCTCCACACCGTTTTATATCATTTTAAACCTGGCCGTAGGCGGTGATTTCTTAGATAATCCCGACGAAACCACCCCTTTTCCACAATCTCTGGTTGTGGACTATGTGCGGGTTTATCAGAAGGAATAACAGAAAAGCGCGTCCTCATTAAATAGCACCTGGGGTACGCGCTGGTTCTTTTTTTTAATTTTTCGAGTGAATATCTAAGATTTTGGCTTGGGATTTTCAGTAATATCCCCAAGTGACAGCCCTTCCATTAGTGCATCATAGTTGGAAATATCTTTTGGCAGAATAATGCTGTTTTCGCTTCTGCCAAGTCCCGAAAGCACACCCAGGTATTTCTCTGAAAGTTGCAGCTTCATAGCATCCACACCATTTGGCCCGGAAAGCGCTTCAGCCACCTCTTCAATAGATTTGGCTGTGGCCTCGGCGATCGATAATATCTCTTCCGCATACCCCTCGGCCTCATTGATACGCCGCTGCATCTCGGCCTCCGAAATATTAATAATTTCTGTTCTAACACCTTCCGCATCATTAATCCTGGACCCTTTAACACCTTCTGATTTTGCAATAATGGCACGACGGTCCCGCTCGGCTGTCATCTGACGCTCCATCGCTTTCTGGACCGTTCTGGGAGTGACAATATTCTTAATCTCGTAGCGGTGTACCTTTATACCCCAAACCTGCTCAACCTCGCTCAGCACTTTCACTACCTCTTTACTCATTGCGGCGCGCTCCTCAAAGGTCTGATCCAGTTCCATATTCCCCAATACAGATCGTGTGGTTGTTTGCGCAAGCTGAACCGCGGCATACCGGTAATTGGTAATACCATAACTTGCGTTCACGGGGTCCATCACACTCAGGTAGATCACTCCGTCTACCTCAACTTTTACATTATCTTTGGTGAAGCACTCCTGGGGCTCAACTTCGATCGTCTCTTCGCGCAGATCTTTTTTGTACACAACTTTATCAATAAACGGTATAAGCGCATGAAAACCCGGCCCCAGCGTTTTGTGGTAGTTTCCAAGGCGCTCTACAATAAATGCAAACTGGTTTGGAACAAGCCGTAAGGAGCGTACAAAGTGATACATTACATAGAGCAGAAAAAGGGCTAGTAGAACTTTACTTACTGTTTCAAATATTTCCATGATTATTGGCCCCTTCTGTTTGATGATGTTGTTTTACCTGACGGACTCTTTGTATGATCGCTGATAGTGCTCACCCCTTCAAAAAACGTTTTCAGGTTCGCTGTTTCTGTCGGCAGTACCGATACATTTGAGTTTTGAATAATATTTCCAAACTGTTTGATATACTGCTCTACCAGCTTTGTTTTTACAGCCAGGTCACCACCCGGCTTTGATATAGCCTCTGCCACACGAGTTATCCCTTTTGCCGTTGCCGTTGCAACCAGTTCAATCTCTTTTGCGCGGCCTTTGGCCTCGTTAATCCTCTTCTGGCGCTCTGCTTCCGATACAAGAACTTTACTCTGCTGCTCGCCTTCCGATTCAAATATTCGCGCCTGTCGGTGTCCTTCCGAATTTGTGATCTCAGCTCGCTTTTCGCGCTCGGCCTCCATCTGGCGCTCCATCGTATCTATAATTTCCATCGACGGGCTGATGTTTTTCAGCTCATACCTCATCACTTTAATTCCCCACGGATCTGCAGCCTTATCAATTTCCCGAACAATATTCTCGTTCATGGTTTCCCTTTCTGAAAAGGTGTCGTCCAGCGTCATTTTTCCAATTTCTGAACGCATCGTTGTTTGCGCAAGATTCACTGCAGCGGCCCTGTAATTTGATATACCGTAGCTGGCCTTGTACGAATCCATCACTTTCAGATATACCAGCCCATCAACCGAGACCTCAATATTATCTTTAGTGATACAGGTTTGGCTGGGCACATCGAGCACCTGTTCCCGCATTTCCTGGCTGTAAGCAGGGCGATCAACAAACGGTATGAGGAAATGAAAGCCGGGTTTGAGGGTTTTCTTATACTTCCCGAGCCGCTCCTGGATTACTTCTTCCCGAAATTCTACAATCTGAAAAAGCCGGGTGAGTACGAAGTATGATAAAACAATGAATATTAAGAATGTTGTCCACATATCAGTTCTTATTTCGGGTTTTTAATTGAATGCCGGGAGAATCCAATGGATCTACTTCCTCAACAATCCATGTTGTGTTATCTCTGTATTTAATACGAACCTGCGATCCAGCAGGAATTTTTCCCTCTACCGAACGCGCCTGCCAGGAAATTCCCTGAAACCGGATACGGCCTTCGTTATTCATATCGTTCACGGGCTCTGTTACTTCAACAATCTGATCCATCGCTTCATAATCTTCATCGGCAAATTTATATGAGCTTTCGCCCTTAAAGTATTTATTGATGAACGGACGAATAGCAATTGTCATAACAGTCGATGAAAGCAGCCATACAACGACTGCTGTTAGTGGATCGTCCAGAAACCCAAAGTAACGAATAACCCCAACTCCCAGGCCGCTCAGCCCAAGCAGAAATGCAATACCCCCGGGAACGATCGCTTCCAGAAAAATCAAGAGCACGCCCCCAATCATAAATATCCAGGTTAGCAGGTCTCCTTCCATAACTTCAATTGTCTGTTATTTTTATTTATAGATAGTGAATTGAGAACAAAAAAACTTGATTCACAGAAAAATTTTTGGGAAATAATGCGGCTGAATAAATAAACTTTTAAAAAAACTAACTTCGTAACTATATACGGTGATTGGAAATCTAAAACCGTATCTCAAAATCTGTTTTCAGCTCGGTAAGCTGATTCCACTCGATCGTGAGAACCTGCCCCCTTTCATCATATGTCCATTCACCATCTTGATCGCCTATTTCCAAATTGTTTGAATTTGCGATCACCTGGTCCGGTTTTTCATTTATATTTAGAAACTTAAGAGAAAGCGATCTCTTTTCCGGCAGATCTTCGTATTCGCCTGCAGTTCGTCCAATCGTAAACGTAGCGTACTCTTCTGTTTCAAAGTAGCGAAAACCTGTGGTAGCGACCTCCCCATTTCGATATCGGTTGGTCATTCCGTCATCTTCATACAGGCGAAAGGTGCCCACACCACCCGTATAAATTTCTATGGTAAGTTCCCTGTTGGATCTTTCCATGATTTGTCCCGCAAGGCTGCGATAGGGTATAATGGATCCCGCTTTCACAAACAGGGGAATTTCATTTGCAGACACATCAACCAGCCAGGTTTGGCCGCCCTCAAAGCGCTCTCCAGACCAGTAATCGTACCAGGCTCCTTCCGGAAACCAAACGGATCTGCTGTCATCTCCTTCCCGAAAAACAGGTGCAACCAGAAACGCTTCTCCCAGCTGAAACTGTGTTTTATGGTCTCCGTCACCCCGAACCGGGTTTTCGGCCCTCGCCCGCACAAGGTGCGCCAGGCTGTAGAGATAGGGAAATAACCGGCTGCGCAGCTGCGTCACTTTACGAATTTCTTGTATTACACCAGCGGAAAACTTCTTAGAACTGTTGTTTGGCGGTATATTGAGATGCATCATTCCCGTGAGTGCTGAAAACTGGACCCATCGTATAAGGATCTCATCCGACATATCTCCATTTAATACATTTGTGACTCGATCATCTGTTCCGCTCGATATAAAGGGAGCTTCGGTTGTAGCTCGCGCTGGATCAGACACCATTTCAATGCGCTGTTTTAATACCTCTGAAGCGCTTATACCTGATGAGGGCTCCGGTAAAAAATTTACCCATTTTGCAGGAAGTCTCTTAAAGTCAGGATTATCGATATTCTGCATTCCCGAAAGCATGAAGTGCCGCTTTTCAGAAAATTCAATCTCATCAGGAATAAACTCCTCTCCACTGTTATCAACGATAATTGCAGTAAATACCTGCTCCTGCCCGTTCAATCTTGATGGCCGTTGTATCTGTGTCTGAATACCATCCGAACGATGTAAAACAGCATCAACCCAAATTTCTTCAGACAAAAGAGAATCAATAACAGCCTCTTCGTCATCTTCTGCCCAAACCATCAGCCCAAACGCCCAGGCCGGAGGCAGCATAACCGGCTGTTGTCGCTTCATCAAAACGGGATCAAGGTCGGGTGCTGTGGTTTCCGGCAGCCCAAAGCCGGCCGGTGGCTTTACATTATCTTTGGTGAGGTGAAGCTTTTCGAAGAGAAATCCTGAATGATCTCGGAATTGTAACTCTAGTTGATAGAATCCCGCCTGTTCAAATTCGATCGGGGTCGATTCGTGATCTTTCTGGCTCCAGGTAAGATATTCAGTTTTATTTGGCAGGATTCTGCCCTGATATTGAAGAAAACCTTTACTATCGGATATAGCAATAAAAACCGGTTCATTTTCAGGAAAACGTTCCTTCATTGCGGAAAGCATCCAAAGAGAGTAGTTGCCGGGTGATTGAATATAAATCTGAAATATAATACCGGAGGCTTCCGAACTACCCAACAGTAAAGGAGTAGATGAATAGTGATTGACTCTCTCCCACTTGTCGTCGGGAACAGCATTTTCCACCGACATGGATGCTACGCCTTCCGTCTCATAAATATCAGACTCGGGGACCGGGTAGCAGCCTGCAAATGTAGAAAAAATAGAGAGTACTAAAAACCAAAATGTCTTGAACAGCATAGATATCATGTTTACCTGTTAAGGTTAAAGATAAACATGAATGATGAAAAACCGACATGAAAAGCCGATTTAGCTGTTAGCTTCGTTCACCTGATTTTTGAAATCTTTCGACACTTTGAGCATGGGAACATACTGCTCGGGCACAATTACTTCTTCGTTTGTTTTCGGGTTTCTGGCCACTCTTTGAGCGCGTTTTACAACCTTAAAGCTTCCAAAGCCCCGAAGCTCTATTGTTTCACCACGTTTCATAGCGTCAATAACCGTATCCATAAATCCTTTTACAACAGCTTCTGTTTCTACTTTCGTCAGTCCTGTTGATGATGATATAATATCTACTATATCTGCTTTCGTCATAATGCTAAGCCTTTGCTGTCAATTAACTTTTTAGTTTTTACTGCTTATCTGGTTTTTTTTAAAATTACTGACCCTAAAAAGTAAAACTGAAGCGTTATCGTTCATCTAGAGTCAAATTTTATCAAAAATTTTGCTAAATGTTTTATACATTCGAGCCTAAATGAATCACTTAATGATTAGTAACCCCCTACATGGAAACATTTGAACTTGTCATCTCCTGGCTCGAAAATTTAATCTGGAACACTCCGGAGGCGATGCCAGCTATGGTGCTTCTGCTTCTTGCGTTTGGATTATTCATAACGATAAGGCTTGGCTTTATTCAATTAACCGGATTAAAGCACGGTTTAAAGGTCGTATCGGGTAAATACGACGATCCTGATGATGATGGCGACATCAACCACTTTCAGGCGCTGAGTACCGCACTTTCTGCCACAGTGGGGATTGGAAACATTGCAGGGGTTGCACTCGCTATTCATTACGGAGGGCCAGGAGCACTCTTCTGGATGTGGATTACTGCCATTCTGGGTATGGCAATTAAATTTACTGAGGTGACTCTCGCTCAAAAATACAGAATTACAAATGAAGACGGTTCGGTATCCGGCGGGCCTATGTACTACATAGAGAAAGGCCTTGGGCCGAACTGGAAATGGCTTGCGATCGCATTCTCTATAGCAGCAGCCATTTGTGCGTTTTTAACCGGAAATGCGGTACAGGCCAATACCGTTGCCGACGTGATGAACAGTGACTTTGAAGTACCAAAAGCTCTTACCGGCCTGATCACAGCAACATTGGTTGGTGCCGTTATTTTAGGCGGTATAAAGCGAATTGGATATGTAACCGCGCGTCTCGTGCCCTTTATGGGAATTTTATATGTTGCTACAGGATTAATTATTCTGCTCGTTAACTACGACCAGGT
>Ga0102932_1001814_pt1 | contig 10977 bp, 12 predicted proteins | sample SalPonR1_C_D2_MG_FD_78212 | JGI IMG/M metagenome (GOLD analysis project Ga0102932, IMG submission 78212) | Salt pond soil microbial communities from South San Francisco under conditions of wetland restoration - Salt Pond MetaG R1_C_D2_MG | ecosystem: Environmental > Aquatic > Marine > Intertidal...
AAGCGGTCGGCCCTGAAGCAGGTTGGCGGCTGGGACGCCCACAACGTCACGGAAGACGCCGATCTGGGGATCCGACTCTCCCGGCATGGGTATCGCACGATCCTGATCCCGACTGTCACGCGCGAAGAGGCGAACAACCGCATGATCCCGTGGATCAAGCAAAGGTCGCGCTGGCTCAAGGGATACATCATCACCTACATGGTGCATATGCGCCGACCGTTCCGACTGCTGCGCGATCTGGGGCTGCGCAAGTTCCTGGGGTTCCAGTTCTTCTTCCTGACCACCATCCTGCAATTCACGCTCGCGCCCGCGCTCTGGTCGTTCTGGCTGGTCTGTTTCGGCTACGGGACGCCATTCCTCGATGCCTTCCCGGCAGAGTGGATAGGGGGCCTTGTGGCCCTTTTTCTTTTGTCCGAGCTGGTCTCGCTTGCGGTCGGGTTCGTCGCCGTCGGACGCACCCGGCATGAAAAGCTCATGCAATGGGTGCCGATGATGATCTTCTATTTTCCGATGGGCGTCTTCGCGGTCTACAAGGCGTGGTCCGAACTGATCTTCAAGCCGTTCTACTGGGACAAGACCCAGCACGGTCTTTCGGAACCGGATGTTCCCGGCGGCGACATCCACGTCACCCGGCGCTAACGATGGTCCTTGGAAAGCGAATCCAGCTTGAGCCGCGTCACGAAGGCCACAGAGATGTGATCCCGCAGCGCGCGGTAGGCCGCGTCCTCGTCACGCTTGGTGATCGCATCGACAATTGCCTGATGTTCGGCCAGCGCGATCTCGCCCCGTCCCTGCGCCGCCAGCGACGTCGTCGCCATCAGCGCCATCGACCGGTGCACGAGGTCGAGTTGCTGAACAAGGAACCGGTTGTGCGACGCCAGGTGGATCTGCTTGTGAAACCGCCGGTTCGCCCGCGCCAGTGCCGATGGATCGTCAAGCAGGGCGCGGTCGTCATGCACCATGTCCTGCAAGACCTGTACCTCTTCCTCGGTTGCGTGGCGCGCCGCGAGCCGCGCTGCCAGACCCTCAAGCTCGGTACGCACCACGTAAAGCTCGGCCATCTGGTTGTGATCGAGCGATGCCACGATCAGAGACCGCCCGTCCCGCGTCAGCAAGGACTGGGTCTCGAGCCGCTGCAATGCCTCGCGGATCGGCGTGCGCGACATGCCGAAGCGTTCGGCCAGATCGCTTTCCACCAGGCGGTCACCCGGCCGGTAGACACCCACGTCGATCGCCTCGAGGATCGACGCATACGCGTCCTTCTGGGGGGCTTTCACATCTTTCATACCGCGGGATCCTTGTTCGAGTTTCCGCACGATAGCGCCGGGACGCCAAAAGACGCAAGTTGAGCCATTGCCGCGCCCCGGACACCCGCCTAGATTGGCGGTCATGGTAAAGTCGTCCTTCAAACATGTGCGTCACTGGGTCTTCGACCTGGACAACACGCTCTATTCGCCCGCCGTGCGCCTGTTCGATCAGATCGAGGTGCGCATGACCCGGTTCGTGATGGAGGCGGTCGGCATCGACCACGACGACGCCAACAAGCTGCGGCTGGACTACTGGAAGACCTACGGGACGACCCTTGCGGGGCTGATGCGCGAACATGACGTCGATCCGGCACCTTATCTGCATCATGTGCACGACATCGACTTCTCGGTGCTGTCCGAAGATCCCTACCTGGCCTCGCTGATCAGCGACCTGCCGGGACGCAAGATCGTCTACACCAACGGGTCTGCGCCCTATGCCGAAAACGTCCTCAAGGCGCGCGGGCTCGGGGGCATCTTCGACGCGGTCTACGGTGTGGAACATGCGGAGTTCCTGCCCAAGCCCGAACGCACCGCCTTCGAGAAGATCTTCGGACGGGATGGCACCGACACCAGAACCGCCGCGATGTTCGAAGACGACCCGCGCAACCTCGCGGCTCCGCACGCAATGGGCATGCGCACGGTGCACGTGGCCCCCGATGCGATCGAGGCTGATCACATCCATCATCATACCTCGGAACTGTCGGAATTCCTGGCGCGGCTGACCTAGCCGAAAATACCGGCGTCTTGCGGCAATTTGGCAGTTTCAGCGCGGCGCGGCGTACCTATCTCCAATGGAGACAGCAAAGAGGTATCCCAAATGTCCGTTTCCGACGCATCGCTCCAGCCGCGGCGCAATCCGCTCTACGCCATTCCCGTTTTCGGATGGGTGGCGCGTGACCTCAAGGAAGGACCCGCCGACACGATCTATTACCTGCTGGTCATCCTGCTGACCCTGCTGGTCCTGGCGGTGATGCAATGGGGCATCGTCGCGCTCAGCATGGCCGCGCTTGCGATGGTTCCGGTGATCATGGTGACACTGATCCTGATCACGGTCGGAAAATAACAGGGGCGCCCTGACGCATCGCGTTTCGGGCTGGTCCGGGATAGATCCGGGCCACGACACTCGCGTCCCGAAAGGCAGTTACATGGACCACGACATCATCGTCTCGGGCGGCGGTATCGCCGGGCTCGCCGCGGCTGCGGCCTTCGGTGCAGAGGGCTATTCGGTGCTCTGCCTCGATCCGGCACCACCCGTCACCGACCGCGAAGCCGAAGGCGCGGACCTGCGCACCACGGCCTTCCTTCAGCCCGCGCAGGCCTTTCTGACCGAAATCGGTTTGTGGGGCCGGCTTGCCGCTCACGCGATGCCGCTTCAGGTCATGCGCATTGTCGATGCCGGTGGTCCCCTGCCCGAAGCGCGCGTGACCAAGGCGTTCGACGCCTCCGACATTTCCAATCAGCCGTTTGGCTGGAACCTGCCCAACTGGCTGTTGCGGCGTGAATTCGTGGCCCATCTGGAGGGCATGGAGACCGTCACCTTTCGCGCCGGTGTCGGCACCACGTCGCTGTTCACGCGCGAGGCCGAGGCGCGGGTCGGCCTGAGCGACGGCAGCAAGCTGCGCTGCAAGCTGGTCATCGCCGCCGACGGTCGCAATTCACCGATGCGCAAGGCGGCCGGGATCGACGTTCAGACCACGCGCTTCGGGCAGAAGGCGCTGGCCTTTGCCGTCACCCATCCGATCCCGCACGAGAATGTCTCGACGGAAATTCACCGCACCGGCGGGCCGTTCACCCTTGTGCCGCTGCCCGATCTGAACGGAAGGCCGTCCTCGGCGATTGTCTGGATGGAGGAAGGCCCGAAGGCCGAGGCGCTGATGGCGTTGGACACCGAAGCCTTCGAAGAGGCCATGACCACCCGATCCTGCAGTCTGTTCGGGCCGCTTGAACTGGCGTCGCGGCGCACGATCTGGCCGATCATCAGCCAGCATGCCGACCGCCTGAACGGCGAACGCATCGCCTTGGTGGCCGAAGCCGCGCATGTGGTTCCGCCGATCGGCGCGCAGGGCCTGAACATGAGCTTGAAGGATCTTGCCGTCCTGCGTGACCTGGCCCGGCAGACCGGAGACGAGATCGGCAACCGCAAGATGCTGGACAGCTACCACCAGAGGCGCATCGCCGATATTCGCGCGCGGGTGGCCGGGATCACGCTATTGAACCGGACCTCGATGCTCAGCGCGCAACCGCTGCGCGACATCCGCGCCAAGGGGCTTGATGCGCTTTACACGCTGACGCCGGTCCGCAAGACGTTGATGCAATTGGGCCTCGGTGCGCGCGGCACCTGAGGCCCGTTCGTTCCACCCTGTCGGTCAGGCGGCCTGAAAGGTCAGGCTGACACCGTTGATGCAGTGCCGTTTGCCCGTCGGCTGCGGCCCGTCATCGAAGATGTGGCCCAGATGGCTACCGCAGCGGCTGCAATGGCATTCGGTGCGGGTCATGAACAGGGACCGGTCCGGTTTGGTCTCGATGCCATTGGCCTGCGCCTCCCAGAAGCTTGGCCAGCCGGTGCCGCTGTCATATTTGTGTTCGGATGAATAGAGAGGCAGATCGCAGCCTTTGCAAACGAACATGCCGTCGCGCTTTTCATCATTCAGCGGCGAGGAGAACGCGCGTTCCGTGCCCTCTTCGCGCATCACGCGGTATTCCAGAGGGCTCAGCATCGCCTTCCATTCGGCTTCGGACCGGGTGATTTCGAAACTGCCCTCGGCCGCGCCCGTCATCGACGCCGTGACCGAGGCGGCACCACCGACGCCCAACAGTGCGGCGGCACCTTGAAAGAAATGTCGTCTCAACATGGGATCCTCCTGGGATTTTCTGAAAGATGGTGCCCCGACCTGCATGTTCGCAAGGCCAGGGCACACACTTTTGCGCGATCTCAACTCACCCCGTGATGGGGATTGCAGGGTTTACTGAGCCGGCAAAAGCACGCGGTCGATGACGTGGATCACGCCATTCGACTGCCGCACGTCGGCAATCGTGACGGTGGCTTCGCGACCGTTTTCGTCCGTGAGTGTGATCTGGTCGCCGTCCATTTCCGCCTGCAATGTGCAGCCGCCAACCGTCGGGACCGCGTGCATTCCGCCATCATCCGCGATCATGCCGGCGATGGCTTCGGACATCGCGTTCGCCGAGACCACGTGGCAGGTAAGGATCTGCGTCAACTGCGCCTTGGCTTCGGGCTGAAGCAGCGCGTTCAGGGACTCGTCCGAAATCCGGTCAAACGCCGCATTTGTGGGCGCGAACACGGTGAACGGGCCGTCGCTGGACAATGTGTCGACCAGGCCAGCTGCCTTGACGGCCGCCACGAGCGTGGTGTGATCAGCCGAGTTCACGGCGTTTTCCACGATCGTCCGGTCCGGGAACATCGCGGCGCCCCCGACCATGGGGTTTGCCGATTGGGCGTGGCTGCTTTCGGCAAGGACGCCGCTCAGGGCCAGCGCGGAAACAAGTGCAGTGCTCAGTGTCTTGAAAGTCATGTCTTCCTCCAGTTGCCCGCCGGTTATCGGTGCGGGTCGAACGAAGACACGGAACCCTGCGGCCCGATGTTTCAGAACGTCGGATCACATCGCGATCACGACGCTGTGAGCGGCCCCGCAGCCCGGACCGCGCCGGTCGGCGCCCCGGTGGGCGATCCGCCCGGCGGCTCATCGGAAATCGCCAGCACCGCTCCTGGCAGGCTGGCCAGCAGGTCTTGCGGCAGGTCGATCACCGTGTCGCCATCGCCGTCAAGCAGACCAAGCGACACGGGCGCGTTGTTCCCGGCGATAAGCCAGAGCTCGAACACCCGGCCCTCGGGCGGATCACCGGCGCTGCGCAGGATCTGAACCGCGCCGCGTGTCGTGTCGACATTGGCGCGCAGGTCAAGGCCCTCTCCGTCGGGGGTGGCGGCCAGCTCGGCCACGAGATCCGCCCTGACCGCCTCGTCATCCGTCACCAGCACTCCGCTTGTCGCGGCGAACCACAACACCACCGCCGCCGCGATGCCGCCCAAAGCGTAGGGCCAGACCTGTTGCCAGATCGACGGGCGCCTGGCCCCGAAGAGCCGCGCCTCGAGCCGCTTGCGCAACTGTGGCGAAGGGGGCACCTCTTCGACATCGTCGATCAGTTCGGCAAAGGTCGCGTCCCATGCGGCGACCTCGTCGCGCAATGCCTGATCCTCGGCCATGCGTGCCTCGAAGGCCACGCGCTCGTCATTGGGCAAGAGCCCAAGCGCGTATTCCGCGGCCAGGACGCGCGGTTCGTCCTCCTCTGGGCCTTCGGGTGGATTTGTCTTGTCGCTCATCGGCTCAAACACTCCCGCAGGGCAATCAGGCTGCGGCGCAACCAGGTGCGAATGGTGTTGAGGTTCACCCCCGTCGCCTCGGCCAGATCGGCATAGCTGTCCCCATCCAGATAGGCACGCCGCACCAGATGCGCCCGCGCCCGTGGCAGCTCATCAAGACACTGGGTGATCCGCCGCGCATCCGAAGCCGCAACCGCCGACGCCTCGGGGCCCGGTTTGCCATCCGGCAAGAGGTCTGCCGTATCGATCGGTTCGGGGGGCCGCTTCAGCGCGCGGCGGCGATCCACCGCCCGGTTGCGGGTGATCGTGATCAACCAGGTCATCGGCGAATAACCGTTGACCCTGTAGGTGTCGGCCTTGTTCCAGACTGTCACGAATACCTCCTGCAGGACCTCCTCGGCTTCTGCGCGATCATTCAACACACGCAGACACACACCGAAAAGTTTCGCAGAGGTCCTGTCGTAGAGCTTCGTGAAGGCTGCACGGTCTCCCATGGCCACACGCGCAATGAGCCTTTCGACCTCTTCTTGCGGCGTCATCAGCGAAATCCCGTGCCCTTACCCTTGCTCCTTCCGCCATTATGTTGCACGACACGTTCGCGAAACCCAGCTCAGAAGGATGTCCGCAACATGGCCGACGGGACGATCGACATCAACGCCAAACCGACAGAAGAAATTTCCGCGCGCGAGGTGTTTGGCATTGATACGGACATGATTGTCCATGGCTTTCCCGACCGCACGGATCGCGTTCCGGACATCGACAGCACCTACAAGTTCGACCCCGACACGACGCTGGCGATTCTCGCGGGCTTTCGCAACAACCGCCGCGTGATGATCCAGGGCTACCATGGCACCGGCAAATCGACACATATCGAACAGATCGCGGCGCGGCTGAACTGGCCCTGCGTGCGCGTCAACCTCGACAGCCACATCAGCCGGATCGACCTGATCGGCAAGGACGCGATCAAGCTGGTGGATGGCAAGCAGGTCACCCAATTCCAGGAAGGCATCCTGCCCTGGGCGCTGCGCAACCCGACGGCCATCGTGTTCGATGAATACGACGCGGGCCGGGCCGACGTGATGTTCGTGATCCAGCGGGTTCTGGAAACCGACGGCAAGCTGACGCTGCTCGACCAGAACGAGGTCATCACCCCGCACAAATATTTCCGCATCTTCGCCACCGCCAACACTGTTGGTCTGGGCGACACGACGGGCCTCTATCACGGCACCCAGCAGATCAACCAGGGCCAGATGGACCGCTGGTCGCTGGTGGCGACGCTGAATTACCTGTCGATCGACGCCGAAACCTCGATCGTGCTGTCCAAGGCACCGCATTACAACACCGAGAAAGGCCGCAAGATCGTGCGCCAGATGGTGACCGTGGCGGACATGTCGCGCACCGCCTTCATGTCGGGCGACCTGTCCACGGTCATGAGCCCGCGAACCGTGATCGCCTGGGCGCAGAATGCCGAGATCTTCCGCGATGTGGGCTATGCGTTCCGCGTGTCGTTCCTGAACAAATGCGACGAATTGGAACGCCAGACCGTGGCCGAGTTCTACCAGCGCTGCTTTGACGAGGAACTTCCGGAAAGCGCGGCGTCCCTGAGCATCGGGTGACCGGGTGACGGGGATCGTCCTGTCATCCTTTCTGTCGGCGGCGCGACCCGTCCGTGCGGCCCCCCTCGCCCTTGCGATCCTGGCGAGCGGTTCCCCTGTTTCGGCGCAGGGCCCGGTGTATCCTGCCGCACAATGCGCCGCGTTCTGGTACGGTTATGCGGATTACGCGGACCTGTCGCCCTATCTCGACGCAAGCCCCACCGATCTCGAGGCGGCCGAGGCTTTTCGCGAGGTCGCCTTGCGGCTGGCGGGGGACGCATCAGAGGTCGAGCAGTTCATCTCGGAGCAACGTCCGCAGATGGTGCGCCTGATGGAAAGCTATATCTTCGACGGCGATGTCCAGAGCCGCGATATTTTCGAGCGGCTGACCGCCACCTGCGAGGATTTTGCAGCCGACCATCCGGAAACCCGAAACCTGAAATGACCCGGTCGGCCCTTGTTGGACAATATTCCAGCAAAAAACGCGGCTGAACACAGCCGCGTCTTTCCAGGAACTGCGCGTCTCGGGATCAACCACCCGAGTTGGTCATCGATCCGTTGTTTCGATTGTTCACCAGTTGCTCGATGAACTGCTCGGGCGACATTCCGTCGGGAAGGATAACCACCGTGCCGCCGGGCCGGGCACCCATCATCTGGCTTCTCGGGTTGATGTTCGGGTTCATGCCCGACGTACCGTTGCCGGCAGTGTTGGCCGCGGCCTGCTGGTTTGCCGACCCGGACCCGTTCTCCTGCATCTGCATGGTGTTCATCTGAGCCTGACCGGACGCCGACCCGTTGTTCGAGCCCTGCGTGTTGTTCATCCCGGTCGTCTGGTCATTCGACTGCCCCGCCATTAGGCCGTTCTGGCCATTCATCCGGGTCTGTCCCGATCCTGAGCCCATGTTCGCGCCTTGCATGTTGCCCATTGCGCCGGTCTGGGAACCTGTCTGGCCGTTCGTCCGCGCCTGCTGCGACCCGGAGCCGTCGGTCTGGTTGCTTTCCCAGTTCTCGGCCTTCTCGACCAATTGCTCGCGCTTGGCCAGGTAATTCAGCTGCATGGCAAAATCCTGACGCGCTTCCTGCACGCCGCGGATATAGCCCTGCCGATAGCCCCGTTCATAGATGTCATGGCTCAGCGATTGCAGGTCCATCACGGTCACGTTTCCACCGGACTGCGTCGTGAACTGGCTGGATTGCCCCATCTGCCGGTTCGTCGACCCGATCTCGTTCGACGCGGTCTCGTTGACCGGATCGGTTTCCGCCGTATCCGGCGCATCGGCCGCTTCGATCTTTTCCATGATCGCCTGGTCTGACGATCCGTCGGTGGTGTTGCCGGTGGTGTTGCTCTGTGCGCTGGCTGTCGTTGCGCCCATGGCCACGATCAGTGACAGCGCCGTTGATGTGATCATCTTCGGTGTCATTTGCGTCTCCCATCTCATGAGTTCAACGCGGCCACGTCTTGGGATAGGAACGCGATCCTCCAGAGTTGGTTTCAAATTTTTCGGGTGACCCGGCTTTCTGCGCTTTCGCGATTGTCCCGAGCGGTGGAAACGATAGATTGGGAGCATGAACAAACCGACTGACAATCCCGCCGATCCGTTCAAGAAGGCGCTGGCCGAGGCCACCAAGGTGCTGGCGCATGATCCTGACCTGACGGTCAGCTATTCCGTCGACCCGGCTGGTATTTCGGGCGACGCCATGCGGCTGCCGCAGATCAGCCGCCGCCTGACCCGCGACGAGGTGCTTCTGGCACGCGGCACGGCGGATGCGATGGCAATGCATCGCCGCTATCACGACGCCGGAACCCACACGCGTTATGCGCCGCAAGGCGACCTCGCGCGCGAACTTTACGAGGCGATGGAGACCGCCCGCTGCGAGGCGATGGGCGCGCGCGACATGCCGGGAACGGCCGGCAATATCGACGCCAAGATCGGCAATGACGCGATGCGCCGCGGCTATGACCAGATCAAGGATGCCGCCGAAGCGCCCTTGCCCACCGCCGCCGGATACCTGGTGCGCCACCTTGCGACCGGCCGCACCCTGCCCGAAGGGGCGCAGAATGTCATGGAACTGTGGCGCGGCTTCATCGAGAACCAGGCGGGAAACACGCTGGAGACCCTTCAGGACGTGCTGAACGACCAGGCGGCCTTTGCCCGGTTCGCGCGCGCCGTGATCAGCGATCTGGGCTATGGCGACCAGCTGGGCGATGACCCCGACGAGCTTGATGACGACGCCGAGGACCAGGCCGAAGAGGGCAGCGACGACGAACAGGATCCCGACAGCACCGGTCAGGACGAGGAACAGGAAGACGACGCCGAAGCCAGCCCGGAATCGAGCCAGGACGAAACCCAGGATCCCAGCCAGGCGCAGGTCTCGATGGACGAGATGGCCGACCAGGAGATGAGCGATGAGGTCGAGATGCCTGAGGGCGAAGCGCCTCTGGAGCCGCCGCCCCCTGCCCCGATCTCCGAAGCGGATCCCGATTACAAGGTCTTCGATTCGACCCATGACGAGGAAATCTTGGCCGAGGATCTGGCTGAACCGGTCGAACTTGAACGCCTGCGCGCCTATCTCGATCAGCAGCTCGAGCCGTTGAAAGGCGCCGTGAGCCGCCTGGCCAACAAGTTGCAGCGCCGTTTGCAGGCGCAGCAGAACCGGTCCTGGGAATTCGATCTCGAGGAAGGCATCCTCGATGCGGGCCGCCTGGCGCGTGTGGTGGCGAACCCGACCACGCCGCTGTCGTTCAAGGTCGAGAAGGACACCGAGTTCCGCGACACGGTGGTGACGCTGCTGCTGGACAATTCCGGGTCGATGCGGGGCCGGCCGATCTCCATCGCCGCGATCTGCGCCGACGTTCTGGCGCGGACGCTGGAACGGTGCTCGGTCAAGGTGGAAATCCTCGGCTTCACCACCCGCGCGTGGAAAGGTGGACAGGCCCGCGAGAAATGGCTCAACGAAGGTCGCGAACAGCAGCCGGGCCGCCTCAACGATCTGCGCCACATCATCTACAAGGGCGCCGACGCGCCGTGGCGCCGGACGCGGTCCAACCTCGGGCTGATGATGAAAGAGGGCTTGCTGAAGGAAAACATCGACGGCGAGGCGCTGGAATGGGCGCATCGACGAATGCTGCACCGTTCGGAGGCGCGCAAGATCCTGATGGTGATTTCCGATGGCGCGCCGGTCGATGACAGCACCCTGTCGGTGAACCCGGCGAATTACCTGGAAAAGCACCTGCGCGACGTGATCGCCATGGTCGAAAGACGCCGCCAGGTGGAATTGCTGGCCATCGGCATCGGCCACGACGTGACGCGCTATTACGAGCGCGCGGTCACGATCACCGATGTCGAGCAGTTGGCCGGAGCAATGACCGAACAGCTGGCATCGCTGTTCGACAGCGATCCAAGGGCGCGGGCGCGCTTCATGGGCATTCGCAGGGCAAGTTGACGCGGTGCAATCGAACCGGCTACGCCGGTCCGATCCGCGCGGCCCTGCGGGTCGCGGATTTTGCATATTTGAAAAGAGAAGAAGCCGGGCAAGCGCGCCGCGTTCAACGCCGTGCGGGGGGTTGCCCTTTGGCCCGTTTCCGGGTTGGCATAGGGCAAACAGAAGAAAGACCGCTGCATGTTCCAGAGCTTTACGGAAACCGCGTCCCCGGACCAGGGTCCACCCCGCCTCGCCGCTTTGCGCGCGGTCATGCGGGCCGAGGGGCTGGACGGTTTCATCATTCCGCGCGCCG
>Ga0102932_1001815_pt1 | contig 10975 bp, 10 predicted proteins | sample SalPonR1_C_D2_MG_FD_78212 | JGI IMG/M metagenome (GOLD analysis project Ga0102932, IMG submission 78212) | Salt pond soil microbial communities from South San Francisco under conditions of wetland restoration - Salt Pond MetaG R1_C_D2_MG | ecosystem: Environmental > Aquatic > Marine > Intertidal...
CGTCGCCATAGGGCACGTATTCACCGAACGGCACGAGGTGACGCTTGTCATAGACCTGCAAGCCGGTTTCTGTCTTTGCCGCCAGCGAGTTATAGTAAAGCGGTCCAATATTGCGCTGCACGCCGAAAACCAACGGCACACCGCCGGCGGCCTCATCCATCGCGGTGAGCAGCTTATCGGCGTGACCAAGAAGGGACGGCACCGAGGTTTCGGGCCAGACAATCATGTCAGGCTGTTTCGTGCCCTTGGCCGCGGCCGCCGTGAAATCAAGCGCCCGATTGAAAAAGACGGGCATGTAGTCGGGGTGCCATTTGAGGTGCTGCGGTGCGTTGGGCTGTACGATGCGCACGATCCGGTCCGTCGGCGCGGGGGTGTCGGCGACGCGGCCCGCGCCCCAGACCCAGAGCCCGCCGACCACGGCCAGAGCCAGCACAGACGCCCCGGCCCGCACACGGCCAGTGCATGCGAGTGGTCCTGCGATCAGGGCCAGAGACAGCAATGTGAGACCGTGAACCCCGACGACCGAAGCAAGCTGTGCCAGAGGCGTTTCAAGCCAGACCGACCCGATCGGGGCCCACGGAAATCCGGTCAGCGCATAAGCGCGGAAAAGCTCTCCCAGCGTGAGGGTGGGAACCAGCAACAGAAGCCATGCGCGCGACACGCCGCCAAACCACTTAGCAAGGGCTGTGGCCGCGCCCCAGATCAGGGCCATGCCCGCCGCCAAGCCGATGATGGCGAAGGGCGCCATCCAGCCATGGCGGACCGCATCCACGAAAAACGGATCAACAATCCAGAAATGTGTCGCCGCGAAATACCCGACCCCGCCGAACCAGCCCCGCCAGAACGCTACGCGCGTGCGAATAGCATCGCGGCCAAGCACCCATAACAGGCCGACAAGTCCGGCAAGCGCAAGCCACCAGAGCGAAAGCGGCGCCTGTCCCGCCCCCATCACAATGCCGCAAAACAGCGCCAGCCAACGCAGGCGCCACTCAGTCACCAGCGGGTTCCATCAACCGCACGCGCAGCCGCTTCACCCGGCGGGGATCTGCTTCGACCACCTCGATCACGGCCCCTGTGGGATGTTCGATCACTTCGCCGCGCACGGGCACGCGGCCCAGCATCATGAAGACAAGCCCGCCCAACGTGTCGATCTCTTCCTCGTCCACGTCGTCCATCTCGGTCAGGGAAAATCCCGTCTCCGTCGCGAAGTCCTCAAGAGGTGTCTTGGCCAATGCGATGTAGCAGCCCGGCTTTTCCTCGGTCCAGTAATTCTCGTCGTCGATGTCGTGCTCGTCCTCGATCTCGCCGACCACCTGCTCGATCAGGTCTTCGATGGTGACAAGACCATCAACGCCGCCATATTCGTCAATGACAAGCGCCATATGCCGCCGCTCGCTCTGCATCTTGGCCATGAGCACACCGATCGGCATGGAGGGCGGGACATAGAACATCGGGCGCAACATCCGCTTGAGCGAAAAGCGCCCGCCGGACCCATTAAAGCCGTGCTTGAGCGCGAAATCCTTGAGGTGGACCATGCCAAGCGGCGTATCCAGCGTGCCCTTGTAGACCGGCAGTCGCGACAGCCCGCTCTCGCGGAAGACCTGAACCAATTCATCCTTGGTGATGGTCGAGGGGACGCTCACGATGTCGGCCTTGGGAATGGCCACATCCTCGACTTTCTTGCGGCTGAGATTGACCATGCCCGGCACATCTGAGGCATGTGGCGTGGGAGAGTCTTCCTTGTCGTTTTCGTCTTCGTCACCGGGCCCGAACGAACTGAATATCCGCGAAAAGAATCCGCCCCGTTCATCTTCGTCCTCTGACCCTTCGGTCTGCGCGCCACGCGCTGCAATAGAAGACCCGTCTGTGCTGTCGTCCATTTCCATCTTTCCAAATGCGCGGGCCCCTTGCCCGCCTCAGCTGTGATAGGGGTCTGATATCCCCAATGTGGCCAGTATCGCAACCTCGATACCTTCCATCAAGGCGGCATCTTGCCCGGTTTCGTGATCATAGCCGAGAAGATGCAACATCGCATGAACGACAAGGTGCGTCACATGGTCACCGAACGGCTTTTGCGCCTCTTGGGCTTCGCGCGCGCAGGTGTCATAGGAGATGGCGATGTCCCCCAGTTCGGCATCCAACCCAGGACGGGGAGCGGCAGGTTGCACGCCGGGGCTGGCCGCTGCGCGGTCTTCGCTGGGCCAACTCAGGACGTTCGTGGGAACCGGCTTGGTCCGAAACTCGGCATTGAGCGCCGCGATACGCGCGTCATCGCAGCCCAGCAGGCTGATGTCCCACAGCTCGGGATCAAGCTCCAGATACGCGAGTGTCGCCGCGGCGGCCCGCTCGGCCAGCGGCTCAAGCCCCGCCGTGTTCCAACGGGAATCTTCAGAGATCACGTCCACGCCCATCTTTAGACCCCTGCCATGGCGTGATCGTCGACAAACGCCTCAAGCCGTGCAAGATCGGCTTGACGCCACGCGCGCTTTGCGGGGCCTGTATTGTCCATCAGCACCGTGGCCAGCACGCTCATCCGTAGCTTGGCCATGGCTCCACGCTGATAATCCGCGATAAGATCATCCCGGTCATACCCCCGCACACCGCCCGCATGCAGGGCCGTCAGATAGCTGTTCAGCAACGCCCGTTCGTGTTTTCGCCGGGTTGCCGGATCGAGCGATCCGGCAAGCAGATAGGCGACATCGCCGGCGCCACATCCACGCCCTGCGAACTGCCAGTCGAAAAGTAGCGCGCGCCCGTCCGAGAAACGGATATTGTCGGCCTGCGCATAGCCATGGCAAAGCGTGACGGGTCTGTCCGGGGATGTCTCACCGGAGGCGAGGGCATCGCCCATCCGGCGAAGTGCGGGGCTGAGATGAAGGCCGGGAAGGATGTCGGCCAGACGGGCAGGATATTCCTGCCAGCACCGGGCGAAATCACCGGGCGCAACCTGTGCGGCAAGGTCGTCGCGCGCCCAGTGCGCCGCATGCACCTGTGCAAGCGCAAGAAGCGCAGACACGGCCCGCGCCTTGGGCAGCCCCTTGACGAACGGCACGGCGTAGGCGGAAGCAAGATCCTCAAGAACGAGAAGACTGTTGCCGGATTCGGTATCCGCATCAGCGAAATAACAGGCCGGACCCGGCAGTGACGCCCCTTGGTCCCGATAGATCGCAACCTCGCGCGCATTGGCCGTGGCAAAGCGTAGACGCTGTGCGGCGTCTTCGGGTGCAAACTTGAGCACGACACTCCCCCCCGCCGACAAAGCCGCACGATAGAGCCGCCCGCCCGTGAACCCTTGCGCCGCACCGATCTGGATCAGCGAAACCTCGCCCACGGCCCGGCCCAGCACCGCGTTGAGCCAGCCGCGCGTTACCGCGCGGGGGCCATCAGGCAAGGGCTTTGGTGTCATGCCGGCTGATCGGCGTCGTAAGCCTCGATGATCGCCGCGACGAGGGGGTGGCGCACCACGTCCTTGGCGGTGAAGTAGTTGAAGCTTATGCCGTTTATTCCCTCGAGCAGGCGCTCGGCATCACGTAGTCCGCTGGTCACCCCGCGTGGCAGATCGACCTGACTGCGGTCGCCGGTGATCACCATGCGCGAGCCTTCGCCCAGACGCGTCAGGAACATCTTCATCTGCATCGAGGTGGCGTTCTGCGCCTCATCGAGCACGACAAACGCATTGGCCAGCGTGCGGCCCCGCATGAACGCCAATGGTGCGATCTCGATTTTCTTTTCCTCGATCAGCTTGGCAAGTTGCTTGCCCGGCAGGAAATCGTTCAGCGCGTCGTAAAGCGGCTGCATGTAGGGATCGATCTTGTCCTTCATGTCGCCGGGCAGATAACCGAGCTTCTCACCCGCCTCCACCGCCGGACGACTGAGGATGATCCGGTCCACATGCCCCTGAATGAACATGCTCACCCCGACAGCCACCGCAAGATAGGTCTTGCCGGTGCCGGCCGGGCCGATGCCGAAGGCCATTTCATTGTTGAAAAGCGAGAGAACATAGGCCTTTTGCGCGTCGGTACGCGGCTCGACAAGCTTCTTGCGGGTCTTGATCTCGACGGGGCCGCCCTTGAACATTTCAAGCTGGTCCCCCGACTTGCCGGGTCCGGGTGCCGGGCCGGACGCCCCCATGCGCAACTCTCGATCTATATCACCGCGCTCAAGGCTTTTGCCGCCTTCAAGCCGGGCATAGAGCGCGCGCAGCACCTCAACCGCCTCGGTGCGCGGTGCCTCTTCTCCGAAAACCGCAAGCTGATTGCCGCGGCGCAGAATTTGCACCCCGGTGGCACGTTCGACCTCGGCCAAGTTGCGGTCATGCTCGCCACACAGGTCGATGAGCAGGAAATTGTCAGGAAATTCGACGACCACTTCGCCCATGGCGGCTTGGTCGGGGTCGGGCGTCAGCGTGGTCGTGGCCAATCACAGCTCCTGCAAAGAGGGTTACACCCTATCGTGCCAACTCCGGTCGGGCTGTGCAAGTGCGGCACGACGTCCGGCGCCGATACCGGCATGAAAAAACCGCAGACCCTTGGGCCTGCGGTTTCAATCCTGCCAGTCGATCCGCGAACATTAGATCGGATCGGCAATCGGCGTGCCCTTGTTGAACGGGCCGACCGCGGTGTTTGGCGGCGCCACGCCCGAGCATACGGGCTTGCCGTATTTGTCGAGCCGCTGCGACAGATAGCCTTCGATACCGTCGTCGATGATCCAGTGGTCGCAGCCGTTGGGATCGACCCAGATACCGGCCTTGAGCTGACTCAGGTGTTTGCTGTCGACAAAGCGATCCACGGTTTTGTCGCGCTTGTCATCGACGCATCCCGAAACAGCAATGGCCGCCGCGAGGGTGAGCGTGAGTTTTGCAATTTTCATAATCTTCCCCTCAGCGGATGCAGATGATTTCAACACGGCGATTCGCCTGCATGCCGGCGGCAGTGTTGTTCGGAGCCTTGGGCATACGCTCTCCATAGCCGCGCACATCAGCGATGCGCGCACCGGTCGAGGCAGCGACCCGGGCGACCGAGTTGGCCCGGCGCAGCGACAGGTTCATGTTGTATTGATCCGATGCCCGGCTGTCCGTGTGTCCCGTAATGATGTAGGAGACCGCGTTCGCCTGACGAAAGAAATTGGCCAGATGCTGACGACCCGATGAGCTTATCCGGGCGCTGTCCGTCGCGAAAAGCTGATCCGTGTTCATCACACCACAGACATTGCCCCGGCGGCAGACCGGAATGCCCTGACGGTTGGTGTGGGGCGACATGTAGCCCTCCCACCCGTCATCCATAACCCAGTGTTCGCACCCGTCCGGGTCAACCCAGATCGTCGGCGTGTAATCCTTGCCCACCACCGTGACTTGTTGAGCCGCAACCGGCCCCCCTGTCGCGAGGACAGCAACACTCAGAGCGACGGCAGCTATGCCGCTCATGGTGCTGCGAATTGACGTCAAAATTCTCCGCGTCACAGCCTCTATCCTTTTTCTGTTCCCCCACGGGCTCCCATTGTTGAAATACGGGTAGCCCAGCAATTTATCCTGCAACCCTAGCAGCTTTGCCCGACTTGTGAAGGGAAAATAGAGGCAGGATGACCAGATCGGAACCATGGATGGCGCTGAGCGGGGTCACGACAACAACATCGTGGGGCAAAGACGCGTTCGAGACGAAGCCGATTCGGTAAGAACCGGCCTGCTGAGAACACAACTGTGGAGCGCGTTCAGTGCGTCAGGCAAGCTCTCCGGCAAGCGAATTTGTTCCGCTTTCGGTGATGCGCACACGCCTGAGTTCACCCACGGAAAGGCTCGCGTCGCGCACATGCACGGCGTGCAGGTGATCGGACTTGCCAGCCATCTGATCGTCAAGGCGACCGGGCTTTTCAAATAGCACCCCCACCTCGCGTCCGACCATCGCATCCTGAATGGCGCGTTGCTGTTGGGTGATCAAGTCTTGCAGACGGTAAAGCCGCTCGGATTTCACGTCCTCGTCGACCTGCGCGCGCTCGGCCGCGGGGGTGCCGGGACGGGTCGAATACTTGAAGGAATAGGCATAGCCGTAATTGACCTCAGCAACCAGATCCATCGTTGCCTGAAAATCCTCCTCGGTCTCTTCAGGGAACCCGACGATGAAATCACCCGAAAGCAAAATATCAGGGCGCGCCTCGCGAATGCGTTCGATCAGGCGGAGATAGCTTTCGGCGGTATGGCTGCGATTCATCCGCTTGAGAATCCGGTCGCTGCCGGATTGCACGGGCAGGTGCAGATAGGGCATGAGTTTATCGCACGTGCCGTGCGCCTCGATCAGGTCATCATCCATATCGTTGGGATGCGACGTCGTGAACCTGATCCGCTCAAGCCCATCGACACCATCAAGCGCCCAAATCAGTCGGGCAAGGCTCCACTCATCGCCATCGGGGCCCGCGCCGTGATAGGCGTTGACGTTTTGCCCCAGAAGGGTGATCTCGCGCACGCCGCGCTCGACAAGGTCGCGCGCCTCCGAAAGCACGGTTTCGACCGGGCGGCTATATTCGGCTCCGCGTGTGTAGGGCACCACGCAAAAGGCACAAAACTTGTCACACCCTTCCTGAACGCTGAGAAAGGCGGTCGGTCCGCGCGCGGCCTTGGGCCGACCTTTGAGTTTGGCGAACTTGTCCTCTTCGGGGAAATCCGTGACCAGCGCCTTTTCGCCTTTGCGGGTCTTGGCCTCCATCTCGGGAAGGTGATGATAGCTTGAGGGTCCGACCACCAGATCGACCAGCGGCTGCCGGCGCATGATCTCTTGTCCTTCGGCCTGTGCCACACAGCCCGCAACGCCGATCTTGAGGTCGGGTTTGGCGGCCTTGAGACCCTTGAACCGGCCAAGTTCGGAGTAGACCTTCTCGGCGGCCTTCTCACGGATGTGACAGGTGTTGAGCAGGATCATGTCGGCGTCATCGGGGGTTTGCGTTTCCACATACCCCTGACCGCCCAGCGCTTCGGCCATGCGCTCACTGTCATAGACGTTCATCTGACATCCATATGTCTTGATGTAGAGCTTCTTGGGGTCGGACATGATACATTTCTCCGGGCCGCGGGTTCGGGCGCCTGCTATACCAGATAGCGCCTCACTTGCAATGGACGCGCTTTTGGCACACCCTGCGCTCAAAAAGATCGGGCAAATCACACAGATGCAGCACGCAGACCTTACCGCATTCCTGTCCAGCCACTCGAGCCTTCTTGCCAAGGGGCCGATCGCGATGATCTTTGCCGAAGATCCGGTCGAGGTGGATTCGACCCTGCGGCACCATCTTGATGCCGGCTTCCGCGAAGTGCTTGCTTTCATGCCCGACACTTTCGCACTGGCCGAGGATGTTGCGGTTGCGGTTCACAGGATCGGTTTCGATCGCGCGGGCGGCGACAGTTTCGTGGACGCCGTGAACCGCGTTATCGCCGCCGCCCCCGGTCAGTGGCTGTATTATTGTTTCAACGCGGAATACCTGTTCTTTCCATTCTGCGAGACCCGCACCATCGGCGAGATGCTGAGCTTTCACGCAGAGGAACGGCGCGACGCGATGCTGACCTACGTGGTCGATCTATATGCGGGGGATCTGGATCGCTATCCCGACGCCGTGTCGATCGAGGAGGCGCACCTTGACCGGACCGGGTATTATGCGCTGGCGCGGTCCGACCCGGCAAACCACAACTACCCAAAGGAGCGACAGCTTGATTTCTTTGGCGGCTTGCGCTGGCGGTATGAGGAACACATCCCGGCACCGCGCCGCAAGATCGACCGCATCGCGCTTTTCCTCGCGAAGGAAGGGCTTGAGCTTCGCGAGGATCACACGTTTTCGGACGAGGAATACAACACCTACGCCTGTCCGTGGCACAACAACCTGACCGCCGCCATCGTATCTTTCCGCACCGCCAAGGCGCTCAAGCTGAACCCCGGGTCCACTTTCGACATCGACACCTTCAAGTGGCACAACTCCGCGCCGTTCGAGTGGCATTCACGGCAGCTGCTTGACCTTGGCCTCATGGAGCCGGGGCAATGGTTCTGACGACAGCCGTCAGTCGGCACTGTCGGTGCCACGCTGTCCGGCTTTTTCACGCGCACTTGGGTGCTTGGACGCCTTGAACGGCACGTCTACGACTTCGGCCGCGACGCGACGCGACGGATCATCAACATAGGGCACAGGCAATTCGACCAAGAGGGGCGTGCCCAGCTCGCTCATCCGCCATGGCACATAACCCAACGCGATGTTCGTCCCGAGTTCAGGCGACCACCAAGGCGAGGTCACATAGCCGCATCGTGCCCCATCGGAATCAGATACAAGCCAGAAATCAGACGCATAATCGGTGATCGGTGCGCCCCCAAGCTTCATCCCGACAAGGCGCAGGGCGAAGGGTTCCTCACCGGCTTCGATCCGGGCGCGCTGGTCCTCAAGCGCGGCGCGGCCGATATAGTCCGCTTCTTTCTTGCGCGGCACCTGATAGGCGAGGTTGACCTGCAAGGGCGAGGTTTCGGCATCCATGTCCTGACCCCAACTGAGGATGCCCGCGGCGATGCGCCGATGATGACCCGGCGCAATGACCCGAAGGCCATAGCGGGCCCCGGCGGTGCGGATCGCATACCAGACACGCTCGGCGTTGAGGCTGGCGTCGCGCACATAGACTTCGTATCCTTTTTCGCCCGAAAAGCCGGTTTGGCTGATCAGGACGGAGGCGCCGCCGATCTTGGCTTCCATCAAGCCGTAATAGGGAATATCGGCCAATGCATCACCGACCAGCTCGATCATCAGTGCCTCGGACCGGGGCCCTTGCACCTGAAGCGGGGCAACGTCGATCTCGGCGATGTCGACATCCCAGCGACGCGGCGTGTTCACACCTTGCAACCACAGCATGATATCGCTGTCCGAAAGCGAGAACCAGAATTCGTCTTGCGCCGGGCGCAAGAGCACCGGATCGTTCAGAATGCCACCCGCCTCGTTGCACAGGATCACGTATTTCCCGCGCATCGGTGCAATCTGGGTGGCATCACGGGTGATCACGTGATTGACGAACGCTTCGGCATCGGGGCCCGTGACGCGGATTTGCCGTTCAACCGAGACGTCCCAGAGCGTTACACGGTTCACCAGCGCATTGTATTCCGCCATGGCACCGCCCTCTTCTGGGCGGACATAGCCGCGCGGGTGATACATCCGGTTGTAAACCGTCGCGCGCCAGCAGCCCGCCTCGATGGCAAGGTGCCAGAATGGGGATTTTCGCACGCGCGTGGACACAAGCATCTGAACCGGGGTTTGTCCTGACTGTCGGAGATTGACAGGAACGAGCCGGTCTGACTGATCAACTTCGGGGACGTTGGGGTGGGCCTTGGCTTGGGCTGTCATGGCATCTCTCCTTTTGTGAACGGGTTGCGGATTGACGGCCTGCAAGCTGTGCTCCTTCTATGCCTCAGGCCAAATCCTCTTCGACGATCTGATCAGATCCAACACCGATGTCTTGAAGGGCGGTGCGCACCGCCTCCATCATCGGGGGCGGACCACAAAGGTAGCAGCGCGTCTCCGGCTCGACGAACTGTCGAAGATAATCGCGTGTGAGACGCTGTTGCGGCACGTCGGCGCCGGGGCTGTCCACCACAAACGCCGTGGTCAGGCCATCCATCGCCTCGAACTTGTCGCGCCAGATGATGTCATCGGCTGTCTTGTTCGCGAACACGAGGGTCGATCCGTCAAGTGTACCGTTCTCGTCAAGCCGTTTGCGCAGGATTGCGATCATCGGCGTGACACCGGCGCCACCGGCGATGAACACCCCCGGCCCCTCGTCCGAGATCGCGCCGAAAGGCCCTTTGATGCGGACTTTGTCACCGGGTGAAAGCTTGCCGATCTGTTCGGTGACCCCATCGTGTTCGGGATAAGATTTGATCACGAACTCAAGGGTTTCCTCATGCGGCAAGGTTACGGGCGTGAAAGGGCGGCCTTCGTCCTCCCAGCCTGTTTTCAATAAGGAAAGTTCGACCCCCTGCCCCGGCTTGTATTCGAACCCGTCGGGACGGTCGAAGACAAGATGATGGGTGTCATGGGTAACAGGCTCGATGCTCCTGAGTGTAAGATCGTGGGACATCTCGTGTCGGCTCCGGTTGACTGACATCTGCCGGAGATCTGGACCTCCAGACTCCGGTCTCGATCAGTCAACGCGAACCGAAAGGCGACGGTTCCTTCACTGCAAACTCGGGCCTTGGCCCAAGGATTCAGAGGTTTTCGGCCTGCGGCATTCCGAGGATATGAAAGCCGCCGTCAACACGGATGATCTCGCCCGTGGTGTAGGCCCCCGCATCAGAGGCAAGATAGACAGCCGTGCCTCCAACCGCCTCAAGCGTGGCATTGGCCCGCATCGGCGCGTTCAGATCGCAATGCTTGTAGGTTCGGCGGGCACCGCCGATGGCCGCTCCGGCAAGTGTTTTCATCGGGCCGGGTGAGATCGCGTTGACGCGAATGCCGTCAGGGCCCAAATCATTGGCCAGATAGCGGGTCGCGGATTCGAGCGCGGCCTTGGCCACCCCCATCACGTTGTAATTGGGAACCACCTGGTTCGAGCCTTGATAGGTCAGCGTGATGAGCGTGCCGCCATTGTCCTTCATCAGGGGATGGGCGCGACGCGCCACATCAATGAAGCTGTAGGCCGATATATCAAGCGAGTGCTTGAAGTTCGTGCGGCTGGTGTTGAGAAACCGGCCCGTCAGTTCGCCCTTGTCCGAGAACGCGATCGCATGGACCACGAAATCTATGGTTGGCCAGCGCTCGGCGAGACCTTCAAACGCGGCATCAAGCGATGCGTCGTCGGTCACGTCCACATCCACCATGAAATCCGATCCGACGCTTTCGGCCAGTGGCCTGAGCCGGGCGCCAAAGGCGTCGCCCTGATGGGTAAAGGCCAGTTCAGCACCGGCCTCGTGCATGGCTTTCGCAATGCCCCAAGCGATGGAGCGGTCATTCGCCACCCCCATGATCAGGC
>Ga0102932_1001817_pt1 | contig 10974 bp, 9 predicted proteins | sample SalPonR1_C_D2_MG_FD_78212 | JGI IMG/M metagenome (GOLD analysis project Ga0102932, IMG submission 78212) | Salt pond soil microbial communities from South San Francisco under conditions of wetland restoration - Salt Pond MetaG R1_C_D2_MG | ecosystem: Environmental > Aquatic > Marine > Intertidal...
CGCGCCAAGTACCTGCTGTTCCGCGCCGAGGGCGACCGCACGCTGATGCTCCACCTTGGAATGAGCGGCAGCCTGCGCGTCTTGCAGGCCCCGCGGCCGCCAGGCGCGCACGACCATCTAGACCTGGCGCTCGAGAACGGCTGCACGGTGCGCTTCAACGACCCGCGCCGCTTCGGCTCGGCGGACTGGGTCGCGGGCGATCCGCTGCAACATCCCTTGCTGCGTTCGCTTGGCCCGGAGCCGCTGGGACCGGATTTCACGCCCGATTACCTGGCGGCGGCCTGCCGCGGGCGCAAGGTGGCCATCAAGCAACTGATCATGAACGGGCGCTTGGTGGTGGGCGTGGGGAACATCTACGCGAGCGAATCCCTGTTCCGGGCCGGCATCCATCCCGCGCGCGCCGCCGGGCGCATCAGCAGGAGACGCCTGACCGCGCTGGTCACCGCCATCCGCGAAGTGCTGGAGGCGGCGATCCGCCAGGGCGGCACGACGCTGAGAGACTTCGCCTGGGGCGAGGACCAGCTCGGCTACTTCCGCATGGAGCTGGCAGCGTATGACCGCGCCGGACAGCCCTGCCAGCGCTGCGGCGTCCTCATCCGCGCCGTGGTCCAGGGCCAGCGCTCCACCTACTACTGCCCGGGCTGCCAGCGCTGAAAGCAGCGGCCGGCCGCCTCAGTCCAGCTCCGGATGCCCCCAGGGCGCCGGCGGCGGCGGAACCGTTCGCGAGAGGTCGAACTCCACCCGGAACAGCCGGCCGGACGGCCGCGACAGCTCGTACACGAAGCGCTCGCCCGGCTCGACCTCCATCGCCCAGGTGTTTTCCAGCGAGGCTTCCAGCCCCTCGCGCCTGAACATCCGCACCGAAAAATCGTCGACCGGGAATTCCTGGCGCGTCGCGCTGCCGGCGCTCGCGGTGTCGCCGCCGTACATCGTGACCGCATCGTGCGAGCCGTCCTCGTGGCGATGGTCGTGCTTCAGGCGCAGGCCGTCGGCCGTGCGACTGATGACCCAGGTGCGGCTGCGGTCTTCTCCGACGTGAAAGGGCACTTTAATTTCGCCCTCGCCGCATTCGCGCAGGTGCATGACCAGTGCCTTGCCGGCGAAGGGGTCTTCAGGGGCGGCCGGCTGGTTGGCGACGATGCGCCCGGCGAAGGCCTCGCCGCAGTGCACGGCCAGGCGGTCCAGGAAAGCGTCCGCGGGGTCTTGCCCGTCGCCGGCGAGGGCGGTGACGGCGTGCATCGCGAGCAGGCCCGCCACGACAAATGATGCTTTCATGAAAAATCTCTCCGACCGGACGCCGCGGAACGGCTTCGACCAAGGCGCCTTCAATAGGTACGGACCTCGACCCGGGTGCGCGGATCGGTGGCCGGCTCCACGCGCGGCTCGCCCTCCCCGTAGTCCCAGGTCACGACGTTCATGTTGCCGTACATGCGGGAACTCTCTTCCAGCGCGTGGCCGCGCGCCTCCAGCGCGTCCAGCTGCGCGGGCGTGAAGGCGCCGGGCTCGTACACGACGTGATCCGGCAGGTACTGGTGGTGGTAACGGGGCAGCGAAACCATCGTCTCGGCGTCCGCCCCCTCGGCCCAGGCGAGAGTGGCCAGCAGCACCATGCTGATGATGCGGCTGCCGCCCGGCGTGCCCAGCACGGCCACGCCCCGCGGCGACTCCAGGAAGGCCGGCGTCATGCTGGAGAGCATGCGCTTGCCCGGCAGTATGTTGTTCGCGCCCGCACCCACCAGTTCATAGAGATTGGGTTCGCCGGGCTTGACGGCGAAATCGTCCATTTCGTTGTTGAGCAGCAGGTCCAGGGAGGGCACCAGGAAGCTGCTGCCGAACCAGCTGTTGATCGTTTGCGTGACGGCCACGCGGTTGCCCTGCGCGTCGATGATCGAGAAGTGCGTCGTGTGCTCGCCGCCGTCTTCGGCATGCAGCGGCGCGAACATCGCGCTGGGCGTGGCCCGGTCCATGCGCAGAGTGGCGCTCAGCCCGGCCGCGTAGGCGGGATCCAGCAGCCTTGGCAGCGGCATGTCCACGAAATCGGGATCGCCAAGATAGCCCCGGTCGCGGAAAGCGCGGCGCAGCGCCTCGATGACCAGGTGTGCGCGCTGGTCGGGATCAGCCTGCTCGAGAGGCAGGGGCTCGAGCATGTTCAAGGCCTGGATCATTGCCACCCCGCCGGCCGACGGCGGCGGCGGCAGCACGACCCGCAGCCTGTCCCCGTATTCGGCGACCAGCGGCGCACGCTCCACCACGCGGTAGCCGGCCAGGTCTTCCAGCGTCCAGATGCCGCCGTGCTCGCGCACGGCCTCGACCATGGCGGCCGCGGCGTCGCCCTCGTAAAAGGCTGCCGCGCCCTCCGCGCCCAGCCGTTCCATGAGCCGCGCCAGCCGGGGCAGCCGGATCACTTCGCCGAGCTCGGGCACCTCGCCGCCGGGCAGGAAGCGCTCGCTCCCCGGCCAGCGCATGAGCTGCTCCTGCTTGTACCGCAGGCCCAGGTGCATCCGTTCGTAGACGGCAAAACCGTCGCGCGCCCGGGTGATCGCCGGCGCCAGCGCCCGCGCGAGAGGCAGGCGGCCGTAACGCTCGCTGATGTGCGCCAGCGCGGCAGGGGTGCCCGGAATGCCGGCGGCCAGCGGGCCGTTGCGCGACAGGCCGGGCACCGGCTCGCCCGTCTCGTCCAGGTACATGTCCGGTCGCGCCGCGCCCGGCGCGGTCTCGCGCGCGTCCACCACCACCTGGCGGCCGTCCTCGGCGAAGTGCAGCAACCAGAAGCCGCCCCCGCCGAGCCCCGAAGAAAAGGGCTCCACCACGCCCAGCGCGGCGCTTACCGCGACGGCCGCGTCAAAAGCATTGCCGCCCGCCTCGAGCACTTCCATGCCGGCGCGGGTCGCGAGCGGATGCGCGCTGGCGATGGCCGCCTGGCCGGGCGTGTCCGCCGCCGGGGCGGCGACCGGCAGCCACGCGAACAGCGCCAGGCAGAGCAGGCGAACCACCGGGCGCCGCCCGATTCGCGCGACACGCCTGGCGGTCATGCCTCCGCTCCCTTTTTCTCGGATGTTTTCTCGGATGCGCGCTCGCGCAGCGCCGCTTCCACGGTGGGGTGCACGAACTTCGACACGTCGCCGCCCAGCAGGGCGATCTCGCGCACCATGCTGGAGGAAATGAAGCTGAACTGCTCGGTGGGGGTGAGGAAAACCGTTTCGACGTGGCCGGCAATCTGCCGGCTCATGGTGGCCAACTGGAACTCGAACTCGAAGTCGGATACGGCGCGCAGACCGCGCACCATCACTCTCAGGCCGTGCGCCTCGGCGAACTGCACCGTCAGGCCGTCGTAACCCATGACCTCCACGTTGGGGACGTCCGACAACACGCCCCGGGCCAGCTCGACGCGCTGCTCGAGCGTGAACAGCGGCGTCTTTGCGGGGTTGGCGGCGATGGCGACCACCACGCGCTCGAAGATCGACGCGGCCCGCCGGATCAGGTCCTGGTGGCCGTTCGTGATCGGGTCGAAAGTCCCTGGATAAAGCGCCGAAATACTCATGCCGGATTGCTCAGTCATCGCCTTTTTCCGCGGCTCCGCGTGTCGCGAGATGGTAACTCACCTGGCCGGCCCGGGCGCTGCGCGCGAGCGTCCACCCCGCCGGCAACGGCGGCAGCGGTGCGCCTGCTTCCTGCTCCAGGTAGACGCGCCCGCCGGCCGCCAGCCAGGGCTGCGCCGCCAGCCGCGAGAGCAGCGGCTCCAGCAGGCTCTTTCCATAGGGCGGGTCCAGGAACACCAGGTCGTAGGGCGACGCGCGACCTTCCAGGCAGCTCATCGCGTCCATGCACAGCACCTCCGCCCGCGCGCAGCCCAGCAGTTCCAGGTTGCTGCGCAGTTGTGCGCAGACCCGGGGCGCGCGGTCCACGAACACCACTCCGGCCGCGCCGCGCGACAGCGCCTCCAGGCCGAGCGCGCCGCTGCCTGCATAAAGGTCCAGGCAGCGGGCGCCCTGCACCACCGGCGCCAGCCAGTTGAAGACGGTTTCGCGCACGCGATCGGGCGTGGGGCGGACCTCCGCAGCGTCCGGAACCGGCAGCCGCCTGCTGCGCCACTCGCCGCCGATGATCCTGAATCGGCCGTCCGTCCGGCGCCGCGCGCGCGCGGCGGAAGCTTTGCGTTCTTTGCTCATGCAGCAAACTTAAGGTCTTGAAACGGCAGCGACAACCAGCGTACGCTTTAGTCGGCGCGCGCGTCCTCTCTGGCCAGGCCGGCATTGCCGCGGTAAAAGCGCCCCCGACCATAAAAGATTCGATAAAGATCACCCCTGTTGGGAGGAGTCAGAAAAATGAGAAGCCTCTATTCGGTGGCCCTCGCCGCCGTGGCGCTTGCGCTGTCCGGTTGCCTGTCAGATGCGAAAGATCCCGACGCCACGACAGACGCCAACACCGGCGTGCCTGACCTGCCGCAGGCCAACGAGACCTTCAGGGCGCAGTTCGATCCCCTGAAAGCCATCATGCCGTATCCGAACGACATCCTCGGCTTCGTCGCCGACCCGGACACGGACGGCACCCTGAACCTCCCGGCCCAGCCGCTGCAGCCGCTCGCGCCGCTGGTCAACCAGCTGGACGGCTTCTCGACCAATGCGCGCATGAACGCGAACTTCACCCGTGCCGTGGACCCGGCCAGCCTGACGCCGGAATCGGTGCTGCTGCTTGAAGTGGCGATCGATCCGTCCACCAAGGGCGTGGTCGGACTGTCCGACGCCAGCCTTTGCAAGCTCGCCGCCGCGCCGCCTGACGCCTGCGCCGCGCTCGGCGTGCCGGCCACCGGCACGCCTTTCCTGGCGCAGGGCGTGGACTACGAAGTCAGTGTCGCGCCGGACATCGACGCCGGCGGCCAGACCATCCAGCTCAAGCCGTTGCGCCCGCTGAACGCCAATCGTCCGAACCAGTTCAGCCCGGGCACCGAGAACGGCTACCTGCTCTTCCTCACCAGCGGTATCCGCGACACGGGCGGCACCCCTGCGTCGCCCGACACGACCTACGCCCAGATCCGCGCCGGCTTCCTGTCGGGCGCGATCCAGCTGCCCGGCCCCGGCGAGGAGCTGCCCCCCGGCCTGAGCACCGAGCAGCTGCTGGGCATATTCATCGCCGCGCACCTGGCGGTGGGCGAAGTCGTCGGCGTCAATCCCGAAAACGTCGTCGCCACAGCGAGCTTCACCACCCAGGACACCACCACCGTACTGGAAACCGTGGCCGACATGACCGAGGCGGGCGCCTCGCAGCTCGGACGGCTGGTCGCGCCGGTGCCGCTGCCGCTGTCTGAGAGCCTGGTGCTGCCCGCCGGCACGCCGATCACCACCGCCATGGTGCTCGGGCTGCAGGACGTGGACGCGTCCACCATCCCCGGCGAGGGCGACGTCTACACCGGTGCCCTGCAGGTGCCTTATTACCTCGCGACGCCCTCCGCCGAAGACCCCACCGCGCCGCTCACCACGCCGTGGGTGGCGGCCTCCGAGAGCCCGCTGGACGGCACCAGCCGGGTCATCAACAAGTTCAACCCGGTGCCGCTCAAGCGCGCGGATGCGCCGGTGCCGGTGATGATCACCGTACCGAACGCCAACACCGATTATGCGCTGGCCACGACCGGCGGCGAGTTTGCGCCCAAGCCGGAAGCAGGCTGGCCGGTGGTGATCTTCTACCACGGCATCACGCGCAACCGCCTGGACATGTTCGCGCTCACCGAGCCCTTCAACAACGCCGGTTACGCGGTGGTCGCGATCGACCAGCCATTGCACGGCATCGCCGCGCCGGCGATCGATTTCGAGACCGCCACGCCCGAGGAGATCGCCGCCGCGCTGGCCGCCAATCCGAACGTGCTGCTGCGCGTCCCGGGCGTGCCCGAGCGCACTTTCGACCTCGACCTGCAGGACAACGCCACCGGCGCGTCTGGACCCGACGGCCAGATCGACGCCAGCGGCACGCACTTCATCAACCTGAGCAACGGCCTGGTGAGTCGTGACAACTCGCGCCAGGCCTCGGCCGACCTCGTGGCCCTGACCAGCTCGCTGCCCACGATGGACATCGACAACGACGGCACCCCGGACTTCGACGGCAGCCGGGTGCACTTCATCGGCGTCTCGCTGGGATCGATCAGCGGCACCGGTTACCTGGCGGTGGACGACAGGGCGGCGACGGCCACCCTGGGCGTCGGCGGCGGCGTGCTCTCGGACCTGTTGCTGGACAGCTTCTCTTTCGGACCGCGTATCGAGGCGGGCCTGATCGGCAACGGCCTGGTGCCGAACACCAGCCTGTACAACAACTTCATCCGCGACCTGCAGACCCTGATCGACGCCGGCGACCCCATCAGCTACGCGACCGAGGCGGCGGCCAACACGGCGATTCACTTCATCCAGGTCGACGGCGACGCAGTGGTGCCCAACAGCGCTTCCAACCGCCTCGCCGCGGAAATGGAGAAGGCCGGCCTGGTGGACTACGACTACGAGACGGCCCCGGTGATCGACCCGAGCACGGGCGTGCGCGGCATCATCGACCCGGCCGGCCTCAAGGGACGCGTGTGCTTCACCGAGGGCGCCACCCACGGCTCGCAGCTCGATCCGGGCAGCAGCGCCGAGTCGGCCACCGTGACCGGCGAGATGCAGGGCCAGCAGGTGGTCTTCGTCGCCGGCAACCCGGCCGCCGGCCTGCCCGGCAACGGCCGGGCGCTGCTGTTCGGCCTCTCCGGCAGCCCGCTGACGCCGACCGTCTACGGCAACTTCGCGGAAGACTGCGACGCGCCGGACCGGGTGCGGACGAACGCCGGAAACTAGTCAACGGCCCACCGGGGTTTACGACGCGGGCGGCCTTCGGGCCGCCCGTTTTCTTTCCGGCGTCGCGGGCAAAGCGTTAGCATAGGCACCCGTCCCCAGCGAAGCCGGAACACCATGCCGCCAGCCCCCCCGGAACAGCCCCGGAACGCCGCCACGGCCCCCGCAACTGCAGCCCCGGAGAAGCGCAAGGGCTTCCTCCGGCGCCTGCGCGAACGGCTCAACAAGGGCGACAGCTGGCTGACTTACGACCTGGCGCACCTCCTGCCGGGCGGCAAGGTGGGCGAAGAGTTCATCGAGGAAATGGAGACCCGGCTGCTGACCGGCGACGTCGGCGTGGAGGCGACCGGGGAGATCATCGAGGGCCTGGAAAAGAAGCTCTGGCGGGACGAGCTCGGCGACAGCCGGGCCGTGCTGGGCACCATCCGCGACGCCATGTTGCGCATCCTCCAGCCCTGCGAGGCGCCGCTCGTGGTCCCGGCCGAGACGCGGCCCTTCGTCGTCCTGGTGGTCGGCGTCAACGGCTCGGGCAAGACCACCACCATCGGCAAGGTCGCCCACAAGCTGAAGAGCGGCGGCCTGTCCGTCATGCTGGCGGCCGGCGACACCTTCCGCGCGGCGGCGGTGGAACAGCTGCAGACCTGGGGCGAGCGCAATGCGGTGCCGGTCATCGCGCAGGGCACCGGCGCGGACCCGGCGGCGGTGGCCTACGACGCCTTCGAGGCGGCCCGAGCGCGCGGCGTGGACGTGCTGCTGGCCGATACCGCCGGCCGGCTGCACACCCAGGAAAATCTCATGGACGAGCTGCGCAAGGTCAAGCGCGTGCTCGCCCGGCTGGACCCCTCGGCGCCCCACGAGGTGCTGCTGGTGGTGGATGGCGGCAGCGGGCAGAACGCCCTGCTGCAGGCGCGCCGCTTCAATGAAGCCGTCGGGCTCACCGGCGTGGCGATCACCAAGCTGGACGGCAGCGCGAAGGGCGGCGTGGTGCTGGCGATCGCGCGCGAACTCGCCCTGCCGATCCGCTACATCGGCATCGGCGAAGGCATCGACGACCTGGCGCCTTTCGAGGCGGACCCTTTCGTCGATGCCCTGCTGGGGCTGTCACCGGACGCGTCGCGGTGAGCCGGTGATCCGTTTCGAGCGGGTCTGCAAGCGCTATCCCGGCGGGCGCGACGCGCTGCGGGACCTCAGTTTCAATATCGACACCGGCGAGATGGCCTTCCTGACCGGCCACTCGGGGGCCGGCAAGAGCACCCTGCTGAAGCTGATCGCCTGCATCGAGCGGCCCACGCGCGGCCAGGTATTCATCGGCGACCGCAACACGGCCGGCATCACGCGGCGCAGGGTGCCCGCTTTCAGGCGCCGCATCGGCATGGTCTTCCAGGACCACAAGCTGCTGGCCGACCGCACGGTGTACGACAATATCGCCCTGCCGCTGGTGATCGCCGGCGCCGGCACCCGGGAGACCGGTCGCCGGGTGCGCGCCGCCCTCGACCAGGTGGGCCTGCTCGGCAAGGAACAAGTGCTGCCGGTAGCGCTGTCCACCGGAGAGCAGCAGCGTGTCGGCATCGCGCGTGCCATCGCGGCAAGGCCGCCGCTGCTGATCGCGGACGAGCCCACCGGCAACCTGGACCCGGAACTCTCGCTCGAGATCATGTACCTGTTCGCGCGGCTCAACCGCGTCGGCGTGACCGTGCTGGTGGCCAGCCACGACCTGGCGCTGCTGGAGCGCATGGGTCACCGGCGGATCGCGCTGGACGGCGGCCGGCTCGCGCAGGACCTGGACCATGCGTTCCCCGGCGCGCCGGCTTAAGCTCCGCGGGCCGCGGCGTCCGCGCGCCGGGCGAAGCCGCAGGATGCGGCTGCCGCGCTTTGGCTGGCCGGCCATCCGCGGATGGCCCGGGCGGCGCCTGCTCGGCCAGGCGCGCAGCTGGGCGCGGCTGCATGCGCAGACGCTGGTGGGCTCGCTCGGGCGGCTCAGCAATCAGCCGGTCGCCACCCTGATGACCGTGGCCGTGATCGGCATTGCGCTGGCGCTGCCGACCGCCCTCTACCTGCTGCTCGTCAACCTGCAAAGCGTCTCCGGCCACTGGGACGACAGCGTCGAACTGTCCGTGTATCTCGAGCCGGGTCGCGCCGAGGAGCGCGCGCGCAGCCTCGCGGAAGAAATCGCCGCATGGAGCGGCGTCGCCGGCACGGCGGTCATCTCGGCCGACGAGGCGCTGGAAAGCTTCCGCAGCGATTCCGGGCTCGGGGGCGCGGTGGACGCCCTGCAACGCAACCCGCTGCCCCACCTGGTGATCGTCCGCCCGGCCGCGGACCACGCGGACCCGGACAGCGTGGAGGCGCTCGCGCAGCGCCTGCGCGGCCTGCCCGAGGCCGACCTGGTGCAGGCGGACGCGGAATGGGTGCGGCGCCTGTTCGCGATCCTGCAGATGGCGCGCCGGCTGGCGCTGCTGGCCGGCGCCCTGCTGGCCGTGGGCGTGCTGGTGATCGTCGGCAACACCATTCGGCTGGACATCCAGAACCGGCGTGACGAGATCGAGGTCGTAAAGCTGATCGGCGGCACCGACGGCTTCGTGCGCCGGCCACTGCTGTACAGCGGCGCCTGGTACGGGCTGGGGGGCGGACTGGCAGCCCTGCTGGTGGTGCAGGCGGGGCTATGGCTGCTGTCCGGTCCCGCGCAGCGCCTGGCGGGCCTGTACGGCTCGGGTTTTCGTCCGGAAGGTCTCGGCTTCGGCGGGGCCGTCGGCCTGGTGCTCGCGGGCGCCCTGCTCGGCTGGCTGGGCGCATGGCTCTCGACCACCCGGCACTTGCGCCGCCTGGAACCGGGGTTCTAGCTGAAGGCCTTGAATCCACGGGGCTTTTCGTTGCGAAAGCGGCGGGAACCATAGCCGGATTTAGCACTCTAACCCAACGACTGCTAAAATCCGAAAAGAACATGGGAGGAATTGCATGAGCACAGCGCTCGTCGCGCGCCACGACGGGATGCTGACCGCACCGGTCGGCAATCTCGACGCCTATATCAATGCGGTCGCCGCAGTGCCGGTGCTGAGCGCCGAACAGGAAAGCGAACTGGCGTGGCGCTTCCGCAGCGACAACGACATCGAGGCCGCCCGCCAGCTGGTGCTGTCACACCTGCGCTTCGTCGTGCACATCGCGCGCGGCTACAACGGTTACGGGCTGCAGCTGGGCGACCTGATCCAGGAAGGCAATATCGGCCTGATGAAGGCCGTGAAGCGCTTCGACCCGGCCATCGGTGTCCGCCTGGTGTCCTTCGCCGTGCACTGGATTCGCGCCGAGATTCACGAGTTCGTGCTCAGGAACTGGCGCCTGGTGAAGATCGCCACCACCAAGGCGCAGCGCAAGCTGTTTTTCAACCTGCGCAAGGCCAAGAAGCGCCTGGGCTGGCTGTCCGCCGCCGAGACCCGCGCGGTCGCCGACGACCTGGGCGTCAGCCCGGACGAAGTGAACGAGATGGAACAGCGCCTGGCGGCCCGCGACATGTCGCTGGACCCGGCGCCGGATGCCGATGACGAAGATCGCGCCGGGGCGCCGGTGTCCTTTCTGCCGGCCCCCGCCGCCGATCCGGCAGACCTGGTGGCCGACGAGGACTGGGAAGACAATGCCGTGGAGACGCTCGGCGTCGCGCTTGCCGGGCTCGACGACCGCAGCCGCGACATCCTGCACCGCCGCTGGCTCAGCGAGGACAAGGCGACGCTGCAGGAGCTGGCCAACGAATACGGCATCTCCGCCGAGCGCGTCCGCCAGCTCGAGTCCGCCGCGATGAAGAAACTTCGCGCCCACCTCGGCGAGGGCACCGCGGTCTCTGCCGCCAGCCGGTAACGCTAGCCGGTAATGGGCGAGAACCTCAGCTCGACGCGCCGGTTCATGGCGCGGCCCGCTGCTGTCGAATTGTCCGCGATCGGCTCGCTGAAGCCCCGCCCGTAGGCCAGGATCCGCTGCTGATCGATGCCGCGGTTGACCAGGTAGGTGGCCACGGTGGCGGCGCGCCGCTCGGACAGGGCCTGGTTGTACTCGGCCGAGCCGGTGCTGTCGGTGTGTCCCTCCACCTCGACGATGGTCTTGTCGTATTCGGCGGCCACCAGCGCCACCGAGTCCAGCACCTCGAAAAAGCGCGGGTTCAGGTTGGCGCTGTCGGTCTCGA
>Ga0102932_1001820_pt1 | contig 10966 bp, 7 predicted proteins | sample SalPonR1_C_D2_MG_FD_78212 | JGI IMG/M metagenome (GOLD analysis project Ga0102932, IMG submission 78212) | Salt pond soil microbial communities from South San Francisco under conditions of wetland restoration - Salt Pond MetaG R1_C_D2_MG | ecosystem: Environmental > Aquatic > Marine > Intertidal...
CCCGGCTGTTTCGAAACTTGCGACAGACCCAGCCCGGTGAACTGCACGACAGGCACCGCAGGGGCGGCGACAACCGGCTCGCCGGTCAGCCCATCCTTGAGCTGCGCCACCGCCTCGGTGCGGGGGCTGGCGTCCTCGGGCAGGGCATCGACGGCGCGCGGCGCGGACATGCAGGCCCCGAGCGGCAGGATCATCAGGAACAGGAGTGCGGAACGGCAGGCTGGCATTGGCATGGGGCCCTCTTTGCATCGGTCAGGCGTGAAAACGCGTCACGCCCTGCCCTGCAAACCCTGTGCCAGCCCAGCTATCGCACAGGCCCGCGAATGGCACGCAGCTTGCAGGCAAATCCCGGATGAGACCCGAAAAGAGGATGACAGATGGCCGCGCTCAGCCCTGCCACGAACCGGCCCCAACTGGGGGCAAGCCTGCTACCGGTGGGCATCCTCGCGGTCGTGGCGATGATGGTGCTGCCGCTGCCTCTGGCATTGCTCGACATCTTCTTCGTGTTCAACATCCTGCTGTCGCTCCTGGTGCTGATGGTCGCGCTCTACAGCTACCGGCCGCTTGATTTCTCGTCCTTTCCGTCGGTGCTGCTGATCGCCACGGTGCTGCGGCTTGCGCTCAACGTGGCCTCGACCCGGATCGTGCTGACCGACGGGCACGAGGGCAGCCATGCCGCGGGCAAGGTGATCGAAGCCTTCGGCAATTTCGTCATCGCGGGCAATTTCGCGGTCGGTCTCGTGGTGTTCGTGATCCTCGTGATCATCAACCTCGTGGTGATCACCAAGGGCGCGGGCCGCGTCTCGGAAGTGTCGGCGCGCTTCACCCTCGACGCCATGCCGGGCAAGCAGATGGCCATCGACGCCGATCTCAACGCCGGGCTGCTGACCCCCGAACAGGCCCGCGCCCGCCGCTCCGAGGTAGGTGAAGAGGCCGATTTCTACGGCGCGATGGACGGCGCATCGAAATTCGTCAAGGGCGACGCCATCGCCGGTATCCTGATCCTGCTCGCGAATATCCTCGGCGGCATCGTGATCGGCACCTCGCAGCATGGTCTGTCCTTCGGGGCGGCGGCGGAGACCTACGTGCTCCTCTCCATCGGCGATGGCCTCGTGGCGCAAATCCCCTCGCTGCTGCTGTCCATCGCGACGGCGGTGATCGTCACCCGCGTCGCCTCGACCCAGGACATGGCCGGGCATATCGGATCGCAGATCGGGCTGCACCGGGCGTGGGTGCCGGTGGCGGCGGTGCTGGCGATCATGGGGCTGATCCCGGGCATGCCCAACCTGCTGTTCATCATCGCGGCAGGCGCGGCGGGCGCGGTCGCGTGGGTCACCCGCAACCAGGACCCGCAGGACACGTCTGCCAAATCGCCGGGACAGGCCCCCGCCCTGCCCGCACCCTCCTCGGCGCGCGGCGCACAGCCCACCGGTGAGGCACCCTCGAACAAGGGCGCGATCACCGCCGAAGAGGTCACGGATTACGCGCCGATCACCATCCAGATCGGCTTTGGCCTCATTCCGCTGATCGAGGAGACATCCGGCGGCGCGCTGGTGTCGCGGATCACCGGCATAAGGCGCGATGTCTCCACCGCCATGGGCTTTGTCATTCCCGGCGTGCGCATCCGCGACGACATGGCCCTGCCCGCCAATGCCTACCGTATCCGCATCCGCCAGGCCGTGGTGGCCGAGGACATGGCCTACCCGGATCGCAAGCTTGCCTTGCCCGGCGGCGGTACCACCCGCAAGCTGCGCGGCATCGAGGTCAAGGACCCGTCCTTCGGCATGGATGCAGTCTGGATTCAGTCGCATCAACAACCCGAGGCCGAGGCCGACGATTACGTCGTGGTCGAACCGGATTCGGTGATCGCCACGCATCTCAGCCAGATGCTCTATGCCCATGCCGCCGACCTGATCGGCGCGGATGACGTGCAGGGGCTGCTCGACAATCTCGAACGCTCCGCGCCCACGCTGGTGGAATCCGTGGTGCCCAAACTGGTGCCGCTGCATGTGCTGACGGCGGTGCTGCGCGCGCTTTTGCGCGAACGCATGCCGGTCGCCGATCTGCCGCGTATCCTTGAGGATCTGGCAGGCATGTCCGGCCGCCTCACCGATCCCGGCGACATGGCCGAGATGCTGCGCCCCGCGCTTGCGCCGCAACTGCTGCAACAGATCGCACCGCTCAAGGAAAGCCTGCATCTCGTCACACTCGCCCCCGATCTCGAAGACCTGCTGACCCGCTCGCAGCACGAAAGCGCCGGGCTGATCGTCGATCAGGGGCTGACCCGTCAAATCCTCGGCCAACTCAACGACGCGCAGGAAAAACTCGCCGCACAGGGCCGTCAGGCGGTCGTGGTCGTCTCGGCGACGCTGCGCCGGGGCTTTGCCGGGTTCCTGCGCGCGCATGGCGTCGAGGCCGTGGTGATGGCGGTCTCGGAACTGCCCGACAACCGCCGCGTCGAGATTGCCGCCAGCATCGGCAAGGGCACCGCCCTGCCGCAACAAACTGATCGCTGAGGAGAGATGCGATGAGCACGATCACCGTCCGCGCCCCCGATAGCGTCACCGCGCTCGAACTCGTGCAGCGCCGGCTTGGCGACGATGCGCTGATCCTGTCGAACCTCTGGGTCGACGGTCAGGTCGAGATCACCGCCAGCGACGAGATGCCAGACCCGGCAGAGCGCCCGCGCAAATCCACCTCGGTCGATGTGCTGATCGGTGATCCGCCCCATCCGGCGGTCAAGACGACCAATCCGTCGCGCCTTCCGGGATTTCTCGACCCACATGCACCCAAACCCTTCGCGCGGATTCTGGAGGCCGAGAAGGCACACCCCGCCACACCGCAGGCCAACCGCAACATATCCCCCGCGCAGCTTGATCCTGTGGTCCAGCGCGACAGACTACTCTGCGCGCCGCGCATTGTGCTCGGCGGTCCAGTGGGCGCGGGCAAATCACAGGTCGCACTTCAACTGGCGTTGATGCGGCTTGCCCGCACGCCCCAGACCAAGGTCGATTTTTTCTTCTGTGGAACAGGTTCGCACGGCGACGGGGCGTTTCTGGCACAGAAATCGCATCTGCTGGGTATGGATACACATTTCATCCCCCCCGCCGATCTGCCCGCCCCCGCGACGGGGCAGGTTCAGATCGTCGTCATCTCCGGTCGTGGCGGTGATGCCCCGGCAGCCGCAAAAGCGGCCATCGCGGCCGCCGAGGCGCGCGCGGCGCTTGTGCTGCCCGCCGGGCTGCGGCGCGGACGGCTGCGCGCCTTGCGGAACCTTTGGGGGGATCAGGGCGCAACCGCGATCCTGACCGATCCGGACGCCAGCCTGCCCGGGCCCGAAGAACAGGACGACCTTGCCGCCACCGGCATATTGCCGCTCTGGGCGTCCGCGCCCGAGCGTCTCGTCGACGGGCTGCGCGTGGTTGAGGACGCAGACGAGGCGGCGCCACCGCCGCAGCCCAGCGCCAAGACCGCCGCACAGCCCGTCATATTTCGCCGTCACACCGCAACGGAGACCCGGCCATGATCGCCCCGCAAAGCTATCAGGAACAACGTCTCAGCCCTGCACGACTGGTCGAGGAGCAGATGCCGCTCGTGCAACGGCTGGCCTGGCATTTCCACGGTCGCGTCGGACGCTTTGTCGAGGTCGACGACCTCCTGCAGGCGGGGTATCTGGGACTGGTGGACGCCTCGCAGCGCTATTCGGTCTGCGACGGGGTCAGCTTTGCCGCCTATGCCGCGATCCGAATTCGCGGCTCGATCATCGACCATCTGCGGCGCAACTCCAACCTCTGCCGCAACACGATCAGCATGCGGCAGGCGGTCGAGCGTGCCCGCCGCAAGCTGTCGCAGAACCTGGGGCGCGAGCCCGAGACGGTGGAACTGGCCGAGGCGATGGAAATGACGCCGGAGAAGCTTCAGGACTGGGAAAATCGCTTCCAGACCAACCAGCTGCATTCGCTGGACGAGGTCTATACCGATCATTCGATCCTGTTCAGCGACAACGCCATCACCGCAGAGGACGCGCTGGAACAATCGCAACTCAAAGCCCTGCTGCGCCATGCCATCGAAGACCTGCCCGAACGCAACGCACTGGTGCTGCAACTCTATTACGTCGAGGAGCTGAACGTCTATGAGATCGCGGCGATCCTTGATGTGACCACAGGGCGGGTGTCGCAGATCAAGAAGGCGGCGATAGAACAGTTGCGCGACCTGATGCAAAGCAGGCTCAATTCCTGATACCGGCGACGAGACAGCGGCGCGTGGATCGGCTTTTCAGCTATCCGAATTCCACGCATCGATCAGGTTGGTCAGGTAGTCCCCTGTCGAGTTGAGCTGTGTGACGATCCGTTCCATTTCCGTGAATCGGCTCAGGTAGCGCATGCGCAATTCCTCGGCCCGGCTATCCAGCGCATCAAGCGCGGTGGTCTCGACACCGATCGTGTCGGTGAGCGTGCCCTCACGATCAGCCAGCGCGCCCTCGGGCGACAGTATCTCTGACAGGTAGGATTGCAGGCTGCTGACCATGCTGGGCGCAAAGCGGATCTCGGCGCGTTCGGTACCAGCCTCCACCGTCAAACGGATGCCACGCATCGGGCCCGAAGCCACGCTATAGACCCAATCACCATTCTCTTGCGCCTCGCCGAACACCGGAACACCGGCCAGCGTCGCCGCCCCCGTCGCCGGATCGCGCGTCAGCGTGAAACGACCGGCCTCGCCGCCGCTCACGGGCAGACCCTCGATCCCGACATTGTGCCCGCTGATCCCATCGCGCACCAGCCCGTCAACCAGCCCAGGATTGCCGCTGAGAGCAGTTGTGAACCGCCCCTCGTCCAATGTCAGGCTGCCGTCACGCTCGGTCAGGATTCCAAGATCGGCCAGATGCGCGCCCGAGACACCAAAGCCTTGGCCAAGGATGCTCTCGATCCGCCTCATCATCCCCTCGGCCAATGCATCCCCAGCCAGATCGCCCGCCTCGGCATCAGGCCCGAAGCCGCGCGCGGTCAGCGTGTCCACCAGCCTGCCTGTGGCATTCACGATATCGACAAAGCTCTGAATCACCTCAAGCGCGCCCTCGATGTTTGGCGCGGCAGTGACGGTTGCTGGCGTCACCGTGGTGCCGGTCAGTGTCAGGCTGACACCGGGCAACAGATCGTCGACCCGGTTGTCGGGCCGCGTCACCTCGATCCCGTTGAGGCTGAGCCGGGCATCCTGCGCCGCCTGAGCCTCGACAGCATCCGGACCGGCGCTGAAATCAAAATCGGCAAGGCCGGGATCGGCCCCCGCCGCCACGCTGAACCGCAGGGCGTTCCCGGCCCCGGTGTCCGAAATGACGCCGAGCGAGAAACTGCCATCACCTAGGTCGATCACCCGCGCCGAGACACCATCGAGCGTGCTGAGTGCGGTGGCCATGTCCTCCAGCGTGCTGCCGGGGCCAAAGGTGATGGTCTGCGCGGCTTGCGCACCGGGGGTAAAGACCGGCGGCTCATCCCCGGACCAGCGCCCGAAATCCACCGTCAGCGCGCCGCCGCCCACCGCCTGCGCTGGATCGTTGTAGCCACCAAAGCTCAGTACTTGCGCCGAGGCCAGTTGCGAGACGGCAAGACGGCTTGTCTGCAAATCCACCGCACCGGGATCGGTGACCGTCACACCTACCGCCGCGCTGTCGCTGCGCACCGCGAAGGGGGCGAGACCGCGCATCAGGCCAAGTGCCGCGGTCACCTGTTCGGCCTGCCCGCGCAGTCGGTCATAGCCCGACAGGCGCAATTCGGCCGTGTCGATCCGATCGGTGATCAGCGTTTTGCGCGGCGCGATCTCGGCATCGGTCAGCGTCTCGGAGAGCTCCGAGATGTTGAGCCCGGTGCCGCCGCTGTTCAGCGAACTCAGAATGTCGGTCTGCATGCGTTGCCCTCTCTCAACCGGCAAACGGCCGGCCGTGCGAAACTGTTAGCCCCGCCGCGCCTTAATAGGTGATCTCGATCTCGATCCGGCGGTTCTTCTCGCGCCCGGCGGCGGTATCATTTCCCGCCACCGGCATGGATTCGCCACGCCCGATGGCGCGCAACCTGTCCGACGCAATCAGGCCAGACTGGGACAGTTCCCGCACCACCGAAGAGGCCCGGGCGGCAGCCAGCCCCCAATTGTCGCGATAGGGCGAATAGGGCGATAGCGGCACGGAGTCGGTATGCCCCGTCACCTCGATGTCACTGGCCTCGCCCATGGCGGCAAAGGCGAGACGGGCCATCACGTCGCGCGCCTCGTCCGTCAGGTCGGCCTCGCCCGAGGGAAAGGCACCGCCGGCCCCAACGGTCACGAGCACCCGGTCCTCGCGTTGCTCGACACTGACAAGGCCCTGCGAGATTTCCTGCCGCAGCGCCACGCGCAACTCGGCTTCGGCCATGGCGGCGCTGCGTTCGGCGCGGCCCTCGACGCGCTGGGTCTCGGCTTCGGCCTGCGTGGCGCGCGCAAGATCCGGCAGCGCCTCGGCCAGCCCTTCAAGCAGAACCTCCGCCGTGGATTGGCCGGTGGCCTCGGCGGCACCATCCAGTGCCTTGGCCGCCTCGCTCAATTGCTCGGGCAGTTGCTCGGCAGCGGGGGTATCAAAGGTCATCACCACCTCACCGTCGCGGGTCTCGACCTGCACCGTCCCGCCTTGCAACGCGTCGCGGATGGCCTCGGCAAGCACCTGTTGCGCCTCCTCTGCGGCCTTGTCTCCGCCGTCGCCGCTCTCACCCTCTGCCGCGCCTTTTCCGTCATCCTCGGTAACGGGACGGTCGATCTCCGGCTGTTCGGTCTCTGTGGTGTCCTGGGTGATGTCCTCGGTCACCGACATCTCCGGGGAAGGGCTGAACTTGAGGTCAAGCACGGTCGTGCCCTGTGGCTGCTCGAACACCGGCACCTCGCGCTGCACACCAAACGAATTCTTGAGCGACCCCGCCACCATCTTGAACTTGGGCTGATTGAACTCCGCGAAGGACAGGATCAGCACGAAGAACGCCATCAGAAGCGTGGCGATATCGGCAAAGGTCGCCATCCATGCGGGCGCGCCCTTGGGCGGGCATTTGGGGCAGTCCTCGGCGGGTTCCTCGACCGGGACGGGCAGCGGTATGGGCTTGCGGGACATGCGCGCTTTCCTCAGGCCGCCATAAGCTTGGTCTGCAGCTTGGGCGGCATCACCGCGACCATCTGCTCCTGCACATTGCGGCCCGATTCACCGCGCGCGATGTTGCGCAGCCCCGAGATGACCATCTCGCGATAGACCGCCTCGGATGCGCTGTAGCCCTCCAGCTTGGCAAGAATTGGACCAAACAGCACATTGGCCAGGAACGCGCCGTAGAGCGTCGTCAGCAACGCCACGGCCATCGCCGGGCCAATCGCCTTGGGATCGGACATGTTGCCAAGCATCTGCACCAACCCGATCAGCGTGCCGATCATGCCCATGGCAGGGGCGATGTCGATCCAGCCGCGAATGACCTCGTGAATTTCGTCATGGCGAGTCTTCATTGCCTTGATCTCTTCGTTCAGTTGCTTGACGAGCTTGGCCTCATCCGCACCATCAACAAGCATCTGCAACCCCTTGGAAAAGAACCCGTCGGGCACATCCTGCCCCTCGAGCGCCATCAGCCCATTCTTGCGCGCGATGTCAGAGAGTTCGACCATCTTCGCGATGAGGTCTTCCTTGTTGGCGGCCTTTGGCATGAACACCTTGGCCATCGCACCAAAGCTGCGCAGGAAAATCGGCATCGTGCATTTGTACATGACCGCAAAGAAGGTGCCGCCAAACACAATCAGAATCGCGGGCACGTCGATAAACGGCCCGAGACCACCCGCTGCGATCATCGACCCGACCACCATGCCGACCGCCCCGATCAGACCGATAAGTGACGCAATATCCATTGCAGGACCCCTTGCCGCCTTGTCACAGCCGACACCGTGTCGACCTACGCAAGGGATGGGGCAAGAACCATACCAAGCCGCGGGCACCACCAACCTAAATTAAAACCGTTTTGATTCAGTGTCTTGAGACGATTTTCGCCCACACCTCTAAACAAATCCGGGGATCGCCGTTGCCTTATCCAAGCGCTGGCCAGCGTCGCATTCAAACCAGGAGACCTGAAGATGACCACCATCAACACGAATATCAGCGCGATCACCGCACAGGCGAACATGACGCGCGTCAACGACGACATGAACGCCGCCATGAGCCGTCTGTCCTCGGGCCTGCGGATCAACGCCGCCAAGGACGACGCCGCTGGCATGGCCATCGCAGAAAAGATGACTTCGCAGATCACCGGCCTCAACCAGGCGGTGCGCAACGCGACCGACGGCAAGAACCTGCTCGATACGACCGAAGGCGCACATGTCGAAGTATCGAACATGCTTCAGCGTCTGCGCGAACTCGCCGTGCAGTCATCGAACGACACCAATACCGCGTCCGACCGCTCAAACCTCGGTGCGGAATCCAAGCAGTTGCTGACCGAGATCAACCGCGTTGCCCGTGACACCACGTTCAACGGGATGAACATCCTTGACGGCTCTTTCTCCGGCAAGCAGTTCCAGATTGGCGCGGATTCGGGCCAGGTCCTCAATGTCAGTGTCGATAGTGCCGCCGCCACTGATATCGGCGCACATACCTTTACGTCGAATGTGTCACTGGCTGCCGGTGCAGGCACCGCCGATACGGGCATCGCCGCCGCGACCACGATCAACATCACCGGCTTTGCCGGTAGTGCCGAACTGACCACCACCGCAGGCCAGTCCGCGCAGGAAATGGCCGCAGCCGTCAATAATGTCAGCGCCTCGACCGGCGTGACCGCCTCTGCCGTCACCAAGGTGGAACTGTCGGGCTTCTCGGCCGCCGACACCATGACCCTCGACGTCAACGGCGTGAACATCGGCACTGTTGCGGTCTCCGACACGTCCGACCTGCGCGGCGTAGCGGTCGCGATAAACAACCAGTCGGGCCGGACCGGCGTTACCGCCGAAATGGGCAGCGACAACTCCACCATCGTCCTGACCGATGCCACGGGCGCAGACATCCTGATCGAGGATTTCACCACCGGCACAGGCACAAGCACGATGGCCGCCACGGCGCTCAACTCCGATGGTACGGCATCGGGCGCGACCGCAGGCACCCACACCGCGACGCTCGACGACACCGACAATGACACCGCGATCAGCGGCCAGGTGGAACTGAGCTCGACCAAGCTCTTTTCGGTGGGTACCGATGTGACGACGGCGGGCACGGCATTCTTCGAAGCCGCCGCCAACACCTCCACGCTGAGTTCGGTCGCAGAAATCGACCTGACGACGCTGGATGGGGCCGCCGCAGCCCTCAAGGTGATCGACGTGGCGCTGCAAAAGGTAAGTCAGGCGCGCTCTGACCTCGGCGCCGTCTCGAACCGGCTCGACAGCACCATCTCGAACCTGACCAACATCACCGTGAACGTCGAAGCGGCGCGCTCGGGGGTGATGGATGCGGACTTCGCAAAAGAATCATCCGAGATGGCACGCTCCAAGATTCTCGCTCAAGCCAGCACCGCGATGCTCGCACAGGCCAACAAAGCGTCGGAAAACGTGCTCAGCTTGCTCCGCTAAGCGTCGAAATCTCGACAGTATCGAAAGAACCCCGGCGTTATCGTCGGGGTTTTTCTTGTTTTATCAGACAGTTGAAACAACAGGATCAGGCGTCGGATTTTCGCCCGCACCGCTGACGCATTGGCGATCTTCACCTTAACGGCAGCAGCTTTCAGTATTTAAGCGTAAGTTTGGAGAAAAGTTATGAATATCCACGTTTCACAGCGCACCAGCCAGAGCCAGTCCCTCACGATGACCGGGCAGATGCAGCAGGCGATCGCCCTTCTGCAACTCTCCAATACCGATCTGCAGAGGTATATCGAGAAGGAGGCCGAGGAAAATCCCTTTATCGACGTGACTCCTGCCAATCGTACCATGCCCGCGCTGCCCTATTCGGGCGGTGGCCGCGCCGAGGGCGACGACCCCGCAAGCCGCCTCGCCGATCATCCGCTCTCGCTTTATGGCCATGTGGCGGCGCAGTTCGACCTGATGTTCACAGGCGCGGGCCAGCGGGCCATCGCGGAACGCTATCTCGAAGCACTCGACGCCAATGGCTGGCTGAGTGAGCCACTCGAAGACCTGGCCTTTGCCTGTGGCCTCGACATGGAGGGGGCCGAGGACATGCTGTGCCACGTGCAACAGGTGGAGCCGGCGGGCCTCTTCGCGCGCAACCTCGCGGAATGTCTCGCACTTCAGGCCGAGGATCTAGGGCTGATGACACCGATCTTTCGCGGCGTGCTGGACAACCTGCCTCGCCTCGCCGCTGCCGACCTCACCGGGCTTGCCCGGATCTGCGGCTGCGACATGAATGACCTGCGCGCCGTGCTCAAACAATTGCGCGGGCTCAACCCCAAACCCGGTGCTGATTTCAGCCTTGGCGAGGTGATAGAGCGCGAACCTGACCTGATTGTAACCCGTGGCCCTGACGGCTGGAAGGTCGATCTGAACCGCTCCACCCTGCCCGCTGTCACGGTGGATGAAGACAGCGCCGCCGCAATCACCCGCGACGCCTGTGCGCGTGGCTATGTCGGCGAGCGGCTTGGCGTGGCCCGCTGGCTGCGCCGCGCGGTCGAGCATCGCAACCAGACCACGCTGGCCGTCGGGGCCGAAATCGTGCGCCGCCAGACCGCGTTTCTCAATCACGGGCAGTCGCAGATCGCACCGATGACACTTGCGGATGTGGCACAGGCCATCGGAGTGCATGAAAGCACCGTGAGCCGTGTTACTACGGGCATCCTGATGGTCACGCCGCAGGGCACGCTGGGGCTCAAACGCTTCTTCAGCACCGCGTTGCAGGGCGATGCTTCGGGCGAGGGCGGGGCCTCTGCCGCCGCCGTACGCTACCGTATTCAGAAACTTGTCGCCGCCGAGAACCCGGCCAGCCCGCTCA
>Ga0102932_1001821_pt1 | contig 10964 bp, 11 predicted proteins | sample SalPonR1_C_D2_MG_FD_78212 | JGI IMG/M metagenome (GOLD analysis project Ga0102932, IMG submission 78212) | Salt pond soil microbial communities from South San Francisco under conditions of wetland restoration - Salt Pond MetaG R1_C_D2_MG | ecosystem: Environmental > Aquatic > Marine > Intertidal...
AAAAACGCAAAGAAGATTTCTTAAAAATTATAAGCCATGAATTGAAAACACCGGTAACTTCTATTAAAGGGTATACTCAATTATTGTTAGATATGTTGAAAGGGGATGTAGAGATTGAATTGGAGGCTCTTCCTTTAAAGCCATCTTTAGAAAGGATAGATAACCAGGTTTCCAGGCTGACCAGGCTTATTTCAGAAATTTTGGATCTATCCCGTATGGAAAATAACAAAATGGAGCTTCATAAAGCATCTTTCAATATTAACACCATGGTAGAGGAATGTGTTCAGGATATCAATTACTCCAGTACAGATTCAACAATTAAAATAACCCATAACGGAAAAGCCAATATTTACGGTGATAAGGATAGGATTGGGCAAGTATTAATTAATTTTATTACAAATGCTATTAAATACTCACCTGATGACAAGACCATCGAAGTGGAAATCTTTAAACCAAGTAATGACCAGGTGTCGGTTAGCGTTAAGGACCACGGCATCGGAATTGACAAAAAACATCAAGAACATATTTTTAAAAGGTTTTACCGGGTAAGTCAGAAGAATGAGGAAACTTATTCAGGTTTTGGAATTGGGTTATATCTGGCAAAGGAGATTATAGGTCGGCACCAGGGAACGATTACCGTAAATAGTGTTAAAGATGAAGGTTCTGAATTTATATTTACCTTACCTATTAATCCAGTTCTTTAAATACTAGCGTAAGGCCCTAAGTAGAAAAATTTGGTGTATTTCGTTGAAGTTAAATCTTTTTTGATTTACTTAGTAGGGTTATAAGAATGAATGTCGTAAACCACGCAAAAAGGGGAATACTTCAGCTAGTTTTGAGAATAACGAGTAATTCTTTAATTGAAAACCATCGAAAATGAATAAAATTTTAATTGTAGAAGATGATCATAATCTGGGGTTGATGATAAAGGATATCCTCGAATTTCAGGGCTACGAAATTGAGCTTTCTAAAAAACCGGAAGAAACAATTGAGAATCTTAAAACCAAAAATATCGATCTCGTTTTAATTGATAAATTGATGTCTGGCGTAGATGGAACAGATGTATGTCGTGAAATTCGAAATACAGAAGGGATATCTGATATTCCTGTGCTTATGATGTCTGCTCTTCATGAAGTGCGGGAGGAATGTATTGCAGCTGGAGCCACAGATTTTATCTACAAACCTTTCGAGATTAATGTTTTACACGAGAAAGTGAGAAACATAATTAAAGAAGAGAAGTCTTTATAAGAGACTTCTCTTCTTTAATTTTTTTATACGATGAGGTCAATTTATTTTCTGAAAAAGGCCTCCAGTTTTACCATTATTTCTCTTCATCCTCGTCCTTTTCCGGAATTTCTACTATTGGTTCGTTATAATCAGTATCATCGTAATCGTCTTCGTCAAAATTGGCCATAGTACTTTCCAGGCGCGTACTTACCTTAACCAGGTAAATGGTATCATCTGTTTTTACTTCAACGGCCTCAACCGTTTCGTTCTTTGCGTTCTTAAATGCAATAATTTGGTTGTCATCGTACCCGTCAGGATATTTCTCAACTAAAAGGCCAAGAATTTCCGGAGTTAATTTCTTGTAGTCAACTATAATTCTTTTCATAAATAAGAGTTTATGAGGGTGTAGTTAGTATGTTTTAAAAATAATATTTTTATGTTATAAATCAAGCTTTTTGGTAATAATCAAAAGCATCCCAAATTAGCTTGTTAGGTACTTTACAATCTATCACAGTATTCCCAATATCTTTAAGAAGAACAAAATTTATATTTCCGTGTGAATTCTTCTTATCATATTTCATTAAATCTATGATCTGCTGAATATCTTCCTCTGAAAATACTACTCGCTCATAAATATCCAAAATTTCACTAGAGATTTCATTCAATTTATCTTCAGGAAACTCCTGAAGCTCCTTAGAAAGATAAGTGGCTAAAATCATTCCTATAGCGATCGCTTCGCCGTGGAGGAGCGTGGTTTTATCTGGATGGGTCAAAAAATAAGACTCTATGGCGTGGCCTAATGTATGCCCATAATTTAAAGTTTTTCGTAATCCGTTTTCTTCAGGATCTTCGGTAACTACCTTAGCTTTAATTTCTACTGATTCTTTTATAATCTCATCCAGATCCTCCAGGCTAAGCTGATCTAAATTAGTTACTTTATTCCAGTAAGATTCGCTGCTAATTAAAGCGTGTTTTAAAATTTCGGCAAGTCCGCTTCGCATTTCATTTTGTGGTAAGGTGCCCAGGAAATTCGAGTCAATAATCACCATTTCTGCGTGATTTATTACCCCAATTTGATTCTTTAAATTTCCGAGATCCACGCCTGTTTTGCCCCCTACAGATGCATCTACCATCGCCAGGAGACTTGTGGGTATATTTACGTAAGATATACCACGTTTAAAAGTGGAAGCTATAAAGCCACCCATATCGGTTACCACGCCACCGCCAACATTAATCATGAGGCTTTTACGATCGGCATCCAATTCAGAAAGGGCATTCCATATTCCTGTGCATGTTTCCAGGTTTTTATTGATTTCTCCAGATTCAATCTCCAGAATCTCAATATTTTCTGTAGCTTCTAATTTTTGTAAAAAAACAGCCAGGCAATCACGGTGCGTATTGTTATCTACTAAAATAAAAATCTTAGAAGGATTTGCTTTTTTTAAATAAGCATTTAGTTTGAGAAAGCCGTCTTCCTGAAAGTAAACCGGCCCTTTAACTTCACCATGGGACATAGTTCTTGAGGTTTTTAGTAGTTGTAATATAAGTTCGAAAATAAGCAGAAATATTCATAATAAAATCAAACTTCAATAATTATATTTGTGATAATTAAGACACGCCCATGATTAATAGAAAAATCTTTAACGATACAAAAACAGCTTTTAAGCTGAAATCTGATTTAGAGCTAGATCGTGCTATATTTTTGTTTAGCATGATGAATAAAAAGACACTGGTAGATGCCGGTTCCTGGTTAACTAAATTCTCTCTAAAACTTCATTTACCTGTTGAAACGATAATTAAAAAAACCATTTTTGAACAGTTTTGTGGCGGTATTACCGAAGAAGATTGTAAGCCCCTCACCAAAGAAATGTATTCAGAAAAATTACACAGTATTCTTGATTACTCGGTGGAAGGGAAAGAGACCGACGAAGAATTTGATGCAGCCCTGCAGAAAAAAATGAAGCTGATTAAATTCGCTGCCGAAAGTGACGAATTACCTTTCTCACTATTTAAGCCAACTGGAATAGGAAGATTTGCCATTTGGGAGAAAATTACTGAACGAGTAAATTTAAGTGATGACGAAAAGAAAGAATGGGAGCGTGTTAAAGAAAGAGTAGATTCTCTTTGTAAATGCGCTTACGAAAATAACGTGAGGCTTTATGCCGATGCAGAAGAAAGTTGGATGCAACTCGCAGCCGATGATTTGATGGAAGAAATGATGAAGAAATATAATAAGGATAAAATTCTTATTTTCAATACCTTCCAGTGTTACCGTTGGGATAGATTAGAATATGTAAAAGAGCTTCATAAAAGAGCTAAGAAAGAAGGATTTAAAATAGGTTCAAAGATAGTGCGTGGTGCTTATATGGAGAAGGAAAATGCCCGCGCCAAGAAGTATGGTTATACTTCTCCTATTTGCGAGAACAAGGAAGCGACCGATGTTAATTTTAATAGTGTAATGTCTTATTGTCTAGCCAATCTTGAAGATATCCACCTGTTTATAGGTACTCATAACGAGGTGAGCAATTATCTTGCTTTACAAAGTATGGAAGATAAAGGTTTGGCTTTAGATGATGACCGTATTTGGTTTAGCCAATTGCACGGAATGAGTGATCATATTAGTTTTAATCTCGCCAAAAAAGGATATAATTCGGCTAAGTTATTACCTTTTGGACCTGTGAGGGATGTTGTGCCATATCTTTTGAGAAGAGCACAGGAAAATACTTCCGTTAAAGGTCAAACCGGACGTGAGCTTTCACTTTTACAAGAAGAAAAGAAGCGCCGAAAAGGTCAACCTACAAAACACGATAGGGGAGAGCATTAATAGTAAAAAGCTGTTTAAAGATAAAGTTTTTAGAACCGTCATTCTGAATTTATTTCAGAATTCCGAACAAATTTCGGAGCAAGCTCTGAAACAAGTTCAGGTTGACGTCTAAAGAAACTTATTTCCAAACAGCTTTTTTATGCCTGAATCTGATAAGAACTACAGCTGATTTAAGCTTCGGTTTCTTCCATGGTGTGATATACATTTTGTACATCATCATCTTCTTCCAGTCTTTCCAATAGTTTTTCAACATCTGCGGCTTCCTCTGCAGAAAGCGGTTTGGTTACTTGCGGAATTCTTTCAAAGCCTGAAGAAAGTATCTCAATTTCCCTGTTTTCTAATTCTTTTTGAATGGCTCCAAAATATTCAAAAGGAGCATAAATATGAATACCGTCTTCATCTTCGAAAACTTCTTCGGCACCAAAATCTATAAATTCAAGCTCCAGTTCTTCCACGTCCAATCCTTCAGCATTTAACCTAAAATTACAGGTATGATCAAACATAAACTCAACCGATCCTGAAGTCCCGAGGTTACCATCACATTTATTAAAATGCGATCTAACGTTGGCTACAGTACGATTATTATTATCGGTTGCGGTTTCAACTAAGACTGCAATTCCGTGTGGTGCATAGCCTTCAAAAAGTACAATTTTATAATCGCCCTGATTTTTATCGCTCGCCCTTTTAATGGCTCGTTCAATATTATCTTTGGGCATATTCACGCTTTTCGCGTTTTGAATAACTGCTCTTAGTTTAGCATTGGTATCAGGATCTGGACCACCTTCTTTCACGGCCATCACGATATCTTTTCCAATGCGGGTAAAGGCTTTGGCCATTGCTGACCAACGTTTCATCTTTCGCGCCTTTCTAAATTCAAATGCTCTTCCCATTAATTCTGAATAAAAAATTGTGGCTAAAATATAAAAAAGCTTCCAATTCAATTTAAAATTGGAAGCTTTAAATTCTAATATCGTTTTTTTCGAAACCTAAGCTGAAGCCTCTACTATTTCCTCAATAGCTTTTGCCAGTTTAAAATCTTTTTCGGTAACGCCGTCAGCATCGTGTGTTGCAAGAGAAATTTCTAATTCGTTATACACATTACCCCAATTAGGGTGGTGTTGTTGAGCTTCTGCTTCAAAAGCTATACGCGTCATTACCGTAAATGCATCTTTAAAATTAGCAAACTGAAAAGAAGTGTGAATTGCATCATCTTTATAAACCCATCCCTCCAGATTTTTCAATTTTTTATTGATATCGTCTTCGTTAAGCTTTGTCATCTTGATAATTTTTAGTGATTAGTACCTTAAATTTAAGTAACTAAAGCCTGAATTCTTAATCTAATTCACTTTTAGGACAAGATTAACACCTACTGCTTAACAGATGCTTTTGCAACTTGATGAACAGAAACCTGGAGATTTTTAGGTAGAATATTCTCTTTTGGTAAGACCGCTAAAAATCTATCGAAGTTAGAATCATATATATTCTTAAAGACAAGATTCTTATGACCTAAAACCTTGCAAACATCCTCGATAAAGTCTTTTTGATGTACGAGATCTGTACTGCCAAGGTGAAAAACACCTTGTTTTTTCCTATTAATAATATAGTGTATCTGCTGAGTTACTTTTTCGATCTCAGTCACATTAATTACTACGTTCGGAAAAACCTCTATGGCCTCACCAAGATCAATAAGGGTCTTAATTTGTTTTAGCCGCGGAGAATTATGGCCAAAAACCATTGGTAGACGTAAGATGTTGTATTTATCGTTTGGCAGTCGAAGTAAAGCATTTTCAATCTTTATCTTAAATCTTCCATAAATGCTTTGCGATAAAGTTTTGTCATACTCGTAAGAAGGAAAATTGGTAAAAGCATCAAATACATTAGCTGATGAGATAAACAGAAGTTTGCATTGATTGGTAAGGATATAATTAATGATTTCAAAATGTGCCATAATTTGAGCGTCAAAATTTCCGCGAACAGCAGAAATTATAACAGTTGGCTTTACATTTTGAAGCAGGATCTCAATATTTTCCTGTTCAATATCGTATTGATGGAACTGATGATTTTCCTCAAAAGCGGCATTTGAAGTGTGGTAGGTACCGTGCGTATCAAAAAAGGAGCATAGCTCTTTATATAAGGCATTGCCTATAAAGCCGCTTGCTCCTAAAATTAAAATTCGTTCCAAAAATTAGCCTTTATAAAAGGGCAATTTCACCTGGATGGCCGGAATGGATTTTTTTCTAACTTTTATAAAAATCTTTTTGCCAAATTTTGCATCTTCAGTTGGCACGTAGCCTAAACCAATTCCTTTTTCCAATGATGGTGACATTGTCCCAGATGTTACTTCGCCAATAACCTTGCCATCTTCGTCTTCAATTTTGTAACCCTGGCGTGGTATTCCACGTTCTTCCAATTCAAAAGCAACTAGTTTTCGTTTTGCTCCTTCTTCCTTTTCCTTTTTTAACTCCTCAGAATTTATAAAGTCTTTGGTGAATTTGGTAATCCAACCCAATTTAGCTTCAATTGGTGAAGTAGTCTCATCTATATCGTTACCATACAGACAAAAGCCCATTTCCAATCTTAAAGTATCACGTGCCGCAAGTCCTATTGGTTTTATTCCAAAATCTTTTCCTGCTTCCATTACGCGATCCCAGATTTGCTCGGCGTCTTCATTTTTAAAATAAATTTCAAATCCTCCACTTCCGGTATAACCCGTGGCCGAAATGATTACGTTATCAATTCCAGCAAATTCAGCAACTTCAAAGGTGTAGAATTTCATATTAGAAAGGTCTACATTGGTTAAAGCTTGCATTGCTTCTGCAGCTTTAGGTCCCTGGATTGCCAAAAGAGAGAATTCGTCAGACATATCCCGCATTGTCGCGTCCATCGTATTATGTTGCGCGATCCAGTTCCAGTCTTTATCTATATTAGAAGCATTTACTACCAATAAGTATTTTTCAGAATTAATTCTGTAAATAATTAGATCGTCTACTATTCCGCCGGTTTCATTAGGCATCACTGTATATTGTGCTTTCCCGTCTACCAATTTTGAAGCATCGTTAGTGGTTACTTTTTGAATAAGCTCTAATGCATGTTCACCGGTGATGAGAAATTCTCCCATATGAGATACATCAAAAACCCCTAATTTTTCTCTAACGTTTTGATGCTCAATATTCACACCTTCATAAGAAACAGGCATATTGTAACCAGCAAAAGGTACCATCTTGGCATTAAGTTCTTTGTGTCTGGCGGCTAGGGCAACTTCTTTCATTTTCTTTAAAATTTGCGCAAATTTATTCATTTCACTTTGAATATAATATTAAAAAGGGCTTTTTATGCGGAATCATTTAATACAATTGGTAGTTAAAGCTCTTACGAAATTATAAGCCCTAAAAAATTAGGTTTATGACATAGTTAAATCTGGTTCCATAAATTCAGTATTGGCGCAATCCCCATATCTAATATCTTCAAGAAGCCATCGATTTGAAGGTTTTATTAAACTTTTATTAGCACATTCATTTGAAATTTAAGTTTAGATTAGAGCTTTATACCGGAGCTTTTGGGCTATAATTTGTAATTTTAAGAATGTAAATTTCAACCAAAACATTATGAAAGTATTATCTGCAGAGCATTTAAAAGAAGCTGATGAAAAAACCATGGAAACTGAAGGCATCTCGAGCACGCGTCTAATGGAGCGCGCAGCAAGTCTGGTTTTTAACGAAATTCACGAGAGGTTGGAAGGAGCAGATATAAATATCAAAATTTTCTGCGGAATAGGTAACAATGGCGGTGACGGTCTTGTAGTAGCGCGCCTACTACATAAATATGGCTATAATGTAAGTGTTTATGTAGTGAATTACAGCGACAAGCGCTCTGATGATTTTTTAATAAACGAAGACCGCTATAAAAAAGAAAGTAATATTTCGCCCGAACTGATAAAAGGAAAAGATGATTTTCCTGAAATTTCTCCCGGAGATTTTCTGGTAGATGCAATTTTTGGAATTGGATTAAACCGGCCTGCAGAAGGATGGTTAGCAGATTTATTTCATCACATTAATGAATCTGGAGCCTTCTCTTTGGCGGTAGATATGCCTTCAGGTTTGTTTCCAGACAAAGCTCCTTCAGATAACGCTGCAATAGTTAAAGCTAATTATACTTTGACTTTTCAAACCCCAAAAATTGTTTTTTATCTGCCTGAAACCATGGGTTTTGTTGGAGATGTACAGATTTTGGATATAGGATTGGATAGAGATTTTTTGAAAGATATAAAACCTCTTGCGCAATTAATAGGAAAACGTGAAGCCAGACAACTTTATAAACCTCGAAATAAAAATTCGCACAAAGGCGACTACGGCCACAGTCTAGTAGTTGGTGGTAGTTATGGGAAAATAGGAAGTATCGTACTTTCTGCCAGGTCAACTTTGAAGTCCGGTGCTGGCTTATGCAGTATTTTTGTTCCGAAATGCGGTTATGATATTTTACAAACCGCCCTGCCGGAAGCGATGGTGATCACCGATGAAGACAAGAATGAACTTACAAATATAAAAACAGAACTCGAACCGGATGTAATATGCTTTGGAATGGGGGCTGGGAAATCTTCTAAAACAGTCGAAGCTTTTAGAGAGTTATTAGAAAGAACTAAAAACCCTATGCTGATTGATGCTGACGGTTTGAATATGCTTTCAGAAAATAATGATTTGCTTGATTTAATTCCTGAAAAGTCGGTCTTAACACCACACCCTAAAGAACTGGAACGTTTGATAGGTAAATGGGAGGACGATTTTGAAAAGATGAAAAAAGTAGAAGATTTTACTAAAAAATATAATCTAATCTTGGTTTTAAAAGGAGCGCACACATTTATTTTTAGTGGAAAACATACCTATATCAATAAATCGGGCAACCCGGGAATGGCCACGGCAGGGAGTGGAGACGTACTTTCTGGGATTGTTGCAGGTTTAATGTCGCAAAAATACGAACCTTTAGTTGCAGCTATTCTGGGGGTATTTCTACACGGCCTTTCAGGTGATATTTTGGCAGAAAAGATTGGGTACGAAGCTATACTTTCGGGCGATATAAGCGATAAATTGGGAGAGGCTTTCCTGGCATTGATGAATGACTAATAAGAATGAAATACATTTAGAAGTGTTTAAGAGGTGATTTTGAAAAATTCTTAAAAAATCTACTTTAAATTTGGATTGCATCAATAGAAATAAGAAGTTTGGCGCTGAATTTAAAAGAATCATAAATAAGAGGATTTTCATACAAATTACTCTCATTTATGTTCACGATAGCAATCATAATAAATCAGGATTAAGTCCTAAATTATAGTGGGGCAATAGATTCAGGAAAAACCTTCATTAATTAAAACAAATTTTATGCAATCTCATCATTATATCAGTTCAGCCATTTTAGACCTGGAAACCATTGAAGATATTTTGGTGAATAGAAAAAAGTTAGCCCTTAGTGAGGAAGCTGAATCTAATATCCAAAAATCCCGAAAATACTTAAACAAAAAAATTACGGATAGCGATATACCGGTATATGGTATAAATACGGGGTTTGGAGCTTTATGTAACGTAAAGATAAGTCCAGGAAAATTAACCGAATTACAGGAGAATCTAGTGAAATCTCACGCTTGTGGAACGGGCGATAAAGTGAATAAAGAAATTGTGAGGTTGATGCTCTTGCTTAAAATCCAATCTTTAAGTTATGGGAATTCAGGTATAGCAATAGAAACCGTTTTAAGGCTAATTGATCTTTACAACCTCGATATTTTACCGGTAGTTTATGAACAAGGTTCATTAGGAGCTTCCGGAGATCTTGCTCCTCTGGCCCATTTAGCTTTGCCTTTAATTGGCCAGGGGGAAGTTTACTTTAAGGATAAAATAATAAGTGGAACTGAGTTGTTAGAAATTCAGGATTGGAAAGCTTTAGAATTGCAGTCTAAGGAAGGTTTGGCCTTGCTTAATGGCACCCAATTTATGAGCGCCCATGGTGTTTATGCCTTGATCAAATCTTATAAATTATCTTACCTGGCCGATCTTATTGGTTCAGTCTCTATAGATGCTTTTGATTGTAATTTATCTCCTTTCGACGAATTGGTTCATTTAGCGAGACCGCACAGGGGACAGGTGAAAACAGCTGAGCGTATTCGTAAGTTTTTAGAGGATAGCCAAATTGCTAAAAGTGAAAAGGATAATGTTCAGGATCCTTATAGTTTTAGATGTATTCCACAGGTTCATGGTGCTAGTAAAGACACTTTGAGTTTCGTAAGAAAAACCATTAAAACCGAAATTAATTCGGTTACCGACAATCCCAATATTTTTATTGAAGAAGATAAGATCATTTCCGGCGGAAATTTTCACGGCCAGCCTTTGGCACTGGCACTGGATTATCTGGCAATTGCTATGGCCGAGCTTGCTAATATTTCAGAAAGAAGAACTTATCAATTGGTTTCAGGCCTTCGTGGATTACCGGCATTTTTGGTGGAGAATCCCGGTTTAAATAGTGGATTCATGATTCCGCAGTACACCGCTGCGAGTATCGTAAGCCAGAATAAACAACTTGCTGTTCCGGCATCAGTAGATTCCATAGTTTCTTCAAATGGGCAGGAAGATCACGTTAGTATGGGCGCAAATGGCGCTACAAAACTTTTAAAAGTAGTAGAGAATTTGAATAGTGTTTTAGCCATTGAACTTTTTAACGCCTCGCAGGCTATGCATTTTAGGGAACCGGCAAAAACTTCAGCAATGCTAAGTGATGTTTTAAATGAATTTAGAGGAGTGGTTCCAATATTACATAACGATGTGACGATGGCACCGCATATAAAGTCGGCTAAATCTTTTCTTGAGAATTTTAATTTTACTGAAAATTTCTTCGATTAAATTCTGAACTGGATCCAGTTTATCGCCTCATC
>Ga0102932_1001823_pt1 | contig 10951 bp, 9 predicted proteins | sample SalPonR1_C_D2_MG_FD_78212 | JGI IMG/M metagenome (GOLD analysis project Ga0102932, IMG submission 78212) | Salt pond soil microbial communities from South San Francisco under conditions of wetland restoration - Salt Pond MetaG R1_C_D2_MG | ecosystem: Environmental > Aquatic > Marine > Intertidal...
GCGCCAGCCATTTCTCGTCCTCGTCCTGCCAGGCAAAGACGCCACCGCCCGGCCGGTCCACATCGGGCAGGAACTTGCCCAGGGCCTCCACCGTCTCCACCGCGCTACTCTCCAGCGCGTCGAAGCCGTAGCGGTGATAGACCTCCGCGATCCTGCCGAGCATGGCCGCGCGTTCGGTCACCTCGGGGCCGAAATAATCACGGAAGCCCTTGGGCGTCTCGGCCTTGGGGCGCGGGGTCTTTCGTGGCTTGGCCATCGGTCGGCGATCCTTCGCGGCAATTCGCGGCGGGGTCTAGCCCAAGGGGCGCGCAGGGGCAAGGTTGACCGGCGCGCGCGGGCGGCGTAAGCGCGGACCATGAGCGAGATCGAGGAACGCCTGGCCCATCTCATCCGCGCGGTCGACGACCTGTCCGAGGTCGTCGCCCGGCAGGATCGCGAGATCGCGGATCTGCGCGGGCAGGTGGCGTGGCTCCTGCGCCGCGAATCGGACCGCGCGGGCGAGGGTAGCGTCGTGCTCGGGGCCGAACGCCCGCCCCATTACTGACCGACCGGCGCGGATCGCAAACGTCACGCCCCGCAACCGGCCGGAGCCACGTGAACGTCACCAGGATGTCACATCAACACACAACCTGCGGGCTTGCATCAGCGGCGATCTGCACGTTACACGAACAAAAGTTCAGTGAGTGCCCGCATGACCGCCCACGCCCAAGATACAGCCTGGTTCCTCGCACAGTTGAAGCCCAACTGCGCGAGACTCGCCGATAGCCATCTCAGCCGGCAGGGCTTCCGCACCTTCCTGCCGCTGGAAGAGGAAACGCGCCAGCGCAACGGCAGGTTCGTCACCGCCGAGCGCCCGCTTTTCCCGGGCTATATCTTCGTCGCCCTGAACGTGGCCCTCGGCCTGTGGCGAAAGGTCAATTCCACCCGGGGCGTCGCGCGCCTCGTCAGCTTCGGAGCAGCGCCGGCCGCCGTCCCGGAAGACCTGGTATCGCAGCTCATGCGGCGGTGCGACGGCGCGGGGAAACTTCGGGCCGGCGATGACGTGGCGGCAGGCGACACCGTCACGCTGACGACAGGGCCGTTCGCCGGCTTCGTCGCCGAGGTCGAGCGGATCGCACCCGACAGGCGCATCTGGGTGCTGATGGAGATCATGGGCGGACAAAAGCGGATTTCGGTCGGCTCCGGTCAGTTGCGCACCCTCTGACAGGTCGTGTATTGATCCGGGTATTTGAAGGGCGCGGGTCATGAAGCACGTTCTTGTTACCGGGGGGGCGGGCTATATCGGGTCGCACGCCTGCAAACTGCTGGCGCGTCGGGGTTATGTGCCGGTCGCGTTCGACAATCTCGTCACCGGCTGGGCCGATGCCGTGAAATTCGGCCCGTTCGTCAAGGGTGACCTTCTGGATCGCGCGGCGCTCGATGCCGTCTTTGCCCGATACGCCCCGGTCGCCGTGATGCATTTCGCCGCGCTGAGCCAGGTCGGCGAGGCAACCCGCGAGCCGGGCCGCTACTGGCGCAACAACCTGGCGGGCTCTCTCAATCTGGTCGAGGCCATGGTCGGGGCGGGGTGCAGGGCGCTCGTCTTCTCGTCGACATGCGCCACTCACGGCGATCAGGATGGCGTCGTTCTCGAAGAGACCAGCCCGCAAATGCCGCTCAACGCCTACGGGGCATCGAAGCGCGCGGTCGAGGACATGCTGCGCGATTTCCGCGCAAGCGACGGGATGGAAACCGTGGTGTTCCGCTATTTCAATGTCGCAGGCGCAGACCCCGAGGCCGAGATCGGCGAATGGCACGTCCCGGAAACCCACCTGATCCCGCTGATGATCGAGGCCGCCGCGGGCGCGCGCCCTGCGCTGACGATCCACGGCACGGATTACCCCACCCCCGACGGCACCTGCGTGCGCGACTACGTGCATGTCATGGACCTTGCCGATGCCCATGTCAGGGGCCTCGAATGGCTGCTGCACGGCAGGGGAAACCGGGTGTTCAACCTTGGAACCGGCACCGGATTCTCGGTCCGCGAGGTCATCGCCGGCTGTCGGGCGGCGATCGGTTGCGAGGTCCCGTGCAGCTTTGGCCCCAGACGGGCGGGAGACGCCGCCGCCCTGGTATCGGGCAGCCGCCGCGCGGCCGAGGAACTCGGCTGGTCCCCGCAACGCTCCACCCTCGAGGACATGATCCGCGATTCCTGGCGCTGGTATAAGACCGGCGGCTATTCCCGATGAGCCTTGACGAGGGCTGAGCGTGTCGCTTTTGCTACAACTTAATGGCGATCACGAAAGCGATACGCTTTCCGTGTTCTTTCGTGCCACACGCTATTAAGGAGTGTCCATGCGGTGCGGTGTCGAACGTCTGGTCCCGGTTGTTTTCGCGGCTTGCGTCATGGCCATGGCGACGCCGCTGGCAGCCGATGATCCGGCCATAGGGACCGGCTACAACAGCTATGGCTACCCCGGCCTGATCGACATGCCTGTCGCCACCAGCCGGCCCGACGGCGAGCTTGCCCTGACGGTCAGCAGCTTCGCGGGGCAGACGCGCAACACGCTCACCTTCCAGGCGCTGCCGCGCCTGTCGGCGAGCTTCCGCTATTCCGTGCTGGACAACATGAGCGAAGGCGGGACCGAAACGCTCTACGATCGCAGTTTCTCGTTGCATTACCGCTTTCTCGACGAGGCCGGCCTGCGCCCTGCCATGGCCGTCGGTCTCAACGATTTTCTCGGCACCGGCGTCTATGCCTCGGAATACATCGTCGCCACCAAGACCGTCGGCAAGCGCCTGCGCTTCAGCGCCGGGCTGGGCTGGGGGCGGCTCGGGACGAGCGGCGGGATCTCCAACCCGCTGGGTGTCATCGACAACCGGTTCGAGACCCGCCCGGAGCGCGATATCGACGAGGGCGGGGATGTCGAATCGGCGGAATGGTTTCGCGGTGACGCGGCGCTGTTCGGTGGTGTCGAATGGCAGGCCACCGACCGGCTCAGGCTGGTCGCCGAATATTCGTCCGACTCCAACCCGCGCGAGACACCCGCCGCATTCACGAGCGAGAGCCAGTTCAATATCGGGGCCACCTACAGGATCCGCCCCGGGGTGGACCTGTCGCTGCGCTATCTCTACGGCAGCGAGCTTGGTGTCCAGCTGACCGCCGCGCTCAACCCCAAGGCACCGCCCAACGGCGCGGGGCGCGAGCCCGCGCCGCCGCCGGTGCTGCCGCGCAGCGCGCCGCAGGTGGCGCGGATATCCTGGCCCGCGGGCGTCGAGGAAGACCCCGACCACCGCGCCGGGCTTGCCGATGCGCTCGGGCAACAGGGCATCCGCCTGCATGGCCTCGCGCTCGGGGGTGATACCGCGCGGGTCGAGATCGAGAACACCACCTATCCGCAGCAGGCGCAGGCCGTCGGGCGCACGGCGCGTATCCTGTCGCGGCGGATGCCCCCGCGAATCAGCGAATTCGTCATCATCCCGGTCACGGGCGGCATCCCGGTCTCCGAACTGCGCATCCGCCGCGCGGACATGGAAAACCTGAACTACGATCTCGAAGCGAGCTGGAAGAGCTTCACGCGCACCGCGATGGCCTCGCCCGCTTCGGGGCTGCCGCCGGTGGCGGGGCGCTATCCGCGGTTCGACTGGGCGCTCAAGCCCTATCTCAGCCCAAGCTTCTTCGATCCCGACGATCCCCTCCGGGCCGATTTCGGCGCGCAGATCGAGCTTGATTACGAGCCGGTCCGGGGGCTCGAATTCGCCGGCACCCTGCGCAAGAGGGTCATCGGCAATCTCGACGAGTCGACCCGGCCGTCCAATTCCGAATTGCCCCGCGTGCGCAGCGATTTCAATCGCTTCGACGAAAAGGGCGACCCCGCGCTGACCGATCTGACGGCGGCCTATTACTTCAAGCCGGGCCGCGATCTCTATGGCCGGGTGACGGCGGGCTACCTGGAACGGATGTTCGGCGGCGTGTCCTCCGAACTGCTGTGGGCGCGCAACGACAGCCCCTTCGCACTCGGTGTCGAGGTCAACTACGCCCGGCAGCGCGATTTCGAACAGGATTTCGGATTTCAGGATTACGACGTCGCGACCGGCCATGTCTCGGCCTACTGGGACATGGGCAACGGGTTTCACGCACAGCTCGATGCCGGGCGCTACCTCGCGCGCGACTGGGGCGCGACGCTGACCCTCGACCGCGAATTCGGCAACGGCTGGAAGGTCGGGGCCTTCGCAACGCTGACCGACGTGCCGTTCGACGAGTTCGGCGAGGGATCGTTCGACAAGGGGATCCGCATCACCATCCCGATCTCGTGGCTGACCGGAGAGCCCGACAAGACCGCCTACACCGCCACGATCCGCCCCGTCCTGCGCGACGGCGGCGCGCGGCTGAACGTGGGCGGGCGGCTCTATGACCGGGTGCGCCCGTTGCAGAAACCGGCCCTGCGCGACGGCTGGGGGAGGTTCTGGCGATGACGGCTCCGCACGTGCGGCCTCTGGCTGCTGTCATGCTGATCCTCTCCACCGGGCTGATCGCCGGGTGCGACAGGGTGAGCGGGGCCATGGGCCTGACCGGCACGGTCGGTGCCACCGCACCGCAACTGATCGGCCCCGAGCGCCTGCGCGTGACCGTGCCGGACAGGGGCGCGCAGGCGGTGCTCGGGCCGGTCTCGCGGACGGGCGGCGTGACCGTCTGGCAGACGCTCGACGGGATCACGCTCGCGTTTCGCGACGGCGCGCTCAAGGGAACGCGCGGCCTTGGCGACGATCTCATGTCGGCCGATGTCTCGGGGGATCTGGCGATGCTGCGCGGCACCGGGCCGGGCGGCCATCACCCGCATATCCGGTCCTATCTCGACGGCGAGAACCGGACGGTCTTTCGCAGCTACCAGTGCCGCCGCACCGGGACGGATCGCGACAGCGGCCACGACGAGACCGCCCTGCGCCGCGTCACGATGCGCTGTGTCTCGCCGCATGACAGCTTTACCAATGTCTACTGGCTCGATGGCGCGGGGGCCGTGATACGGTCGCGCCAATGGGTCGGCCCGCAGATCGGGTACATGGAAACGCAGCGCGTATCGCGCTAGGCATCAACAGGATCATTCCGGAGGATACCGATGAAAAACCGCAGGACTTCGCAGACAAGTGCCGCCCTCGGGCTTGCGCTGGCGGCCGCGCTGATGGTGCCCGCCGGATGCGGTGTCGTCTATGACAGCCCGACCGTCAGCCGTGCCGCGGGTGCCGGCATGGACGTGCGCACCATCGAGGTGACGCCGGAAACGGTTTTGCTGGCCAACCGCAGCCCCTACAGCCCGCGCAGCCTCCCGCGCGAGTTCTCGACGGTCGCCTCGGCGCGCCAGGGGCCGGGCCTCGCAACGCTCCCCGAGGCGCCCCGGATACCCGACCGGCGCCCGCAGCGGCTCGAGCTTCGCCTGCCGCCCGAGACCGCGCCCGCGCCCTATCGCATCGGCGTCGGTGACGTTGTGCTGCTCGCCACCAAGGAGAACGGCACCTCGGTCGAACGGCTGAGCGGCCTGCTCGCCGCACAGACCAAGCGGCAGGGCTACACCGTCTCGGATGACGGCGCGATCTCGATCCCCGATATCGGCGAGGTCGATATCGCCGGCCTCACCCTCAACGAGGCGCAGGACCGCGTTTTCAGGTTCCTCCTCGACAACCAGATCGACCCGGCCTTCTCGCTGGAAGTGACCGAGTTCAACTCGCAGCGCGTCACCGTCGGCGGGGCCGTGCGCCAGGCGGCCCGGGTGCCGGTGACGTTGCTCCCGCTGACCCTTGGCGATGCCCTGACGGCCACGGGCGGTGTCATGGTCGAGGACGAGGAATTCGCCTCGATCCGCCTCTATCGCGACGGAACGCTGTATCAGGTGCCCTACGAGGATTACCTCGCGCGGCCCGCCCTGCGCGACCTGCGCCTCGTCGACGGCGATGCCGTGTTCGTCGATACCGTCTACGATCTCGACCGTGCCTTCGAGTTCTACCGCCAGGAGGTGGACGTGATCCGCCTGCGCAGCGAGGCGCGCCGGGATGCGCTCGACGCGATGCGCACCGAGTTCGAGTTGCGCCGCGGCGTGCTGGACGAACGCCGCGCCAATTTCCGCGCGCGCCAGGAATTCGGCGCCGAGCCGCGCGACCATGTCTATCTCGCGGGCGAGGTGAACAGCCAGGCCCGCGTGCCCCTGCCCTACGAACAGCGGGCCAGCCTCGCCGACGTTCTCTACGGCGAAGGCGGCTTTCCGACGCGGACGGGGAACCCCTCCAACATCTACGTGCTGCGCCCCTCGGCGGACCCGGCGGAATTCGGGGCGGTCACGGCCTGGCACCTGAACGCGCGCCACGGCGCGAACCTCACGCTCGCCACCCGGTTCGAGATGCGCCCCGACGACATCGTCTTCGTCGAGGAACAGCCGATCACCAAGTGGAACCGCGTGATCCAGCAGTTCGTGCCGTCGCTCCTGACCACACCGGCCAATCTCGCCGCGAATTGAGGCAAGCGGGCGGCGAAACGCGCCGCGAACCCGGTCGGGCAGGGCCATCCTGCCCGCCGGCCCGGGGCTGTCAGTCGCGAAATACGAAAATTTGGAAAAATCTCTTTACCAATTTCGGATTCTCTTTAGACTTGGCCCCGTTCGGAGGAGACTGCAATCGGCAGGTGATCAACACCTGCCAAAAGGGAGGAAACATGACCGACAAACTCATTTCCCGCCGCTCGGCACTGACCGGAATCGCGACCGCCGGTGCCGGAACGCTTGCCGCACCGGCCATCGCCACGGCACAGGGCGAGACGACCACCTGGAAGATCCAGACGTCCTGGCCCGGAGGTATCGGGCTCAAGATATTCGAGGACTGGGCCAATTCGATTGTCGAGAAAACCGGCGGCGAACTGGCCTTCGAGCCGTTCGGGGCCAAGGATGTCGTGGGCGATTTCCAGCTTTACGACGCCGTCAAGAATGGCGTGCTGCAGGCTGTGAACCCGTTCACCATCTATGCGCAGGGCATCATCCCGGCGGCGATGTTCCTGACCAGCTATCCGCTCGGCCTGCGCAACCCGCACGAGTTCGACACGTTCTATTACGGGCTTGGCGGCCTCGAGATGGCGCGCGATCTGTATGCCAGGCAGGGCATGTACTATGTCGGGCCGATCCATCACGGGCCCAACATCATTCACTCCAAGGTGCCGATCCGGTCGGTTGACGATTTCGCCGGCCGCAAGATGCGCGCGCCCGGCGGCATGGTGGCGGAACTGTTCTCGGCACTCGGCGCCAAGACGACACTCCTGCCCGGGTCGGAAATCTTCCCGGCGCTGGAAAAGGGCACCATCGACGTGGCCGATTACGTCGGCCCGGCGGTCAACTACGCCCTCGGCTTCAGCCAGGTGACCGATTACATCTCGATGGGCCCCCCGGGCTTCATGTCGGTCTATCAGCCGGTCGACATGATGGACCTCACCGTCGGCATGGACGCGTGGAACGCGCTCTCCGACGAGATGAAGCAATTCGTCGAGATGGAAGTGCACAGCTATTCCGACATGCACCACGCGGCGATCCAGAAGGCCGACCAGGAGGCGTGGGAGAAATTCATGGCCGACGGCACCGAGGTCACGCGCCTGAGCCAGACCGATGTCGAGATCATGACAGAGGTCGCCGTGCCGATCTGGTACAAATACGCCAACCAGGACAAGGACGCGGCGCGCGTGTTCAAGACGCAACTGGATTACATGATGTCCGGTTCGCTTGGATACGTGACCCCCGAGATGATCGAGGGCCAGGAACTCAAGCTCTGAACCACCGATCCATGCCTGACACGTCCGCGCCCCCGACCGACCGGGGGCGCGGTCATGATGCGACCTTGCGCACGGACCCAGCTTCATGCCCAGCATAAACTTCATCCTGCCCCATTGGCTCTACTGGGGCAGCCTCGTCATTTTCCCGCTGGTCGCCATGTTCATGGCGCGGCGCGGCACGATACGGGGCTATTCGCGTTCGATCGGCTACATGATTCTCGTGACCGGCGGAATCCTGGGGCTGCACCGGCTCTACCTGCGAAACCTGTGGGGGCTGCTTTATCTGCTGCTGTTCTTCACGATCCTGTTCGCCAACGCGCAGGGCCGCGACGCACGTGAGCTTCACTCGGACGCGGCCAATACCGTGGCAAGCGCCGAGCGGGTGATCGACCGTCTCGGGCCCAAGGTCGCGGGCGCAGACGAGACCATTTCCGGGTTGCGCGCGCAGCTCGGCGAGGCCGAGGAAGGCAGCTTTGCCGAAATGCGCGCCGAGCGGATGCTCGAAAAGGCGGTCACCGGCCTCGAAGAGGATTCCGCCCGTCTCGAACAGGCGCGCGCCGATCTCGAGGCGGCCACGCCACGCCTTGCCGATGCGCAGGCGTCACGCGAGCTGTGGTCCAACGTCGCCTTCGGCGCGTTCCTCGCAATCTGCGCGTTCATGGCCGTCGACGCGGTGCTGCTCCCTGCCATGGTGCGAAACGCGCGCGCGCGGCTCGAGACCGAGCAGGCGAAGGCGGCGTCGAGCCTCGTGGCCACAGCGGACACGGCCGAAGCGGCCCCCGACGCACTCGCGGTCGAAGAGACCCACGGCGACAAGTCCCATGTCGGCACCGGCTGGACCGGGGCGATCGACCGGCTGTCCTATTACGCCGGCGAGTTCGTCAGCTACTGGATGGTGATCGCCGTGATCTGCTACTATTTCGAGGTTGTCGCGCGCTATGTCTTCAACTCGCCCACGATCTGGGTGCACGAGGGCATGTTCCTGATGTTCGGCATGCAGTATCTGATCGCCGGGGCTTACGCGGCGCTGACCGACGCGCATGTCAAGGTCGATGTCTTCTATGCCGAGTGGTCGCCGCGCCGAAAGGCGGCGGTCGATCTTCTCACCTCCATCTTCTTCTTCATTTTCGCCGGTACGCTCCTCGTGACGGGGTGGATCTTCGCGATGGACGCCACCCGCGTCGGCGAGGTTTCGTTCTCCGAGTGGAAAATCGCCTACTGGCCGTTCAAATGGGCCATCGCGCTCGGCGCGGTGCTGCTGATCCTTCAGGGGATCGCCAAACTCGCCCGCGACGTGGCCATCCTGCGCAACAGCCTGAAGGAAGCGTGATCCATGGGTATCGAAATGGAAATCGGCTGGCTCACCCTGCTGATGTTCGGCAGCCTGATGGTGCTGCTGATGGCCGGGCTGCCGCTGGCCTTCGTCACGGGCGGGCTGGCCTGCGTGTTCCTGTTCATCCTCGGCGACGCACAGACGCTCAACATCGTGCCGAGCCGTATCTTCCCGCTGATGACGAACTATCAGCTTTCGGCGATCCCGTTGTTCATCTTCCTCGCCGCGATGTTGGAGCGCGCGGGAATCATCAACGAGATGTTCGACGTCATCTACAAGCTGCTTGGCGGCGTGAAGGGGGGGCTGGCCTCGGCCACGATCATCGCCTCGACGATCCTCGCGGCGATGGTCGGCGTGATCGGCGCGGCGGTGGTGACCATGGGCATCATCGCCCTGCCCGCCATGCTCAAGCGGCACTACAACCCCAGGATCGCCATGGGCTCGATCATGGCCGGCGGCACGCTGGGCATCCTGATTCCGCCGTCGATCCTCGCGATCATCTACGCCGTCGTGGCCGAACAATCGGTGGGTGAGCTGTTCATCGGGGCGGTGCTGCCGGGCCTGCTGCTGTCGGGGATGTATATCGCCTATGTCAGCATCATGTGCGTGATCGACCCGGCCAAGGGGCCGCCGATCCCGGTGGAAGACCGCGTCAGCCCCGCCGAGAAACTGCGCCTGCTGGGCAACATGGCGGCACCGCTCTCGCTCATCGTGGTGGTGCTCGGCGTGATCTTCTCGGGCGTCGCCACCCCGGTGGAGGCCGCGGGCATCGGCACCTTCGGTGCCTTCATCGTGGCCGCGATTCACCGCAAGCTCGATTGGCCCACCGTGCGCGAGGCGTGCATGACCACGCTCAAGGCCAGCGCGATGGTGATCTGGATCATGTTCGGTGCAACGATCTTCGTCGGGCTCTACGTGCTCGAGGGCGGACAGGAATTCGTCGAACAGACGATGACGGGGCTCGGGCTCGGGCCATGGGGCATCCTGATTCTCATGCAGGTGATCCTGGTGGCGCTCGGCATGTTCCTCGACTGGGTCGGCATCCTGTTGCTTGCGGTGCCCATCTTCGTGCCCATCGTCAAGGCGCTCGGCGCGCATGCCTTCGGGCTCGGCTCGGAGAGCGACCTGGTGCTCTGGTTCGGGGTGCTCTACCTGGTCAACATGCAGATGAGCTTCCTGTCGCCGCCCTTCGGCTACGCGCTATTCTACCTGCGCGGCGTGGCCCCGCCCGAAATACCGATGAGCGACATTTTCAAATCGGCGCTGCCGTTCCTGTTCCTGCAGGTGGTCGGGCTCACCATGTGCATGCTGTTCCCGCAGATCATCACCTGGTTACCCGACATCGTCTACGGCTGATGCGCTCTCGCAAAAGAAAAAGGGCGGCCCGGCAGGCCGCCCTTTCTTGTCATCATCTCCGCCAATCATGACAAGGTGCGGGTAACTTCCTCGCGCTCGAAAATCTCGATCACGTCGCCCGGGCGGATGTCTTCGTAATTCTCGAAGGCCATGCCGCATTCCTGGCCCGAGATCACCTCCGAGACCTCGTCCTTGAAGCGCTTGAGCGTCTTGAGCGTGCCCTCGTGGATCACCACGTCGTCGCGCAGCAGACGCACCCCGGCAGACCGGCGCGCCACGCCTTCGGTGACGAGACAGCCCGCCACGCGGCCCACGTTCGACACCTTGAAGACTTCCCGAATCTGGGCGTAGCCGATGAACTTCTCGCGAATCTCCGCACCCAGAAGGCCGCTCGCCGCCGCTTTCACATCGTCCACAAGGTCGTAGATCACGCTGTAGTAGCGGATCTCCACACCCTTTTGGTTCGCTGTGTTCCGCGCCGA
>Ga0102932_1001825_pt1 | contig 10948 bp, 12 predicted proteins | sample SalPonR1_C_D2_MG_FD_78212 | JGI IMG/M metagenome (GOLD analysis project Ga0102932, IMG submission 78212) | Salt pond soil microbial communities from South San Francisco under conditions of wetland restoration - Salt Pond MetaG R1_C_D2_MG | ecosystem: Environmental > Aquatic > Marine > Intertidal...
CAGGATGCCTTCGCCCGCCGCGCCCATTGCGGTCAGAGCGCCGTTCAACTGCGGCCCGCAATCGCATTTCAGGCTACCCAGGAGATCGCCGGTGAAACAGGCCGAGTGCAAACGCGCCAACACAGGCGCAGCCCGGTCCGGGCGGCCGATCTCGATGGCGTAATGCTCTTCCGACCCGTCCTCGGGCCGGAACACGTGCAGGCGCGCATCCTCGGCCGCGCGCAGCGGCACCCGGGCCGAGATCACCTCGTCAAAGACGATCGACGCGCCGATCCGCGGCCCCGCCGCGTCCGCGTCCAGACAGGTCAGGCCATGCCGGTCGGCAAAGACCGCGGCCTCATTGACCGGAAGGGCGACCACGGCGGGCAGCAGCCGCGCAGACTTTGCCAACGCCACGGCAAGCCGGTGCAGCGTGGCATCCCCGCTGCGCCGGGTTTCCAAGGGGCCTTTCATCGGATGGGTCAGGTCATCCGCCGGATCCGCCAGCGCCTGCACCCAACGCACCGTGGCGTCCCGGGGCAGGACCACCCGCGCGACATCGCCATCATAGGCGCGCGCCTTCAATGTCTGCGCCCGGCGCCCGGTCAGCACCAGATCGGACGCGCCCTCCAGGGCGATCACCTCGGCCAGCCGCGCCGCCTTGAGGGTCTCGGCCGCCAGGATCAGAAGCCCTTGCCCGCGCCCCAGAACAACCGGCACACCCATGCGCAAATCGGCACGGGCGCGGGCAAGAAGGTCAGTGATGTCCGGCGACAGGCTCATGTTGTCCGGGAACTCCGATAGGGGCGTTCTGCAACAATAGGCCCCGATTCATGAAACATTCGGCCCCTGCATACACGAGGCCGTGAGACACTTGCAGCAATTCTTGTCGCCGTGCAACGCCCCGACCATGTGTCGTTAAACCAATGGAGAGACAAGCTTATGGCACAGTTGAAGAATATTCTTCTGGTCGATGACGATGACGACCTCCGCGAGGCTCTGGCCGAGCAGCTCGTGATGACGGAAGATTTCGAAGTTTTCGAAGCCGATAGCGGCACCGCCGCCATGGGCCGCGTCAAGGAACAGCTTTTCGACCTGATCATCCTCGACGTGGGGCTGCCCGACACCGACGGGCGCGAGCTTTGCCGCCTGATGCGCAAACAGGGCGTGAAGGCCCCGGTGCTGATGCTGACGGGACACGATTCCGACGCCGACACCATCCTGGGTCTGGATGCCGGAGCAAATGACTACGTCACGAAACCGTTCAAATTCCCGGTGCTTCTGGCCCGCATCCGCGCGCAGCTGCGCCAGCATGAACAGTCCGAGGATGCCGTCTTCACGCTTGGGCCGTATACGTTCAAGCCGTCGATGAAATTGCTTGTCACCGAAGACGACAAGAAAATTCGCCTGACCGAGAAAGAGACAAACATCCTCAAGTTCCTCTACCGCTCGACCGAGGGCGTGGTGCCGCGCGATACGCTGCTGCACGAGGTCTGGGGCTACAATGCGGGGGTGACGACGCACACGCTCGAAACGCATATTTATCGTTTGCGTCAAAAAATTGAACCAGATCCCTCGAACGCGCGTTTGCTTGTTACAGAGTCCGGGGGCTATCGGCTGGTCTCATAGGACCTTAGTCTATTTTGATTCAGATCAAAGAAACATGCCGAGCGCATCTTTTATCTGGGTCACAACAGTTCCCGTCGCATATGCGGGTTATCATATGCACCTCCCTGTTGGACCTGGCCCGGGCTTTTGCCCGGGTCTTTTTTTGCTCAGTAGAGGCTGATCCGCGCCACCGACACATCCGCCTGAAAATCATCGCCATAGGCGACGATCCCGATGCTGCGCACCTCGGACGGATCGAAGCGGGATGGCATGGCGTCATGCGACGCCTCGAAGGCGGCAAAGGCAAGCTGTACATCGGTCCATTCCGGCGATGCGACAAAGGACGCGCGGTAGGAATACCACACGCGTGACAGGTCTGGCGTCTTCAGGAACACGTAATATCTGGCGCCATTGCCACGGACCCGCAGATCCAGCCCCTGCACGCCCTCGGGCCATGGGTCCGAAAACCTCCGCCGCGCTTGCAGGAAGCCGCCATTGTTGGCGGTACTCACCGTGCCGGTCAGTCGCAGCACCGAGTCCGGGCCCGTCCCGATCACCTCGGCGCGGCCGGACGACACGCCGCCCATCACGCGGTCGGCCACGTAATCCCAGCGCGCATCGGCATCTCCGGAAAAGTCATCGAATGTCGTCTCCGCCATCGCCTGCCCCGCCAGTGTCACAGCAAATATGAGTGCGATTGCCCGCATGGATTAAACCTAGCCCATCGCCCCAACGAAAAAAGGCGCCCCATTCAGGACGCCTTTTTTCGTGTTTTCAGAACCGACCGATCACTCGGCGTCTTCGGTCTTCTTCTCGGGTGCCAGCTCTTCGCCGGTTTCCTGATCGACCATCTTCATCGCAAGGCGCACCTTGCCACGGTCGTCGAACCCAAGAAGCTTCACATAGACTTCCTGGCCTTCCTTGAGCACATCCGACGGATGGTTCAGGCGGCGGTTCTCGATCTGGCTGACATGCACGAGGCCATCGCGCTTGCCGAAGAAGTTCACGAAGGCGCCGAAATCGACGATCTTCACGACCTTGCCCTTGTAGACCTGGCCTTCTTCCGGTTCTGCCACGATCGAATAGATCATGTCATACGCCTTCTGGATGGCCTCGCCGTTCGGGCTGGCGATCTTGATGACGCCTTCGTCGTTGATGTCGACCTTGGCACCGGACACTTCCACGATCTCGCGGATGACCTTGCCGCCCGACCCGATCACTTCGCGGATCTTGTCGGTCGGGATCTGCATCGTCTCGATCCGCGGTGCGTGGACGCTGAATTCCGCAGCACCGGTCAGCGCCTTGTTCATCTCGCCAAGAATGTGCAGACGGCCTTCCTTGGCTTGCGCCAGGGCCTTCTTCATGATCTCGGGCGTGATGCCAGCGACTTTGATGTCCATCTGAAGCGACGTGATGCCGTTCTCGGTACCCGCAACCTTGAAGTCCATGTCGCCCAGGTGGTCTTCGTCACCCAGGATGTCGGTCAGAATCGCGTAGGATCCGTCCTCTTCGAGGATCAGGCCCATCGCCACACCGGCCACTGCCGATTTGAGCGGCACGCCCGCGTCCATCATCGACAGGGAGCCACCGCAGACCGACGCCATCGAGCTTGAGCCGTTGGATTCGGTGATCTCGGAGACCACGCGAACAGTGTACGGGAAATCCGTGGCCGCCGGCAGAACCGCCTGAAGCGCGCGCCACGCGAGCTTGCCGTGGCCGATTTCACGCCGTCCCGGAGGGCCCACGCGACCGGCTTCACCAACCGAATAGGGCGGGAAGTTGTAATGCAGCAGGAAGTTGGAGCGGTAATTGCCATGCAGCGCGTCGATGATCTGTTCATCATCGCCGGTGCCCAGCGTGGTCACGACAAGGCCCTGGGTCTCACCACGGGTGAAAAGCGCCGAGCCGTGTGTCCGCGGCAAGAAGCCGGTTTCGCACACGATGTCACGCACCTTGTCCAGCGCACGCCCGTCAATCCGCTTGCCTGTCTTGACGACATCGCCGCGCAGAACGGACGCTTCCAGCTTTTTCAGGGCAGAGCCGAGGTTCGGATCTTCCAGTTGCTCTTCGCTCAGAGCTTCCTGGATCGCCGCCTTCGCCTCGGACACGGCGGTGGTGCGCTCCTGCTTGTCGGTGATCGCATAGGCAGCACGGATCTTGTCTTCGCCGGCGGCTTTCACGGCCTCGTAGAGGGCGGAATAATCCGGCGGCTGGAAGTCGAACGGCTCTTTCGCCGCAGATTCCGCCAGATCGATGATGAGGTCGATCACCGGCTGGATCTGCTCATGCGCAAAGGTCACGGCGCCCAGCATCTCGTCCTCGGTCAGCTCGTAAGCTTCCGATTCCACCATCATCACGGCGTCCTTGGTGCCTGCGACAACCAGATCGAGCCGCTGCTCGGGGTTGTTGCGCAGCCGGTCCATATCCTCGACATCCGGGTTGAGGATGTAGTCGCCATTTGCATAGCCGACGCGGCAGCCCGCGATCGGACCCATGAACGGCGCGCCGGAAATCGTCAGCGCCGCCGAGGCCGCGATCATCGCGACGATATCCGGATCGTTGACCAGATCATGCGACAGCACGGTGCACATCACCAGAACTTCATTCTTGAAGCCGGGCACGAAAAGAGGACGGATCGGACGGTCGATCAGGCGCGCAGTCAGCGTTTCCTTTTCGGTCGGACGTGCCTCGCGCTTGAAAAAGCCACCCGGCACCTTGCCGGCAGCATAGTATTTTTCCTGGTAGTGGACGGTCAGCGGAAAGAAATCCTGACCGGGTTTCGGCTGCTTGGCAAACGTCACGTTGGCCATGACCGAGGTTTCGCCGAGGGTTGCAATCACGCTGCCATCGGCCTGACGGGCAACCTTGCCCGTTTCCAGTGTGAGCGTCTCTTCGCCCCACTGCATGCTTTTCTTCGAAATGTTGAACATCTTCGTATCCTGTAAGGGAGCACTCCCGGCCCTCCGGGTCTCCCGTTTTCATGGCGGCCCCATTGCCGCCGACCCCTTTCATCGTTCCATGCGCCGGGGTCAAAGCGTCACGTCTCAGATCCTTGCGCCTTACAGGAATTTCCTGGCAAAGAAAACCGTTCGTTTTGTCGCCTTTCCGGCCCGTGAACCAGAGGCGCATGCAGAGCCCAAAATCAGGCTCCCCGTCCGGGATTCCGGCACAGCACGCGGCCCCGGAACGAAAAAGGGCCCGCATAGCGAGCCCTTTGAAACCGGATAGCGGCGTGCCTTAGCGGCGAATGCCCAGACGCTTGATCAGATCCTGATAGCGCGCTTCATCCTTGGCCTTGGTGTAATCCAGCAGTTTACGACGCTGCGCCACAAGCTTGAGCAGACCACGACGCGAGTGGTTGTCTTTCTTGTGGGTCTTGAAGTGCTCGGTCAGGGTGCCGATGCGGCTGGTCAGGATGGCAACCTGGACTTCGGGCGAACCGGTGTCGCCTTCCTTGGTCGCGAATTCCTTGATCAGACGGTTCTTTTCTTCGACGGTGATCGACATCGGGGTCTCCTTTCGAAGGTTTGTGTGAATGGCGCAAGCCGGGATGTCGTCCAGCAGGGCCCATGGAGAATCTCCGCACATCATGCGGATGCGGGCGTATAGGCGATAAAACCGGCCTTGGAAAGCCCCTCCGAGCGCAGCGGCCGACCCTGCGCAAGTTCAGGCAGCGCGCGACCCACCAGACCCGTGCGCGATCATCGCAGAGGTCGGGACCTGAGCCAGGACCGCCCCGTCCAGAAGCACATCTGTCCACCCCCCATCATCGGGTGACAGGCGCAACGCGATTTCGGGCCGGTCTGCGGAACGCGATCGCACCTGCGCCAGCAGGATATCCTGCGCCGCAGCAAAGCTTGTCACCCGGACAGGAGGCCGGGCGATCAGCACCGGCGTATTGATCTGCCCCGCCCGGTCGAACAGGCGCAGGGCGGCGACCGGAATGTCCGGCCAATCCGCAGGCGGGCTTGCGTATACGGCCCGACCGGAGTCGCGCGTCTGTCGCCCCTGCGGAAAGGGTACAAGAAACGTCAGAAGCGAAACGCCGGTCAGGCCGAAGAGAGCAAGAAGGAGAAACATGGGATCAAGCCGTCAGTGCAGTGCCGTGATCCTGCCGCCCAACCGTAAAGAACTGATTGGCGCGGTCTCTGCACAATCGGGAAAAACCATGAAATTTTTACCGATCACCGCATCGGATAGCGGTTCTGCGGAGGCCATTCCGTGGGGTTGGTTCCGAATGGCACGTAGAGCGGATGACGCGGATGGCCGTCCCTGGTCAGGCCGAGGTGGTGCAGGGCTCCGGCGCATCGCTGCGCCACCAGCCTGCCCCGGCCCTGAAAATTGCCATGCACGCCCCAGGCCGCGACGGTCATTCCGGCTTGGGCGATCCAGATATCCAGAAGCGCATCGTTCTGGTCCCCGACGGGCGCGTCAGCCTTCTTGAGATCCGCAGGCCGGGTCGCGCGGAAAGCAAAGATATTGGCAATCATCACGCCGCCGAACCCCATCGTCCGCGCCCGCGTCTCGCATCGCGCCACCGTCGGATCGTTGCGATGCTCATCTGCCGTGGACGGGTTCAGCATCAGGAACAGAACCGCAGGCCGCTCCTTGTTCCAGACGCGCGACAGCCCGTACCGATACCGGTCGCACTCGGAATACCACACGCGCGACAGGCAGCCGTCCGATTCGTGAGCGCGGAAAACCATCGCGTCGTGAAGCTTTGCCGGCAGGTCCGTCACGGGGTGACGAAGACCCGCGACGGATGCACTTCGCCTGACTTGTAGCGGCCCACCGCAATCGGCACGCCGTCATGAGAAACCCAGCATTCGTCCCCGTAGTCGACCCCCGAGGCGATCACCATCGCGGGGTTCCCGTTTCGCAGCTTCACGGCCGATTCCGGGCCGCAGGGCAACTCTGGCAGGTCGGTCAGCCCCTCTTCCAGCGGCCTGAGAAAGCTGTCGAGCTCCGGTGTCCGCGCCATCGCGTCGATCCGCTCGAGGCTCAACCCGTCCTCTGCATCGAACGGGCCGGACCAGACCCTGCGCAACCGCAGGACATGGCCCAGACATCCCAGCGCCTCGCCCAGATCACGGGCGATCGACCGCACATAGCCGCCCTTGCCACAGACCAGCATCAGTTCGGCATGATCCGGGTCCGGGCGGTCCAGCAGGGTCAGTTCGTCGACAAAAAGCGGTCGCGCGGCGATCTCCATCTCTTCGCCGTCCCGCGCGCGCTTGTAGGCGCGTTCTCCATCAATCTTGACGGCCGAGAATTGCGGCGGCACCTGCATGATGTCGCCGACGAAGGCGTGCAGCGCCTCCTTGATCTCATCGTCGCCGGGCCGCAGGTCCGACGTCGCGATCACGTCGCCCTCGGCGTCATCCGTACGGGTCGCCTGTCCGAACCGGACGGTGAACGCGTACGCTTTGAGCGCGTCCGTGATATAGGGCACTGTCTTCGTGGCCTCGCCCAAAGCAACGGCAAGAACGCCTGTCGCGTCAGGGTCAAGCGTTCCGGCATGGCCGGCCTTGTTGGCATCAAAGGCCCACCGCACCTTGTTCACCACCGCGGTCGAGGTGATGCCCGCCGGCTTGTCCACCACCAGCCAGCCGGAAATGTCGCGGCCTTTGCGTTTGCGTCCCATGTCACCCTCGCATGTCTAGAAGACCGGCGAGGTATCGCAGGGGTCACGGCCTGTCAATTCCGCGAAGGATCAGTCGATCTCGCGCGCCTCGTCGATCAGCATGACAGGAATCCCGTTTCGGATCGGATAGGCCAGATGCGCTGTATGGCTGATCAGCTCCTGCCGCGCGAAGTCGTATTCCAGGCGTCCCTGGGTCTGGGGGCAGACCAGTGCTTCGAGCATCTTGCGATCAAAGCCCGGTCCGGTCGGTTCGGTCACGTCCGTCATTGAAGGATGTTCTCGGATTGGCCGCCGCGCAGGGCATATTCGAGCAGCGTGATCAAGGTTTCCCGCCGCGTCGACAGCGATGGCGCCTCCAGAAGCGCCTGCTTTTCCTCGGGTTCGAAATCCAGAAGCATCGACAGCGAGTTGATCAGCAATTCATCATCCGCATCCTTGAGCGTCGGCCAGTCCGCCGAAAGGTCGCGTGCCGCGAAATAGCGGTCGAGCAGGTCGAGAAAGCCGTCACGATCGAAGCCGCGATCGTGCTCCGGGCCGCCTTGGTCCCGGTCGAACCCGTCCCAGTTCACGTCGAACTTGCGATACGGCGTGAAGCCCTCGACCTCGTCGCCGACACGGAAGCGCGATATCCCGGTCAGGGTGATCATGTAGCGCCCGTCTTCCGTTTCGGAAAACTGGGTCACGCGCCCGGCACACCCGATCCGGTGCAGGGCATCCTTGTCGCCGTTCGGACGAACATTCGGTTGCACCATCCCGATCAGGCGGGAGGGCGTTTTCATGGCGTCTTCAAGCATTTGCAGGTAGCGCGGCTCGAACAGATGCAGCGGAAGCCGTGCCCGAGGCAGAAGCAGCGCCCCAGGCAACGGGAACACGGGGATTGATCCCGGCAATTCGGAGACTCTTGTCATGACGGTTGAATTAGCCTGACCGGACGATCAGGCAAATATCATTGAACTCAGCCGACGACGACCGTTCAGCGCCACCGGATCGTTCGGCTTGAGCGCGTCGAAAATCGTCATCAATTGCGCCTTTGCCGCACCCTCGTTCCATTCGCGATCACGGCGAAACAGCTCGAGCAGATGATCCACCGCAGCCTGTGCTTCACCCTGGGCATAAAGCGCCTGGGCAAGGTCGAAGCGCGCCTGATGGTCGTTCTCGTCCGCGTCGACCGCTGCCTGAAGGTCGGCCACGGGCCCGGAATTGCTGGCCTGTCTGGCCAGTGCGATCTGCGCCCGCGCCGCCTCGATCTCGGCAGTCTGGGTGATTTCGGCGGGCGCTCCGTTCAGAATGGCCTCGGCCTGTTCAAGATCGCCAAGCGCAAGCGTTGCGCTGACAAGGCCGGCATAGGCCCGCGGATGGTTGGGGTCTTCCTCGAGCACCGCCGCGAACGTCTGCAACGCGTCTGCCGCCGCCCCGGTGTCGAGCATCTCTTCGGCGGCTGCCACCGCGTCGTCGAGACCGCCGCTCGCATCGCCGCCCGCCGCCTTGACGACGCGTTCGACAAAGGCCTTGACCTCGGACGCCGGTTGCGCGCCCTGGAACATGTCCACCGGGCGGCCCTTGACGAAGGCCACGACCGTCGGGATCGACTGGATAGGCAGGCCTTGCTGGGCCAGTGCCTGGACCAGCCCCTCGGCCGCATCGACATTGACCTTGGCCATCTTGACGGCACCGCGCGCCGCCATGACCTCCGCCTCGAGCTGCGGACCCAGTGTCTTGCAGGGGCCGCACCACGGCGCCCAGAAATCGACGATGACCGGGGTCTCCATGCTCGCCTCGACCACGTCGGCCATGAAGGCCTCCTGGGGCACGTCCTTGATCAGGTCGGTTTGTGCCGGGCCTTGTCCAAGCTCGATCATGTCGTTCTCCTGTCGCCGCTACGCTGGTGTCCTCGCGTAGATGGCGCACACATTCGCGTGTTGCAAGGGGTCAGTGGCCTGCAGCGTTTAGCAAGGCACGGATATGATGTGCCACCGGGCCGGGATGGGTGATCGGCACCATGTGCCCCGCACCGTCGACAACGACAGCCCTTGCGCCGGGGATGCGCCGCTCCAGCGTGTCGTGGATGGCGGCGATCACGGGTTCGCTGTCCCGCCCCCGCACGAGAAGCACAGGGCTGGAGATCGCCTCCAGGCTACCCTCGCGCAGCAGCCCCTTGGCGTCCTGCAGCAAGGCCGGCTCGGTTTCCTTGATGAAGGGCATCAGCGATGCGAACATCGTCTGTTCCCGTTCGCTCAGGGTGTCCCACGGTCGCCCGTCACCCCACATGCCGATGAAATCCCGAGCCGCGGCGACCCAGTCCTCCCGGTCCATCGCCGCACCGAACTCCTCGGAGGCCTCGACATAGTCACGGAGCACCTGCGGCGCGCTCTGACCGGCGGCTGCGAACAGGACGGGTTCGATCAGTGTCACGGTCTTCACCCGCTCTGGTGCCTGAATGGCAATCCGCAGAGCCACGGTCGCACCGAAACTGTGGCCGATCAGATGTCCTTCGTCGCCAAGACATTCCAGAGCGATCGCGGCCACCTGATCGTGCATGTCGCCTCCGGGTTCAGGCGCGGCACTGCGCCCATGTCCCGGCATGTCCGGCGCGACCATGCAGAGCCGATCCGACAGCGCCTCGGCCAGCCGCGTCCAGACCTTGGAATGCGCCAGAGCACAGTGCAGCAAGACCGCACGGTCGATCCCCGTGCCGAAGCGGCGCGTAAAGACGCGGTCATCCACCAGAGCGTCCTCGACCATCAGAGCTTGCCGGCGAGATGCAGATCCAGATCCTCGATCCGATCCTGTCCCCAGAACCTTTCGTCCGTGTCGGTGATGTAGAACGGCGCCCCGAATACGCCGCGCGACGCTGCGTCTTCAAGGTTGGCGGCATAGGTTTCAGCGCCCGTCAAAAGGCCGCTATCGGCCAGCGAGGCGTCAAATCCGGCGGCTTCGAGGGTCTCGCGCACCACTTCGTCCTGGGCGATATCCTTGTCCTCGGCCCAGACCCCTCGCAGGAAGCCATGCACCAGCTTGCCAAGATCGCCCCCGCCGGCATTCTGCGCCGAGATGATCGCATAGGCGGAGGGCGCGGCGTTGGTCGGCCAGAAGGCGGGTTTCAGGTTCAGGGGTTTTCCCAGCTTTTTCGATTGCCGGGTGAGTTCTTGCGCGCGCAATTCCTGCCGGCTGGGATGCCGTTCTTTCGGGGGCACCCCCCCGGTGCGGCCGAACAGTGTGACCAGGTCCAGCGGTTTGTAAGTCACGGTCGCGCCATGTTTGGCCGCGACCTCTTCCATCCGGGTGCCCGCAAGATAGGCATAGGGCGACAGTGTTGAGAAAAAGTAGTCAATGTGAGCCATTTGGTCCCTCCGGGCGCGTGTCACTTTGCGCGACGGTAGGCCCATGCTAAGGCGAGCGCAACGTCACGAATCTGTCATACCTGACCGCCACGGAGCCCCCCTGTATGCCCAGCATTGTTGAACCCAAACTGATCTCCGGCAATGCGAACATGCCATTGGCCAAGGGCATCGCCCGACGCATGACGATGTATCGCGGCATGAATGTCGGCCTTGTCGATGCCCGCGTCGAACGCTTCAACGACCAGGAAATCTTTGTCGAGGTCTACGAGAACGTCCGTGGCGAGGACATGTTCATCATCCAGCCGACCTCGAACCCGGCAAACGACAACCTGATGGAACTTCTCATCATGTCCGATGCGTTGCGCCGGTCGTCAGC
>Ga0102932_1001830_pt1 | contig 10938 bp, 10 predicted proteins | sample SalPonR1_C_D2_MG_FD_78212 | JGI IMG/M metagenome (GOLD analysis project Ga0102932, IMG submission 78212) | Salt pond soil microbial communities from South San Francisco under conditions of wetland restoration - Salt Pond MetaG R1_C_D2_MG | ecosystem: Environmental > Aquatic > Marine > Intertidal...
CGGCTTTCTTTCCCGTTTTCGAGCCAGTTCAAGCCCTTTACATGCGCGTCCACCAGATCCATCACATGCACATAGTCCCGGATACATGTGCCGTCGGGTGTATCATAATCCGTGCCATGGATCGTTAGCGATGCGCGTTTTCCGGCAATGGTGTCCAGAACGAGCGGTATGAGATGGGTTTCAGGTTGGTGATGCTCTCCCACCTCGGCCTCCGGATCGGCACCAGCCACGTTGAAATAGCGGAAAATAACGTGGCGTAGGCCGTGGGCCTTTTCGAAATCGTGCAGAATATCCTCGATGGCGCGTTTCGAGGCACCATAGGCGTTGATGGGGTGTTGGGGCGACTCCTCGTCCAAAACGATGTTGTCCTGATCACCATAGGTGGCGCAGGTGGATGAAAAGACGAAATTAGTGCACTCCGCAGCGACGGCCGCCTCGAGCAAATTGAGTGAGCCCGCCACGTTGTTGCGCCAGTAAAGGCCGGGTTTGACCATGCTTTCGCCCACCTGACTGAGGGCTGCGAAATGCATCACGGCGGTGGGGGCGTATTTCTCAAAGACCTCGTCGAGGCGTTTGCGGTCAAGCAGGTCGCCCCGTTCGAACGGTCCGAATTTGACCGCCTCCTGCCAGCCGGTGCAGAGGTTGTCGAAAGTGACCGGTGTATAGCCCGCAGCCCGCAGCGCCTTGCAGGCATGCGAGCCGATGTAACCGGCGCCGCCGGTAACAAGAATATGTGTCATGCCCCCTCCCGTTGCGCAGATTACTGCGCGGCCTGACGCGACTGAATGATGTCGTGAAGATAGTTTTCCAGTTCTTCCCGAAGGTCGTCTCGGGCCAGTGCGAAGGCCACAGTTGCCTGAAGGAAGCCAGCCTTCGAGCCACAATCAAAGCGCTGTCCGCGGAAGCGGAACCCATAAACCTCTTCGCCATCCGCGCGTGCGTCGTCAATGGCATCGGTCAGTTGAATTTCGCCTCCTGCGCCGGGCTTCTTCTTGTTGAGCTTCTGAAGAACGGTCGGGGTTAGGATATAGCGCCCGATCATTGCAAGGTTTGACGGTGCGTCGCCTGGCGACGGCTTTTCGACCATCCCCTTTGTTGAAACGACCGATCCCATATCCTCCTTGACATCGAGTATGCCGTAGGATGACGCCATGTCGTCGGGCACTTCCATGGCTGCGACGATGTTTGATTGGGTTTCTTCAAACGCTTCGACCATCTGAGCCAGACAGGATTTCTCGGCGGCGATCACGTCATCGGGCAGGATCACCGCAAAGGGTTCGTTCGCGATAAGGCGCCGCGCACACCAGACTGCGTGTCCAAGACCAAGCGGTTTGTGCTGCCGCATATAAGCGATTTCACCTGAGTCCATGTTGGTGGATTTCAGGATCTCCAGAAGATCGTCCTTACCCTTTTTGCGCAGTTCCTGTTCGAGCGCGGGGGCGTTGTCAAAATAATCCTCAAGCGCGCCCTTGCCACGCGAGGTGATGAAAATGAACTCCTTGATGCCAGCTTCGCGGGCTTCGTCGATGGCGTATTGCACCAACGGCCGGTCCACCAACGTCATAATTTCCTTGGGAACGGATTTGGTCGCGGGTAGAAAACGGGTTCCCATGCCCGCAACCGGAAAAATAGCCTTAGTGACTTTGTTGCGCATTGCCTGATCCTCAAAACCGATTGTTTTTTAACCCACTCTACACCAACTCAATGGTAGTTGGCCAAAGATTACCGAAGATGTGGACATTTTTTTGACAGAGTTGCGGGTTCTTTGCCAAAATTTGACACGGCTGATCGCGGTAAACTGGTGCTGTCAGGCCATGCCCATATGCGCCATCATCTCTTCAAGCCGTGGCACGTCTTCTGGATTGTTCAATTCCCAGAATTGCCGGTCTCGCGCATCGACTTCGACACAGAGAATGGGGGTATTGTTCTCAAGAAAGCGCAATTGCTCGAGCCCTTCCAACTGTTCGAGCGGACCGGGCACCAAACTGCGAAAGCGTTCGAGAGCCTGAGGACGGTAAGCGTAAACGCCGACATGGTGAAAAACAGGCGTTGGGTCCGCGTCGGCGAAGGTCTTCCCGGTATAGGGCACAACCTCTTTCGAGAAATAAAGCGCGTGGCGGTTGGCCGCGAACACGGCAGTCGTTCCTCCAACGCGGCCGTTGCGCCGATCCTCGAGAAACCCGTTCAATGCAGCGCCGTCGCAACGCAAGACCGGTGTCGCCACCTGTGCCTCCGGGTCCTTACGTAGCCCCTCCACGAGGTTTTCGACGAACCAATGAGGCGTGAGCGGAGCGTCACCTTGCAAATTTACAACGATATCAAAATCTTCGCCGAGATTGCCCAGCGCCTCGGCGCAGCGTTCAGTGCCGTTGGCGCATTCGGGCGATGTCATCACGACGTCGGCGCCGAATGCGTTGGCGGCGTCCCGGATCCGCTCATCATCCGTGGCCACGACCACACGGTCGACGCCTGCAACCTGACACGCCGCTTCCCATGAGCGTTGCACGAGGCTCTTGGTTTCGCCTGTGGCGCCGGTGAGCGTGGCCAACGGTTTGCCGGGATAGCGCGTGGAGGCATAGCGGGCGGGTATCGCGATAAGAACCGACATCAGGGGGCTTTGAGGTCCACGTCGGGGGCATACGCGATGAAGAACGGATTTGCGAACCCGTCCTTGCCATAGGTGAGAGGTGTCTGGTCATCGAAACGCGCAACAAATCCGCCAGCACCCTTGAGAACGGCGTGTCCAGCAGCCGTGTCCCATTCCATCGTGCGCCCAAGGCGTGGATAGAGGTCGGCCTCGCCGGTTGCCACCAGACAGAATTTGAGCGAAGAACCCGCGCTTTTCATATCCTTCACTGAATACTTGCCAATATAGTCATCCGTCGCCTGATCCCGGTGCGATTTGGATGCAACGACCATGAGCGCGTCATTGTCGGACTGCGCCACGCGCATGGCGGTCAGCATACCAATGCTGTCCTTGTCGAAAGGCCCCGTTTCCTCTTTGGCGTGGCCAAACTCATCGGTGAAAAACATACGCCCCTTGGCCGGAGCATAGACCACCCCGCGCGTCGGTTCGCCGTCTTCGACCAAGGCGATATTCACGGTGAAATCGCCACGGCGGTGAATGAACTCCTTGGTGCCGTCCAACGGATCGACGATGAGAAAGGTTCGTGCTTGTTCGGTATGCGAGGCGGCCTGCTCTTCGGTGACGAGCGCGATGTCCGGAAATTCCGCCCGAAGGCCCGCCGATATGATGTCGTCTGCGGCCTGATCTGCGGCGGTCACAGGGCTGTCGTCAGACTTTACCTTAACGTCAAAGTCGTCGGCTTCGTAAATTTCCATGATACGGTCGCCAGCGTCGAGCGCCAATCTGCGCATGACCGTCACGAGTTTGGAATAATCCAAGTGAATGCTCCTTTGTCCAATAATTTTGAACAGTTGATCCGTTGCCTCGCCCCTCTTATGATATCGTAATAACGGGACAGCAAGAATTCCGTGATATTTTCCGAATAGAGCAGCCCCGGTGCGGTCATGTTTGAACAGGTAAAGCCCAAGTCACGGACTAAATCGGCTTTCTCGATTCTCGAGCTGATTTATCATTCCATAGTCAGGGATGTGCGCAAGTCGCATGGTAACGCGCTCATGGCGCTGTTGATGAACATTCTTCAGGCGGTCGTGTTTATCGGCGCATTCTATTTCATGTTCACGGTTTTGGGCTTGCGCGGTGCTGCGCTCAGAGGGGATTTCCTGCTTTATATCATGTCGGGAATCTTTCTTTTTCTCACCCACATCAAGACCGTGGCCGCAGTGGCCGGGGCCGAGGGGCCTTCGTCGCCGATGATGAAGCACGCCCCGATGAACACCGTGATTTCCGTCACGGCAAGCGCGCTTGGCTCACTCTACATGCAGTTCCTGACGCTGGTGATCGTTCTCTTTGTTTATCATGTTGCGATCACACCCTTCGAGATAGATGAGCCGTTCAAAGCGATGGGAGCATTTCTGCTTGCGTGGTTCACGGCGGTTGGTGTCGGCGTGATTTTGTTCGCGCTCAAGCCATGGTTTCCAGGGTTCGTTCAGACCTTCACGACGATCTATCAACGGGCGAACATGATTGCTTCTGGCAAGATGTTCGTCGCCAACACCCTGCCAAGCTACATGCTTGCGATGTTCGACTGGAACCCACTGTTTCATTGCATTGATCAGGCGCGGGGCTTTGTCTTTATCAACTATTTTCCCCGCAACTCCTCGATCGAATACCCTTTGTATCTTGGACTGATCCTTCTGATGATCGGGCTTTTGGGTGAATTTTATACCCGTCAACAAGCCTCGCTCAGCTGGGAGGCGCGGCGCTGACCGTGTCGTTCCAAAGCGTTTTGCGAAACGCTTTAGCTGCGCGCTGTTCCGGCTTCGCGCACCGCGACTGAAATCTCGCCCACCACGTCCTGCAACAGATGCTGATCTTCACATTCGGCCATGACCCGGATCAAAGGCTCTGTGCCTGACGCACGGATAAGGACGCGCCCGCAGCCGTCGATGCGCTTCTCCTGATCCGCGATCACGGCTTTGACGGCTGCTGAGTCCAAAGGCATCAAGCCGGCATCAATATGCACATTCTCAAGCATTTGGGGCACGGCAATAAAGTTTCGCATCAAAGAACTTGCTGGTTTCCCGCTTTCGACCATGGCGGCCAGAAACTGAAGGCCCGCGATGAGCCCATCGCCAGTCGTGGCATAATCGGTCATCACGATGTGACCCGATTGTTCGCCACCAAGATTGTAACCGCCTTTGCGCATGCGTTCGACCACGTGCCGATCTCCGACCTTTGTGCGCTCAAGCTTCAGGCCGCGTTCGGTCACGAAACGCTCCAGCCCCAAATTCGACATGACAGTCGCGACAAGCGTTCCATGCATGAGTCGGTTCTGTTCGGCCCAAAGGCTTGCAAACAAGGCCATGATTTGATCGCCGTCGCCGACCTCGCCGTTTTCATCAATCAGGATGATCCGGTCCGCATCGCCATCAAGACAGATGCCCAGGTCCGCGCCATTCTCGAGCACCGCTTTCGCCGCTGCATCAGGCTTGGTCGATCCACAGTCTTCGTTGATATTATAGCCGTTCGGAGCGACACCAACAGGGATGACATCGGCACCCAATTCCCACAGAACCTCGGGAGCGGCCCGATACGCGGCACCGTTCGCGCAATCCACTACAACCTTGAGCCCGGTAAGACGTGTGGCGCGGGGCAGGGTGGTTTTCGCATATTCGACATACCGCCCCTGACCGCTTTCGATACGCTTGGCGCGTCCTATGCTCAGGGGCTGCACCGGGATAATCTCTTCGGCGAGGATACGCTCGATATCTTCTTCGGCGGCGTCCGAAAGCTTGAAACCGTCGGGGCCAAAAAACTTGATCCCGTTGTCATGATGGGGATTGTGGCTTGCCGAAATCATGATGCCCAGATCGGCGCGCATCGAGCGGGTGAGAAACCCGACAGCGGGCGTAGGGATCGGCCCTAGCAAAAGGACATTCATCCCAGTCGAGGTCAGGCCGGCGGTCAGCGCGTTTTCGATCATGTAACCCGAGCGGCGGGTGTCTTTGCCGATCACGACGCGATGGCCGTTGTGACCGTCGGTTCGAAAATGCCGACCCGCCGCGGCGCCGATGCGAAGCGCGACATCCGCCGTCATCGGAAAGCTGTTGGCCGTGCCCCGGATACCGTCAGTGCCGAAATACTTGCGTTGCATGAAATGTCCTTCCGTAATCGCGCGGGTTGGCGTGCGGATCGTATAATCCCTGATCCGTTTTGTTGCGAGTATGGATTCCCTCAGTTTCCTGCGATTGCCCAAGGTCCGCGAAATTCCGCTTTGCGACGATCACGAATATTGCAAGCGGGTCATATACGCGCCACATAGTTGACGCGACAGTCAAGGATGGCACCCAAGATGACACAGCTAAAACGAGGCAAAGCAAGGATAATGACCGCCTACATGGTCACAGCACTGATTGTCGTGCTTATCACTGTTCTTGCGCTTGTCCCCTCTGGCCCGGCCACGCCCGTGGTGGGGAATGACAAAGTGGGTCATGCGTTGGCGTTTTTCGTGCTTGTGCTGCCGCTTGCCTGTGTCGCGCCGCACCGGTGGCTTGCGATCTGGCTCGGGGCCGTCACCTATGGCGCACTCATCGAAATCATTCAGCCTCTGACAGGACGGATGGCCGAGATGGGTGATCTTCTGGCCGATGGCGCCGGTGCTACCGTAGGAATTTTCGTGGCGATCGGCTGGGCGGCATGGCGCGGCAAGGTCAGGTTAGCGTAACGCCCAGTTCAGCCATCCCGTTCATCGCAACCTTAAGCGATCCGTCAAAGTCGATCGCACGACAGAGCGCCATATCGACACGCACCTCATAGCCAAGCCGTGCCGCGTCGGTTGCCGAGAAATTGACACAGAAATCCGTCGCAAGACCCACCATCGTCAATTGGGAAATGCCCCGCGTCTGAAGATACCCATGCAAACCGGTCGGCGTTTTCTTGTCATTCTCGAAAAACGCTGAATAGCTGTCGATCGCCGGGTCAAAACCTTTGCGAATAATCATGTCGGCCGGATCGGTGTTCAGATCGGGATGAAACTCCGCGCCCTTGCTTCCCTGCACGCAATGATCGGGCCAGAGGACCTGAAGGCCATAGGGCATTTCAATCATCTCCAGCGGTTTGGTCCCTTCATGCTCGGATGCAAAGGAACTGTGCGCGGGCGGGTGCCAGTCCTGAGTGAGGATGACGGCCTGAAACTCGGTCATCAGTGTATTGATGCCGGGAATGATGACGTCTCCTTCCGGTACGGCAAGCGCGCCTCCGGGACAGAAATCATTCTGAACGTCAATCACGATCAGTGCGTGCGTATCGGAATGCATTAAGAACCTCCGGGTGACCTGCTTCAATGGGTAGTGAGCAGCGCAGGATGCGTCAATGCACCTTGCCTGAAGCGGTGGAATTGCCTAGATGCCTGCGCATGTTCACCGTTGCCGCGCTCTATCATTTTACCCGCTTCGACGATCCCGCAACGCTGCGCGGGCCGCTCCTTGGGCTTTGCGAAGAGGAGGGTATCAGCGGCACCATTCTATTGGCCGCAGAGGGGGTGAACGGCACCATTGCGGGACCGCGTGCGGGAATTGACAAGGTGCTTGCGCATCTGCGGTCTCTACCCGGTTGCGCCACGCTCGAGCACAAGGAAAGCTTTGCCGAAGAGCAGCCTTTCCGGCGGCTCAAGGTGCGGGTGAAAAAAGAGATCGTGACCATGGGGCAGCCCGATGTCGATCCACGTGCCAAGGTGGGCCATTATGTCGAGCCGGCGGATTGGAACGCCTTGATCCAGAACCCGGACGTGGCCGTGATCGACACACGCAACGACTATGAGATCGCCATTGGCACGTTCGAGGGCGCTGTCGACCCGGAAACAGAAAGTTTCCGTGATTTTCCAGCTTGGTGGGAAAAGAATAGCCACAGATTCCACAACAAGCGAGTTGCGATGTTCTGCACTGGCGGCATTCGTTGTGAGAAATCAACCAATTACCTGCTGGAGCAAGGGGTGGAGGATGTCTACCATCTCAAAGGTGGAATCCTGAAATATCTAGAAGAGGTTCCCGAGCATCAAAGCACCTGGCACGGCGATTGTTTCGTGTTCGACGGGCGGGTGTCGGTGGGACATGGGCTTCGCGAAGGGCCACATGAGTTGTGTTATGCTTGCCGCCGGCCGATCCTTCCCGAGGATATGCAGCGCGACAATTACGAGCATGGCGTATCGTGTCGGCATTGCATCGGTGAAACGTCGGACGCGGACAAAGATCGCTTTCGCGAACGTCAGAAACAGATCGCGCTGTCCGAAGCCCGTGGCGAAAAGCATATGCGCTTTCTCGACTGACTGCCCGGTCGTGGGTCAGTCCAAACTGGGCATATACCCGATCCGCCCGACGGAATCATATGCTTCGAACCCGGCGCGACGCACATCCTTGGGGGAATAGATGTTGCGCAGATCGGCCATGCGGGGCGTTTCCATTCGTCTCGCGATGCGTTTGAGATCAAGCGCACGAAACTCGTTCCATTCGGTCAGAATCACGATCAGGTCCGCGTTTTGCACCGCCTTGTAAGGGTCTTCGACCCAGTTCACTCCGGGCAGAAGCGCCTCGCCTTCGTGTTTGCCCTGCGGATCACAGACGCGCACCTTCGCTCCGGCGCCGACCATCGCGGGCACGATGGTCAGGGATGGGGCGTCACGCATATCGTCCGTGTTGGGCTTGAACGTGACACCCAGCACCGCGACGGTTTTACCGTTGAAGGAGCCGTCACATAGATCAAGAAGCTTGTCGATCATGCGCCGCTTCATCTCTTCGTTGACGGTTATCACCTTTTCTGTGATCTGCATGGGCAGGCCGTGCTCTTGTCCGATCCGCGCCAAAGCGCGGGTGTCTTTCGGAAAACAGCTGCCGCCATACCCGGGTCCTGCATGGAGGAACTTGTTGCCGATGCGCCCGTCGAGGCCGATGCCGTGGCTCACCTGTTTCACATCCGCGCCGGTGCGCTCACAGAGCGCGGCAATCTCGTTTATGAACGTGATCTTGGTCGCAAGGAATGCGTTGGCCGCGTATTTGATCATTTCGGCGCTTTCCAGGTCTGTCGTCAGGATCGGAAAATCGCGGAGGTAAAGCGGACGGTAAATGTCTTCCATAACCTGTGCCGCGCGCTCGGTCTGAACCCCGACGACGACGCGATCGGGTTTCATGAAATCGTCGATCGCGGCCCCTTCGCGCAGGAACTCAGGGTTTGAGGACACATCGAAATCGAGGTTCGGATTGGCCTTTTTGACGGCTTGCTTGATCTTGCGGTTGGTGCCCACCGGCACCGTCGATTTGGTGACGATCACGACATAGTCCGTGGCCGTCACCGCGATCTCCTCGGCGGCGGCCATGACATAGCTCAGGTCGGCGTGCCCATCTCCCCGGCGCGTTGGCGTGCCCACGGCAATGAAGATCGCCTCGGCGCCCTCGATCGCGGCTGTCATGTCGCCGGTGAAAGAAAGCCGGCCCGCCTCAACGTTCTTGGCCATCAGGGTCTCGAGGCCCGGCTCAAAGATCGGCACCTCCCCACGCTCAAGCATCTCGATCTTGGCGGGATCTTTGTCCACGCAGACGACATCGTGACCGAAATCGGAAAAGCATACTCCCGAAACTAGCCCGACATAGCCGGTGCCGATCATAGCGATTTTCATGCGATGTCCCTTTGACTGCTCTTGTTTTTGAGAAATCTTGTGTTCATCGTCCGTCTCCAAGTCAATGAGAGACGCGTTATATGAGCACAAACACGGTTCAGTTTTTCCTGTGGCGAGTCTTCGTTGCATCTCTCGCGCAGGGGCATAGGCCTTTCCCTTGGGCTGTGGGCGCTATATCAACCGGCGGCAAGCCAAGCGCGGAGCACCTGCCATGACTACCCCCCCGAGCCCTGTCGATATCGCCCGCGATGTTCTTGAAATCGAAGCCAACGCCTTGTTGGCGATGCGTGAAAACCTGCCCGGGGCGTTCGATGCCGCGGTGCAGCTTCTTCTTGGCGTGAAGGGGCGCGTGATCGTTTCGGGTATGGGAAAGTCAGGGCACATCGCCCACAAGATCGCCGCCACGATGGCCAGCACGGGCACCCCCGCGCAATCGGTCCATCCCGGTGAGGCAAGCCATGGTGATCTTGGCATGGTTACATCCGACGATGCGGTCATTCTGATTTCCAATTCCGGAGAGACACGCGAACTTGCAGACATTATCGCGCACACGCGGCGCTTTGCGATTCCGTTGATCGCCATCACCAAGAAAGCCGAGAGCACCTTGGGTCAGCAAGCCGATCATGTGCTTGAATTGCCCGACGCCCCTGAGGCTTGCGGAATTGGCATGGCGCCCACCACGTCGACGACCTGCACTCTTGCTCTGGGCGATGCGCTTGCTGTGGCTTTGATGAAAATGCGTGGATTCGCCCGCGAGAATTTTCTTGATTTTCACCCCGGTGGCACGCTGGGTGCCAAATTGCTCAAGGTGGGCTCGGTCATGCATACCGGTGATATGTTGCCAGTCGTGCATGAACATACCGACATGGGTGAGACGCTTCTGGAAATGACGGCCAAGGGATTTGGCGTCGCCGCAGTTGTTGAGCGTGGCACTCTGACCGGCGTGATCACCGATGGCGATCTGCGGCGCAATCTTGAGGGGCTGATGAACAGGTCCGCTGGCGAAGTCGCCACGCGCGACCCGCGCACAATCGGGCCTGATGCCCTGATGTTCGAGGCGCTGGGCGTGATGAACGCCAACAAGATCAGCGCGCTTTTCGTCGTGAACGATGATGGGCAGCTTCAGGGCCTCGTGCATATCCACGATGCGTTGCGCGCCGGAGTCGCGTGACACCTTCTGCGCCAGCATTGCAAAACAAAGCATTCGCTTTTGGCCTTGAGACATCAGCGGCGGGCACAACGCCTTAGTTCTGGCGGACCTGCTGAATGATCGACTCCAGTTCGGAGGTCATGTGTTTTCCTGGGCATGCCGTGCTCGCATAGTGATTGTGAGCGCCAATCGCACTGGCTGGAATTCCATGCTCTTCAGACAACCGTAGCAAAAGCTGAAATAACGCGGCTTTCTGATCGTGGTCAGGGTGTTCCACCTCAAAGTTGCCTTCCAGAACGATTCCGATATGACCCTTCGGATCATATTTGGTGTTCGTATCTCCGACGAATCCAACCTTCCGGCCTTCGGCGACCTGACCCGAGGCATCAATGAAATAGTGGTACGGAATGTCGGCCCACGCCTTTTTGGTGCGCCCGTCGGCCAGCTTGCCTTCGCTTTGAGAAAAATTCTGAAGTGAGCGTAGCTTGGTCGCGATGGTCCTTTTTGGTTTTTGCCTGACTGCTGAATGATGAA
>Ga0102932_1001840_pt1 | contig 10916 bp, 6 predicted proteins | sample SalPonR1_C_D2_MG_FD_78212 | JGI IMG/M metagenome (GOLD analysis project Ga0102932, IMG submission 78212) | Salt pond soil microbial communities from South San Francisco under conditions of wetland restoration - Salt Pond MetaG R1_C_D2_MG | ecosystem: Environmental > Aquatic > Marine > Intertidal...
ACCGAACGCGATCTCATCGTCGGAGCGCTGCAGGTGATCTGGTGTGGTCAGGCGGTGATTCCCGATTCGGAACAAGCCTTTTTGCTTCGTCTGCAACCACTCTTGGCTGAAACCATTGCGGCGCTTGATCGTGGGGAAAAAAGTCGATGGGCCGAGCGACTCGGTCATTGGCGGAGGTTCATCACCAGTCGTCGCGCGCAATGGATCGGTGTGGTGCTCGGCGTCCTGGTCGCGTTGGGTTGTTTGCCGGTCTCTTATCCGGTCGGTTCCAAAGTCACTTTGTGGCCTCAGCAACAACGCGTGATCACAGCGCCATTCGCTGGGCCGCTCCAGCAGGTGCACGTTGCCGCCGGCGACACGGTACGCGCCGGCGATCAGCTCTGTTCGCTTGATGAGGAGGACTTGCAAACGCAGTTGGCGGCCTATCAAGCCGAATCACGTCGCATTCAAGCCGAACGTGCCGGTCATCAAGCCGCTGGACGTTTCGGAGAGGCCGAACTCGCGCGGCTGCAGGCACTAAAAACGACCGCCGAAATGGATCGGCTCGAGCACCATTTGCAGCGTGCCACCATCTGCAGTCCCATCGATGGCGTGGTCTTGGGCGATGACTTGCAGCAACTCTCTGGTGCCCCACTGGAAGTCGGCCAGAGCCTCATGGAGATCGCACCGCTGGATAAACTCGTCGCGCGTCTTAAGATCCCACCCGACCAGATTTCACACGTGCAAGCGGGCCAGCAGGTGACGCTGCGGATGGAAGCGACCGGACGACTCGAAGGGTTGACCATCCAGCGCGTCGCGCCACGTGGTGAACGCAACGAAGATGGGACGTACACCTTCACCGCCCGCGTGATTGTGGACAATTCGGCGGCACGATTCAAACCAGGGATGCAAGGGACGGCCAACATTGCCACCGATCGAATGCCCTTGGCCTGGGCGGCTTTTCAACGCCTGTGGCAAAAGGTGCGTAGCTGGATTTAGGATGCTCCCGAGTGAACGCTTACGATTCGCATGACCGGTCAGGAACCCGCGAGACACCCGCTTGTGAGGAACTGTTCGACAGTCGCCCACGGATGCGGGAAGACTTGGAGCTGACGGTCCACACCGACCGTAACGGTGGGGCTTGGTTCCGTCTGCTAACGCCAACAAGTCACTCGGAGGATCGTCCGCGTTTTTTGCGACTAGGTCTCGCCGAATACGCGTTGCTTGCCCACCTCGACGGGAGCCGCTCGATCGAGCAAGCTCGCGTTGCAGCGGCGCTGCGGGACGATTCGCATCGCCTGTCGGCTTCACAAGCCGAATCGCTGGTCATGTGGGCTCAACAAGCGGGGCTATTTAGCGGTCCAGGCAATCCGCTTGGCAGCCCATCCACGGATGCGTTTTCATCAACCAGCAGACCTTCCTTGCTGGATCACCAATCGCTTGCTCGTATGCGTTTTCCGTTGTTGCGTGGCGGTCCCTGGCTACAACCCTTGGTGCGGCTGTTCGGTTGGATCTTCACTCCCGTCGCGGCGGTCGGTGTAGCCTTTGTGTGGCTTCTCGCAGTACTCGCGGTGATCGCCGATCAGGATCGATTTATCGATGACCTGCAAGCCGTTTGGACGCCCGGCGGATGGTTGCGTTTGGCCCTGGTTTGGTGCCTGCTCAAAGGGCTTCATGAAGCCGCCCACGCGATCAGTTGCAGTAAGTTCGGTGGACGCGTAGGAGAGCTGGGTTTCGTTTGGATGATTGTTGCCCCGGTTGCCTACGTTGATCTGACCGATGCTTATCGCATTGCGTCGCGCGGACGGCGCATCGCCACTTCGTTGGCAGGGATCTATGTTGAACTAACCGTTGCAGCGGTGGCTTTACTACTGTGGACACAGACCGAAGCGGGCGTGGCCGCCTACACGCTCAGCACGATCGCCGTCACCGCCGGCGTCGGCTCGCTGTTGTTCAATCTGAATCCACTGATGAAGCTCGACGGATACTACGCCTTAACCGATTGGCGTGGCTGTCCCAATCTGGCCACGCGCGCCCAATCGACGCTCCTTTCCGCAGCGGCCTGGCTGTTCTTCGGGCGTCGTCTCCCCGGTTCACCGGATGGCGCTTCGCGGACTTGGTTGTTGTTCTACGGCTCCGCGGCTTGGCTGTATCGCTTGACCGTGATCTCAGCCCTGCTGCTGGCAGCGGTGCGTCTCTACGGGCGAATCGGTTTGGTGGTGGCCGTCGTAACGGTGGCCACGATGGGATTGCGGCCGGTTGTCAATGCTCTGCGGCACGCTCTTCGCACGTTCCAAGATCGGCCGGTAACGATGTTGCGATCGATGGTGGTTGCTTCCCTGCTCGGGGCGCTCGTGTGGGCGATCACCGCATCTCCGCTTACCATTCAGCGACGCTATGCAGCGGTGGTCGAATATGTCGATGACGTTCCACTGCGCACGCAAGCCGCAGGATTTGTCGCGGCCGTTCAAGTTCGCGACGGGCAAACGGTTCGCGCCGGCGAGATCCTGCTGGTGCTAGAGAACCAAAGCCTGCTCGCCGATCTCGTCAGCGCCCAAGCGGAGTGGCAAGCCGCCTTGTCGCGGTCCCGGCGGCATCGTCAGTCAAGAGAAACCGCATTGGCGATGGACCAGCAACAAGCCGCCGCGGTCCTGCAGCAGCGCGTCGAGCAATTGCAAACCCAGGTGGAGCAACTGACCATTCGAGCACCCCGAAGCGGGCTGCTGATTGCGCCCGAAACCGAAAACCTAGTCGGTCAATGGTTGCACGAAGGAGCCGCGATCGGATGGGTCGTCGATCAGACTTGCATGAAAGCGATTGTGGCCGTCCCACAAACCGACCTGTCTGCTTTAAAGCAACGTCTGTCGCAACCGTTGGTCGTCTTGGTAGGTGAGCAACGCATCGCTGCGACTTTGCTGACGGTAGCAGAGCAAACCAGTTCGGTTCCTCCGCACCCTGCGCTACCAGCGACCGCTGGTGGCGAGTTGGCAGTCCGGCACGACGCCAAGTCAGCAGCGGAAGAGCTGTTGGAGCCGCATCTAAAAATCGAGCTTTTACTCAGCCAGCGACCGGCAGGGCGTCGTGCCGGTGAACCAGCATGGTTGCTGTATTAATCCCAGCCGCATTGTCGCATTCCCCAAGGAAAGCAAGCCTCGCACCCAACCAAGCAAACAGCCCATCGATTCATCGCCTTTCAAGAACCGTCGTTGAAAGAGAAACCGTCACAGCTAAAATGAGACATACGGGGCGTGGCTCAGCCTGGTAGAGCGCTGCGTTCGGGACGCAGAGGTCGCAAGTTCAAATCTTGTCGCCCCGACTTGAAAATCAAAACAGCTCGTCGTGTTGATTCGCAGCGAGCTGTTTCTCTTTTGATGAGAAAGAGTTACGCGAACGACGCATGGCAACTCAGTCAGTTCAAACAAGCGACACAATTCAGTTGGCGATGAAGGGCAATTGCTTGAAACCACTGCCTGGAAGGGACTTACGGAGTTCAAATCCTGTCACCACTTTTGGTGTCCGTCAGCTTGGTTCGAAAGGTCGCAACACTCGCCACAAGGAGATTGCCAAATCAAGCGGCCTTGTCTCACTCCGAATCTTTAACGCCATGGTTGTTCTTCTTGTGGTCATAGTCAGGGTCGGCATTCTCATTGTGGTCATGGTCATGGTCATGGTCGTGGTCGTGGTCGTGGTGGTCTTGTCCGCCTGGGCCAAACGACCCGCGACTGCTAAAACTCTGTGGCCCCTTCGCGTCAATGGCGAACCTTTTGAAATCGCGTTTCAAGGCGGCGGCGGCAATGCGCAGGGTTGCTTCATCCATGGTGGCCCAATGCGTTGCGTGAACTTTGCCCTGCTTGAGTTCCCAGACAACTAGCACGGGTTGCGATTCGACCGGCGATTGCAGCGACTCATCCACCCAAAGGAAACTTCCTACCGGGGCGTCATTGGGGAGCTCGCCACGGAAATTCGCTGACAAGATGACGACGTGTTGGCCCTTCTTGAGCGGCTTGGTCTGAGAAATGACATTGCCTTCCGCGTCGAAGACCGTAGAGCCGACCCTGCCGTCCACCACATCAACGGTCGCCAGATTTTCGGCATCCTGGACGATTTTGAAGAGCGGATTCTTTTCCGGGTTTGTCTTCGCCTGTTGCAGTCGCACGGCGTCAGCATGGGTGTGTTGTTCGATCGCGATGGCCGCGACCTGGAGAACGTCTTTATCCGCACGGCCGAGATAGGTTTGCCGATTGCCGAAACTTTGGGCAAGCAGGTAAGGTGTCGATTTCAGATCCGCATCCGCCACGCGACCCAGATCGTAGCTCTCGTAATTCTTGGCAAACTGACTATTGATGTACAACGATTGAGTCGGGTAGAGCGTCCATTGAAACTGGGGTGGTCTGTTTTCCGCACCAGGAATCGCGGCGATCGGGCCTTGCTCCTTCGCAACTTTGCCGACGACGATCAATTGCGCGTTGTAAAACGTGGTATACGATTCATGCCTTTTCGCAGCGGTGATCTGCTGAGCGGTGTACTGACTCTTTAGAACTGGCGGTGCGGCTTTGGCATGGTCCGATTGTTGCGCCACGGCGAATGGTCCGGTGTTGCTTACCGCCATCACCGACATGATTGCCAACAGGGCAACGACGCCCGATGTAACAATCGCCAGCGAACTGCGGCGAGGCGGGGTAGCCGCGGCTGCTTGCGTTGGATTGAAAGCTTGTCGATCATCCCGAGGAGTAAGCTGTTCTGACATATCGATCGTCTCCGCGGTTTTTGCGTGGTGAATGGCATGAAGATTTGGACGCGACGGACGTTGGTGATCAGTCCTGCGAAGATTTGCCGCCATATTGAACCAGTAGCTTTCGGATCTGATCTTTTCGAAGCTTTAGTTCCTCGGATTCGGGGAGTTCGCCCATGAAGAAATCGTTTAAAAGTGCATCAAGTGGCGTGAATTCCGCACCCCAAAATATCGCTTCTGTAAGCGGTGCGTTCGCATTCGCTCCGGCCTTTAACAGGATTCGTGTCGCTTTCACATCGAGCACGCCGACGGCAGAATGCAGTGGAGATTGTTCAAAATCTGCCGCCTTGGCATTGAGTTCGGCAGGCGTCGCCTTCGCGGCCAGTGCTGCCAGGACGTCGTGATGGCGATAGCGGACCGCCACGTGTAAAGCATATAGAGAAGGTTTGCCATCGCGAAGCGTATGGGACTCGAGCGGAGGAAGGTCCCCCGTCAGTCTCTTCTTGATGGCCTCCAAGTCTCGGATCGAGACCAGTGCTGGCAACGTTGGGGCGACGCCAGCATCCAGAAGCGCTTTCACCATCTCAGGGTGCTTTTTCTCAATTGCGAAGTCCAGGGCCTGTCGCTGCAACTGACGGGAGGAGATCGACTTCGGGTCGGGCGAATCGAGTGAAAAAGACAAGTTCTTCAGCAGGAACTCCAGCACGGCGACGTTACCTTGCTCCGCGACTGCGACCAACACTGGCGTCTTGCCCTCGGACAAATCGCTACGCCGCACGGGATGCCCCATTTCCACCAGCAACCTTACTTTCTTCAGATCACCGCTGGCCGCTGTGAGCAAGCTATCCGAGTCGAGCTTTGTATCCAACTTGACTCCGGAATGCATCACCTTTTTAAACATGGCAAAGCTGGAATAGCGAGCGACGTGGTAGAGCGCTTTGTTCACACTTGGGTCGGCACCCTGATCAATCAGGTAGATGGCAATGGCTGGGTCATCCAAGTAAATCGCCCGCTCCAACGCGCGGATTCCTTCGGGCTTGGCGCCGCTCTCGACTAACAGCTTGACCATTTCGAATTGGTTGTGCCACACGGCGGCGTCGATCGGGCTCTCAAATCCGCCGCCACCATGGGGGCTGTTGTGATTTGGGTCCGCACCTGCCTTGAGCAACGCTGTTGCGGATTCGAGATCTCCGTTCTTCGCGGCCCAATATAGTGGTGTGAACCCCCACTTAATCGAGACCGAATCGGCATTGGCGCCGGCATCGATCAACGCCTTCACAACGGCGGCGCGCTGCATCTGAGCGGCCCGGTGCAACGGCGCTCCCACTTGGCTTGAAATCCGTCTTTCCAGCAACTTCGGCTCTTTAGCAAGCATGCGCTGTAGAGCCGCGATATCACCACGGTCAATCGCGGCGGAGACGATGTCAACGGGCTCCGGTTCAGCAGCCCACCCGTCTTGTGCGGCACAAGCGACGAGCAACAACAACAAGCGAAACGAATATCGAGCAAAACTGAATTTCATGACATATCCCTGTTTGGAAAAAACCTCTTTCAACTACACCGTCTCCATCCTGGCCGGCTCATGACTTTAGAGAATCCAAAACGTCACCAACTCATGCGCAGGTTCCACACTATCGATCCTCGGTCGTTGAGGCGATATGTTCATCGTCCATCCGCCATTGAACAATGTCGTTTACATGGCAGCAGCACCACCAAAGCGATTCGGGGCAACCGTTTTGAACTGGCAGTGTGCAGCAGTCCCGCCGCTCCCTATTCATCGGAGCTCACTGTTCACCTTCCGGGTTCATCATCCGTCCGGCAAACAAAATGCTGCCGGTTTGATTGTCTCGGATCAGGAAGATAAATGGCCGCAACGCTTTGAACGTGCGAGCGGGAGGTGGCGCCGACTCCGCCAACACAACTGCGGTTGCAGCAGCGGCTTCCGTGCCGACTTCATTAACCTCGACAAAGGCTTTATGCCGAACGGCAGCGATCGATAGACCGCCCGACTCGCAGAGGCCCGTAAAGTCCGCAGCCCCACCGAATGCGGTCGGCATGCCTAGTGCCATCAGTGTTGGAACCAGGTCAAACTCCGTTTCCATTTTGAACTTTGGCAAATAGACTTCCACTTCTCGTTTTTCTACCGTGCTGAGCCACTGCTCCAAATTTCTACGATTAAGTTGCTGTTCCAGCCCAGGCACTCCATCGTGCCTGCTTGGCAGCAAGACAAACATCGATAATTCGTTGCCAGCATAGGGCATCTCTAGTATTTCGAAGTGAGTTCGGCCCCGGTTCGATGTCCTCTTTCCTTGGGCGTCGAACGCGGCGTAGCCGAAAGGAAAGTAGCCGTTGAGGGTCTTCCGCTTGAAATCTGCATGTTGGGGATCGAACCACATGGTTGGCGCAGTCACCTTTTCCCCACTGGCCGTCGTGAACTGCAAGTCGTTGGTTTGCTTCGCATCAAACCGCTGCGACCAATTGCCTTTAAAGTAGATGGCGTTTGTCAGAACCAGCCGTGTGTTCCCGGTAATCACAGGCGGGCTCTTAGGCAGAAGCTCCTTGATTTTCTTTTCGGTCTGATCCTCAACCCATTGGTTGATGCGCTGGCGTTCGCGTTCGGGGTTGTGAATAAAGTCAACCTCCCTCAATGCGGCTCCGTACGGCTCGTCGAGCGCTTTCAGAAACTCCGGGCGCCAGCGGTAGGTCTGCTCGCCCCACAGTGCATTGGCCACTCTCAGAGCGTACGGCTTGTTATCGCGGTTTAGCCGATTGTTAATGGCGCCCATACCGGTGTGAATTTTGGCCGTCTCCCAGGGGATCCGTTGGTCGTCAACGCCAATGCGCCGCACGGTGTCGGGAAATTGTAATACGTCACCCATTTCGCGGGCCGTCTGACCACGCGCCCCTTCCATGGTCATCGCCAACGCGCTGGAGACCGAATAAGGCGAGAAGAAGAGATTGCCGTCTTTGTCTTCCCTGGTCAATTGAGCATAGAGATTCCAGGCGAAATCACTATTCGCCTCGACCGTCAGCTTGGTGGGGGCTTTGTCTACTTCGGCCGCCAACAGTTCACCTGGTGTTCCTTCGATGCTGCCCAGACCCGTGGTTAATGTAACCAGGCCGGAAAGCACAAATACTCGCGTTAGTGATCTCAACATCGGATTCTCCTCTTCTCGATTAGTTTGGTGGGTTCCAACAATGAAGCGTGTGTCTCGGGCGATCGCTTCGCCTTCCGGCGTGGTGATGCGCAGCTCCGTCGGTTTGCCTGGCGATTGTTGATCTGGATCGTCCCCGGCAATCCATTCGGCTAACAATTCGCCTCGATTCAGACGAACGCGTGTCGGCTCAAGAAACTCATAGTCCGCCTCGCCGGTCGGCGTGATTTTCCAATGGGCCGCCACAAGCTCTATCGGAGATTCAGGGCTGGAATCGCCTTTCGCAATCAGCGGCTCGGGAGTCGCTTGCCAATGGCGCCAGACTGTGACAGCCACGAGGAGACTAGCAGCGACCGCGACAACCGCCATGAGCGCGACGAACCGGTGTGAGAACTGCTTTTCGACAGGTAACCTTGGGTTTACTGCCGGCTCTCTCTCAGAGATCTTGTCACGTTTCAGCACCTCGTGCAGTAGTTGAGAGTGAACACAGTAGGCAACGAACGCACTTCGCATAGAAGCGTCATCTCGCAACAAGGTGTTCAATTCCTCTTCCTGCGACGGGTCGAGCGCGTCATCGGCGTATCGCTGACACAATTCGGCCAGCCTTGGATCCATCGGATCAGGCATGTGGCTGTTCCTTCGAGATTCTTCCGCCAATGCACTCGCCTAGTGTCTTGTAAGCTCTGCTCAGTGCGACATAAACGGTGTGTGGCTTGCGATCGGTCACTGTAGCGATGTCTGTCCCACGTAAGCCCTGTCCATAGCGCAACTCGACAAGCCGCCGAGCTTTGGAGGTCAACAGTGAAAGACAGTGCCGAAGTGCTTCGGTCATTTCGGCAGAATCAAGCGAGTCGTATTCACTCCAATGTCCCTCCAGCAAGTCGAGTACGTCTCCAGCCAGTGGCACGGGTGTTTTCCGCTGCCGACGCAGATGCTCCAACGCTTTGTTTCGCAGGGTCACTCGTGACCACTTCAGCAGGTGAACCGAATCGTCGAATGACTCTACGCGTCCCATCGCAACGACAATCAGCTCTTGATACAGGTCTTCGGCGGTATGTTTGTCACGCACTATCGACCACACGTACGCCAATAATAGGGCACGGTCGGATACAAGTATTCGTAGTGTCGCTTCACGTTCCATGGGTTCTCCTCAATCGTATAGTTGCGCGAGAATCCAAAGTCTATACATCGAATCGCGAGAGAATTCAGTAATTTTCCCCGCCACGACGGCGTTTCGGCCTGAACGGAACAGAACTGCAAGCTTGGGAATTTTCGGCGGAGTAACAAAATACTGCAGGGGCCCCATTCCCTTGGGTTGCTCGTCGCCGACGCTGGTCGTCATTGAGCAGGCTGCGTCTCTTGCCAAACAGTTTATTACGCATCTGAATTCGGTCCGCAGGTACTCAAGGATTCGCTGCTGCTCACGGTTGTCGCAGCGAGCAAGAATCAATAGCGACGGGAGGATTTCGCGAATGGCTGCTAAGCATGTCTGGTGAAGTGATTCGGGCTGGCGCCAAATCGGCTAATAAACCGAACCGCTTCACCAGACATGCTTAGGCCTCGGGTGGTTTTGCACCTCTGGCAATAGGCTGCGTTGCCGAATCAGCATCCATTCCCAGACATCCCAGAATTAAGGATGCACCCGTTCCCCGAAATCTCTGGGATCACCTTTGACAAAAAGGATGCAGAAGCGTATCGTAGATCGACGATAAGCAATTGAGTTGTGGTTACGAGATCGATTTCAGGGGCGATTCACGATGGTCCGAACCAAGGCGGAAGCGAAAAAATGCTGCACGACCAGCGAAAAGCTGGAGCTGCCCGATGTTGCTTGGGCCGAAGACTTGGCCAAGCTGACTTGGGCTCTCGCTCATCCGGCTCGCGTGCGGATCGTTCGTTTGCTGCTGAATCGAAGGTCTTGCATGTGCGGTGAGATCGTCGAAGAGATGCCACTGGCTCAGTCGACCGTTTCGCAACACCTGAAGATCCTCAAAGAAACCGGCCTAGTGCAGGGCGAAATCGACGGGCCGCGAGTTTGTTACTGCATCAACAAGGATGCGATGGCCAGGCTAAAAGCGTTGATCGCAGAACTGTAAGTGGTGCGCGGAGATCCCGTCTTCCAGCGGGGTGTCCGATCACGGACGTAAAAATTTTTAACCATACCTATCGTCCTTCGGCGATAGGCGATAGCGTGCGAAGGAGCACATGATGAGTGAGCGAAAATTGATCGACGATGTGCGAGACCAGTATGCGGGCGTGGCGAAAGGCGGCCTCTCAAACGATTCTGATTCGATTCGATCGATCGCGTCCGCGTTCGGCTATTCCGAGGAGGAACTGAATCAACTGCCCGCTCAAGCCAACATGGGTTTGTCTTGTGGCAACCCACTGGCACTGGCCGGAATACGCGAGGGCGAAGTGGTCGTCGACCTCGGCTGCGGAGGTGGCATGGACGTTTTCCTAGCCGCTCGCAACGTCGGCTCGACGGGTCGAGTCATCGGCATCGACATGACCGCGGAGATGCTTGAGCGAGCCCGAGCAGGTCAACAAAAACTTGGTTTGACCAATGTCGAATTCCATCAATCGACCATCGATCAATTGCCACTTGTCGACAACTCCGTCGACTGCGTGATCAGCAATTGCGTGATCAATTTGGTGCCCGACAAGTCAGCCGTATTCCACGAAATCCTGCGAGTGCTCAAGCCAGGTGGCCGGGTCGCTCTAAGCGACATTGCACTCAAGCAAGAGCTGCCGAGCGAGGTGAAGCAAAGTCTCGAAGCGTATGTCGGATGTATCGCCGGTGCAGTCCTCATCGATGAGTATCGCAGTTTACTAGAACAGGCCGGCTTTGATGCGGTGGTCGTGACCGATACGGGTGCCGACCTGAATGCGTACGCGATGGCCAGCGACGGCGGATGCTGCGGCGAGGTCGCGTGCTGCTCAGGTACGGCCGAATCAACCGCTGAAGACGAACAAAAATCATTGCACGACGGCCTTGCTTCGGTGATGCAATCGTTCGACGCCAATGCTTATGCGGCGAGCGTTCGAATTCACGC
>Ga0102932_1001842_pt1 | contig 10914 bp, 9 predicted proteins | sample SalPonR1_C_D2_MG_FD_78212 | JGI IMG/M metagenome (GOLD analysis project Ga0102932, IMG submission 78212) | Salt pond soil microbial communities from South San Francisco under conditions of wetland restoration - Salt Pond MetaG R1_C_D2_MG | ecosystem: Environmental > Aquatic > Marine > Intertidal...
CCCGCCCTGCCCCGGCGCGGCCAGGCCGGCGATATAGAGCCCCACCAGTTCCGGCGCGGGTGGCAGCGCCTCGGCCCCGCGCCGCCGGCACCATGCCGCGAAATGCGCCCAGTCCGCAGCATAGGCCCGGCGCGTGTTCTCCGCCACGGCCTCGCGCGCATAGCCGCGCGCGGTCTCCACCAGACGGTCCGGTCGCACCGGGCCAGGCACCGGCGCAAGTGGCCCTGCCTTGCCGAAACCGTCTTGCGACGCAGCGGTGCCGGATTTATACTCTTTTGTCATGCGTGTGCTCCGGGAGTATTCGATGGGACGTATCAAGGTCAACCTGACGCTGGACGCAAACGTGGCCGAGGCGGCACGCGAGCTCGGCCTCAACATGTCGCGCCTTGCCGAATCCGCGATCGCCGACGCGGCCCGGACAGAGCGCAACCGCCTGTGGCGCACCCGGAACCGGGCCGCGCTGGACGCCTATGCCGACGAGGTCGCCCGCGACGGGCTGCCGCTGGCCCGGTTCCGTCGCTTCTGAGGCACGGGTCCGGTGGCGCAATTCGATCTCTACCGGCTGGACGACGGGCAGCTTGTCGTCGATCTGCAAACCGACCTGATCGGCATCGACGCGTCGCGCGTCGTCGCCCCGCTGCGAGAGGCCGGGCGCTATACGGCCTTTCCGGGGCTCACCCCGCCGGTTGTCATCGACGGGATCACATGGATCGTGCGCATCCAGGAACTGGCCGCGGTTCCAGGCAGCCCGCTGCGCGAACCCTCCGGCTCGCTGGCCGCTCATCGTGACGCACTCAAGCGCGCGCTCGACATCCTGATCGACGGCGTCTGACGGCACTTTCTCACCCGATTTCCGCTGCGACCGTAGCTTTTTCGGAGCGTCTCATATCATGTCCGATAAAACAAATGTATCGGACATGACAAGACTCCGCACAGTGCGGCGCTTATAATGCTGTTTTCTGGTCAAAAGCGCCGCCATACTGTAGTGTCAAATCATGCCCGACGCGTCCACCCGCCACCGTGCCGACCAAGAGTCCCCCTTGCCAGTGCCACGGTGGATGACGGGAAGGAAGGCCGAAAGTATTGAAGAAATGGCATTTTTCTCTGGCGCAGCGCTGGCCCGACTGGATAGTGCGACGGCGCGCGCCGCCCTGCCCCTGCCGCTCCTGCGCGATCGTCTCGCCCTTCACGCAGCAGAGGCCTGCATGATCCGCACCGGCCGCCCGGAACGCGCCACCGACCTGCGCGACGCGGCCCACCTGACGCGGCCAGGCGACCTGCCGGGACCGGCCGGCGAGGTGTTTCTTGCCTGGCGGCGCGCCGTCGCGCACCCGTTCCACGCCGGCGCACCGGCAATCGCGCTTCCGCAACTCGAACCCACGCATGTCGACGGCCTTCTCGACACCGCCTGGGGTCCGCCCGTCACTCGCGCCGCCCGGGTGCTCGAGGCCGCGCTTGCTGATTGCACCGACAGCCACCCTGCCCTGATACTTGCCGATGCCGCGCTTGCGCTCGCCCGCGGGCAGGCGCATCTGCTGCCCCTCCTCGGCACTGGCCTCACGCGTCGCGATCTGCTCGCCCGCGGTGACGCCTTGCGCGCCGCCTGCCACCGCGCCGTGGCCGCCGCCGCCATTCGCGCCACGCGCCTTGCCGGTGAGTTGGAACGCCGGGCCGTGCGAATTACCGACGTTGCACCGACGTTGCGCAGCCGCCGGACCGACCGGGCCGTGGCGATGTTTCTCGCCTGCGACTGCGTCGCGCCCGCAGGGCTCGCCGCGCACATGTCCGGACGCGCCGCGCGCCGTATCTGCGACCGGCTCCTCGATCTCGGCGCGGTGCGCGAACTGACCGGGCGCGTCAGTTTCCGGCTCTACGGTCTCTGACCATGGCCCCGCCCCGGCCTGACCCCGAGGTGGACCGCGAGCTCGCGCACCTGCAGCCATCGCAGAGATGGCAGCTCTGGCTCAGACGGATCGAGGCGGTGCTCTTCGCCTCCGCCACGCCGGTGCCGCGTGACGCCCTCACCCGCGTTGTCGGACGGGACGCGCCGATCAACCACCTGATCGCGGATCTCGAGAGCGATCTGGAGGACCGCGCCTTCGAAGTCCGCGCCGTGGCCGATGGGTGGATTCTCCGTACCCGCCCCACCTACGCTGCCGCCATCCGCGCCGCCACCGATCCCGCAAGTCCGGCGACCGAACTTCGAGAAGTCGATGCCGCGGTACTCGCCGCCATCGCCTGGAATCAACCTATCACCCGTCGCGGGCTGCGCCGGATATTCGGTCGCGAGATCGACCGCGATGTGATCGGTCGCCTGCACGCGCGCGGCCTCGTCGCAACCGGCCCCCGCGCACCGCGCCGCGGCGCGCCCCACAGCTACGTCACGACCCAGCACTTCCTCACGGTATTCGGCCTCGCAACGCTTTCCGATCTGCCCGGTATCGACGATCTCCCCGCATCGGGCGAGACCTGAGGCATTCCTGCCCCGGCGGGCGCAACCCACGTGTTGACAGCTGTCAACTGATGACCGCAAAGCTCATCCCGGGGCTGGTTGACAGCTGTCAACACGCCGTCGCGGGCTAAGCAGCGCCATCACCATCGGCCCGGGAGAAAATTCCCCGGCCTCGGCACGGGCCGTCAGACTGCGCAGGTAGCCGCCCGGGCTGCGGATATGCATCACCCGTTGCAGGATGCAAACCAGGACGATCGCCGCGGTCGGGTGTCCCATTACCGCAATGGCCTGTTTCCAGGCATCGGCCGAGATGCCGAGCATGCCACGCAGCGAATCCGCCACCCGGCACAGATCGCGCCAATGCCGGATACCTTCGGGAAAATACTCGCCAACATCGGGGCACGCCTTGAGGACAAGGGCCAATGGCAGGATTGGCTCCTCCCCGGCCATCTCTTCCGGATCCGTGGTTGCCGACCGCGCCACCCTTCCGTTCTCCAGGGAAGGTTCAATACAAAAATTCTCTGGTTTTGAATTCTGATAGTGCCGCTCGGACTTGCCGTCGCTGCCGGCCATTTTTTCTGTTTTGGTAACGCCGTCTTCCATCACTTCGAGCAGGATCCGTATCTCGCGCAGGAGCGTGGCGATCTCGTCGCGCAGGGCGGCAAGGGCGTCGGCGTCGGCTTTACGGCGCGAACGCCGGTGAATATCGAGCAGCCGCGCCTCCAGCGGGGCCCAGTCCTCGCCAGGATGCTGTTCGCAGCCATAGGCCGAGAGCTTGATCGCGTCGCGCTTGAGCAGGGTCACCTCCTCGCGCAGCCGTCGCAGCCGCTCGGCCGCCTCGCGCGCGGCCTGCGCAGCGCGGGCGATCTCGGGCGCCCGCACCAGCAGCGGGCGCAGGTCGAAGCCGAACGCCCGGGCCACTACGCCGCCCGCACCGCGCAGCGCGTAACGCTTGCCGTTGGGGCTGTCATGGCGGCAGACGACGCCCGCCCGCACCAGCGCCGCGAGATGGCGGCGCAGGGTACTCTCGGCCATGCCGTGGGCGCGCTCCGACAGCGCGGCATTGGACGGGAACACGATCAGCGCCGCGCCGTCCTCGAGCGTGTCGCCGGGGTGAAAGGACAAAAGCGCCGCGAGGACCGTCAGGTCGCGGTCGCTCAGGCCGAAGGCCGCGCGTCCGGTGCAGAGATCGCGAAACAGGCCCCATTTCCCGGCATGGGGAAGGGGGGAAGCGGCGCGGGCGGCCGCGGCATTTCGCAGTATCCCGGACGTCACCGGTCGCGACCCGAAGGGAGTCGTGGTCAGAATTTCCATGGTCATTTTCACGAGACAAAACTTTTACCTCCGCCGAAAGCGGTTCTTGTTGACAGCCGTCAACGGATGGCCCATGGTCTGAACTGTGTAGATTCAGATGACCGCTTTGGTCATGGGCCTCTCGGGATGCGTTCTCGGGGGGCTTTTTTTTGTTTTGTCGGGGTCGTGCCTCCTTTGGTCTTGAGGGTGGGTTAACCGGCCGCGCGCAGGGCGCGGACGGGGCTAGTCACCATCGCCGTCCTTCCAGCGCTGGTGAATTTCGGGCAGCGCGCGGATCAGCCAGTCGGCGAACCCGGGCGCGGCCTTGTCCGACAGGTGCAGTACCGTGGCCCCGCGGCGGCGGGCCGTCTTGCCGATCGCGGTGCCGTCACCCCCCTCGAGCGCGCGGGGCGGCTCGCGCGAGGGAGGCTGCGCCTTGCGCGTTCTGCCCCCGCCCGTCACATGGGCGAGCGCGCGGTGGAGCGCTTCGAAACGGGCATCCGAGCTTTCGTCATTGGCGGCCAGGTTGGCCACCGAGATCGCCTCGTCGGCGGAGAACACGCCGACCTCGATATGCTGGGCCACCGCCAGCCAGCGGTCGCGCCCCACCGAGGGCGCGGCACCGATCGCCTCGATCAGCTCTACCGGCAGGCGATCCACCACCGTCAGCATCCGGCTGACCACCGTCTTGTCGACATGCAGCGCCGCGCAGATCGTCGCGCGGTCATAGCCGTGATCGCGCATCTGCCGGGCGAAATTGGCCTTCTCGATGAAGCTCAGGTCGCGGCGGGCGGCGTTTTCCTGGCCTTGGGCGAGGATCAGCTCGCGGTCGTCGAGGTCGCGCACCAGCGCCTTGACCGGCAGGCCGAGATCGCGCAGGGCCAGCACCCGGCGGCGGCCATAGACCACCTGGTAGCGGTCCGGCGTCGCGGGGTGGGGACGCAGCAGCACCGGCACCTGCTGGCCGTGCTCGCGGATCGAGTCCATCAGCGCGCGGTGACCGGCCTCGTCTTGGTCGAGTCGGTCCTGCAGCCCGCCGGCCGCGATCTCGCGGGTGTCGATTTCCAGCACCGAGCGCGATTTCAGCCCTGCGATGGACTGGCTGACCGCGCCGATGGCGCCGCCGGAATAGCGCGGCCGCCCGGTATCGACGCGCGCGGCCCCGGTATCGCTCCCGGTCTGGTCGGAGGGCGGCTCCATCAGGCCCTTGAGGAGATCCTTGCGCGCCATCGCTATCTGCGCCCCCAGGCCGCCTGGATGAGATCCTCGATCTCGCCGTTCACGGCGTTGATGCTCTCCATCGCGCGCTCGTAGGTGGTGCGGGTGAACTGGCTCTTGTCGATCTCGTAGAGGGTCTGCTTGGTGATCCCCGCATCCGAGATGGCGGTTGACTTGAGCACCGGGTGGTTGAGCACATGCGCCCCGAAGATCGAGCGCATGAAGCTGACCATCTGGTTCTGCGGGCCGTCGCCGGGCTCGTAGCGGGTGACGACGTAGCGCATCCAGTCGTAGGACATGCTGCCGCCTGCCTCCGAGACCACGCCCAGGAGGTTCGAGGTCATCAGCAGGAACTGGCACATGCTCATCACGTCGAGCATCTGCGGATGCACCGTCACAAGCACCGCCGTGGCCGCCGACAGCGCCGACATGGTCAGAAAGCCCAGTTGCGGCGGGCAATCTATCACCACCACGTCATAGGCCTGTTCCACCTCGGCGAGCGCCATGCCCACGCGGGTGAAGAACAGCGCGCCGTCATGCTTGGCGATGGCGCGTGGCGTGTCGTGCTCGAATTCCATGATGTCGAGATTGCCGGGCACGATATCGAGATTGGTGAAATAGCTGCGCCGGATCACCCGCGCCAGCGCCACCGGGTCGTCGTAGCGGATCGCATCGTAGAGCGTGCCGCCGTCGAGCAGGTCGAACTCGGGCTGGAAGCCGTGCAGCGCCGAGAAGCTGGCCTGCGGATCGAGGTCGATGCCCAGCACCCGGTAGCCATCAAGCGCCATCTTCTGCGCCAGGTGCGCGGCGGTGGTGGTCTTGCCCGAACCGCCTTTGAAATTGATCACCGTGATGACCTGCAGGTGATCGCCCGCGCGACGGCCGGGCAGGTAGGTACCCGGACTCTTGGCACCGGCCTCCAGCGTCTCGCGCAGGCTCTGGATATCGGCGGTGGAATAATAGCGCCGCCCGCCACGGCGCACCTCGGGCGAGGGGCCCTTGCCTTCGAGATGCAGCTTGCGCAGGTAGGCATCCCTGACGCCCACGAGGCGCGCCGCCTCGCCGGAGGTGAACTTGCGCATCTGCTTGCGGGAATCGGGCGGGAAGAGCTGCGCGCGGTGCGCCTGCAGCCGCTCGGAAAGCTTGCGCGCGTGCTCGCCGACAAGAAGGTCGATGCGCGTGCCTGTCATCATCCCTCACCCGGTGGGCGCGGCCGTTAGTTACGGTTTGCCGCGATAAGACTTGTTATTAGCGTAATGTATGACCGGCGAAGGGGGGAATCGCAAGACTTTCCTCACGATCTAGTGGATTCTGTCGCGCCACATACAAGGCCCCGGGCGCGCGCGGCCCGCCCGGGGCCCATGTGAATGGACCAAAAGAAGAACACGGCCGACCCCGGGGCACGCTCCCGGGCGAATCGACCGGCACGTTCATTCCGGCGGGGGCAGGAATTCCGAGAGGATGGCGGTGAAGCTCTGGTTGAGATAGCCACGCGCCCGGCTCAGCAGCACCGGGATCGGGCTCGAGGGCTCGAAGCTGGCATAGTAGCCCTCGAGCGCGCTCATCAGCGCCCCGGCCTCCCTGCGGGTCGACACGGCGAAATCGGCGGGATCGGCGGTGGCCTCCTCGCCATCGCCGCCGATCTCCGACAGCGCGCGCATCCGGTCCATGCCCAGCAGGAAGCCGCTCTCGCGACCGAAATCGATACGCGCGCGCGCCGACATCTCGGGCACCAGGACCTCCATCGCCTCGATCAGCGGCCGCCCCACGAGCTGGCGGGCCTGGCGCACCAGAACGAGGCTCGGCGAGGACGGCTCGCGAGTGCGGAAATAGCTCTCGAGCGCCTCCAGCGCGGCACGCGCCTGCGCCATGTCGGCAATCCGGCCGGGAACCTCAGCCGGGGTCGCGCCCGGCCCGGCCCCGGCGTCTTCGTCCGGCCCGGGCGCGTCGGCACCGGCGACCTCGCCATCCGCCTCCGCCGTCTCTGCCTCGCCGCCATCGAGCTCGGGCCGCGCCTCGGCCAGCAGCCCGAGCAATTCGTCGACCCGCCCGTGCAGCTCCTCGAGATTGGGCCGGAAGGGCTGGCTCTCGCCGGCCAGGCAGACCGCCTCGATCCGACCCGTCGCCTGCCTGATCCGGGTGAGCGCGGCATGGCTGGCGGCCACCGCGTCGGCGTTTTCCGCCGCGCGCAGGGCCGCGACCATCGCCTCGGCATCGCCGGGCTCCTCGTCGCCCTGCGGGTTGCGCTCGCCCCGGCCCAGCAGGATCCGGCGCAGGCTGATGTCGCGCAGCCGCCGGTCACGCACCAGCGGCGTGAACTCGAGCGGCATGATGACCGTGGCGCGGCTCGCCAGAAGCTCGAGCGCGTTGTTGCGATCTATGATGTCCCCGGTGATACGCGGATGCACCTCGTCGGGAAACGCCTCGAGCAGCCCGGCCATGAGCTCGAGGCAATCGGCCAGCGCCGCCGGGTCGCGGGCCAGCGCGCAGAACTGCGCGTAGCTGGCCAGCAGCCGCAGGTCGCGCGAGCGCGCGAGGATCGCGGCCACGGTCTCCCACTCGGCCCCGAGGTCGATCGCGTCGGGGGCCACCCGCGGGTTGCCGTCGGCCCCGAAGAAGCTCTGCGGCAGCCGCGCCTCGGCATCGAGCAGGTAGCTCTCGAAGACGCTGTCGAAGCTCTCGTAGAGATCGGGGCCGCAGCTGTCCTCCTCGGAGAGCGGCGCGAGACAGTCCTGCGGGGTCATCGGGTGCGGCCCGCGCGGGGCGGGCAGGCGGGGCAGGGCGGGCAGGCGGGCATGGTGCGAAAATCCGGGCGATCCAAACAGCTATGCCAAGACGGTAGCAGCCGCCGGGCGATCTGGCAAACCCCGCCGCGCCGCGCCGCGGCAGGACTCGTCAGGACGGGACAATTCCGCTAGATTCGGGACAGTGCCAGAGGGATGCGCCGCCGATGACCGCCCGCCACATAACCGCTGTCCGCCGCTGCCGACCGGGGGCGGCCCTGCGGGCGCTCATCCTTGGCGCAGCGCTGATCGCGTCCGGCGCGGAGGCGGCGAGCGCCGAGGGCGCGCGCATGGCGCTGGTGGTGGGCAATGCCGATTATGACGCGCTGGCGGCCGTGCCCGAGGCCGCGCGCGGCGCGCGCGACATCGCCGCGCTGCTCGAACGGCAGGATTTCGAGGTATCGCTGATGCTCAACAGCGATCGCGCCACCTTCTCGGCGGCCTTCGACAGCTTCACCCGCCGCGCGGCCAATGCCGGGATGGTGCTGTTCTACTTCGCCGGGCACGGCCTGCGCGCCGACGGGGCCAACCGGCTTGCGCCCATCGACCTGGCGCTCGACGACCCCGGCACGGCAGCCGCGGCGGGGCTGGCACTCGCACCGCTCGTGGACCGGCTCGCCACCGGCACGCGCCCGGCGGTGATCGTGCTGGATGCGGCCCGCCGTTTCGACCTGGCCCCGCCTGTCGCTGCGCGGGTGGCCCCCGGGCTGGGCGTGCCCGCTCCTGCCGGCGAGGCGATGGTGGTGATGGCCGCGCAGCCCGGCAGCCTCGTGCCCGGCGGGACAGGGGCCGGTTTCACCCTCGAACTGGGCGACGCCCTCGCCACCTTCGGCCAGCCGCTGGAGCCGCTCCTGCAGGGCCTCGCCGCCCGCGTCAGCGCGGCCAGCGGCGGGCAGCAGGCCCCGTGGGTCCGCTCGAGCCTGTCGGAGCCGCTGTTCCTGCGCCCGTTCCGGCCCGACGCGGAGGATTTCGCCCGGCTCGCGGCAATGCCGGAGGCGCAGCAGGCGTTCCAGCTCGATATCTGGCGCGACCAGGGGGCGCGGCTCGATCCGGAGGTGATTGCCCGTCATCTCGGGGCACCCGGGGGCGGGGACGGCGACGGGCACGGCGGCACCACGGAGACCGCCGCCGACAGCGCCACCCCCGAAACCCCGTCCGATACCGCCACCTCCGAGAAGCCGCGTTTCACCGTCACCTACATCGAGGAAGAGGACCTCTCGCCAACGGCCCCCGCAGAACCTTCCGGGACGACCGCCGCCGCACCTGCGGACCCGAACGGCAGCGCCCCGCCCGGGGAGCCGCGTGTCCCGGAATCCATCGCAGCTATCGAGGCCGGGGAGGCCACCCCCGCGGCCCCCCCAGAGCCGTCCGGGACAACCGCCACCGCGCGCCCGACGCCGCGCGTACCCCCGCCGCAGACCGCGACCGCAACCCCGGCCGGCGCGACCACTGTGGCCGCGCTCGCCGCGCGGGACGCGCAGAACAGCCCGGCGGTGGCCGACACACCGATCGCCCGTATCGGCGCGATCCGGGGCAGCCTCGTGCTCGCCTCGCTCGATCCGGGGCGCGCGCTGCGCCCCGCGCCCGATCGCGGGCGGCGGATTATCGGCAAGGACGTTACCGACGGGTTCCTCGCCCCCGACGACCTGCCCCGCGCCGTGCAGACCGAACTGGCCCGGCTCGGCTGTTACCGGGCCGGTATCGACGGCATCTGGGGCCCCGGATCACGCCGCGCCCTGCGCGATTATATCGCGCGCAGCGGTGCCGATCTCGAGCCGGGCGAGCCCAGCGAGGCGGTCTGGCGGCGGCTGAAGGCCGCCACCGGCACCGTCTGCCCCGCACCGGTGGCGCGCGCGCCCGCACCGGCCCCGGCGGGCGGCAACACCGCCGCCGTCGCCGCACCGGCGCCCGCCCCGACGCCCGAACCTGCCCCGGCCCCCGCACCCGCCGCGGACGGTATCGATGGCGACCAGTTGCGCGGGGCGCTGCGCGGGGCATTCCGGTGAGCGACAGGCCGGGGGCGGACGGGCCGGTCGATCCCCGTTTCGCCCGGGCCCGCGACCAGGCGCGCGCACGGCGCCGGCGGTCGGGCCTGCGCCGCATCCTCGCCGGGCTCGTGGGGGGCGCGGCGCTGGCGGGGGTTCTGACCGGGGGGCTCGCCGTCAGCGGGCTGATCACGATCCGCGGCACCGCGCCCGGCCCCACCCCGCAGGACAGCGCCACAGCGACCCCGCCCGGGGCCGGCGCGCCGGCAGGTGCCGCGGACCCGCCAGAGCATGCAGCACCGCGCTTCATGGACCTTCCGGGCAGCCCGCTGCGCATCGAGGCGGGGGGCACCACGCAATCCGCCGCAGCCCGCCGGCTGCCCCGCCCCGACGGTGTCCCGGAGGAGCGCGGGCACGGCGGCATCCTGGTGATCCGCGACACGCTGATCCCGCCGGGCGAACGGCTGGCAGTGGCCCTGCCGACAAGCCAGGAGGATTTCGCCATCTTTCAGGCGCAGCGCGGCGCAGCGGCGCGCGCGCGCGCGACCCCGGCCGTCACCGCCAGGGTCGGGTCGGGGGCCGCGCGACCGCGCAATGTCGCCGAGGCCCGCGCCCTGATCGCCCGCGCGCGGCAGACCGGACGCCAGGCGGATATCTCCAGCTTGCCGATGATCCCGCCGGACCGCCGCCACAGGCTCTATGACGAGAGCGTCCTGCGGATCGCGCACGGCGCTCCGATCGCCGCTGTTCTGGCCCGCGAGGGCCTGCCCGGGGCCGAGGCCGAACGGGTGGCCCGCGCGGCATCGGAGCGGCTCGGCCTCGACCGGCTGGAGGCGGGGCACATTCTCGCGCTGCGCTGGCAGGCCGCGCCTCCGCGTCCGCCGCGCTTCGTGCAGGCGGCGGTCTACGAGCCCGAACGCTATGTCGGGGCGCTGGCCCGGGCAGGCGGGGACGCCCCGGACGCGAGCGGGATCACGACCGGGGCCGACCCCTGGATCGGGCATGATCTTCCGGCCATGCTGAACGCGGCGACACCGCGCCGCGATGCCGCCACGCGCGGCGGGGCACAGCCGCGGATCATGGACGGCCTCTACGGCGCTGCGCTGCGCCAGGGGCTGCCGCCAAGGCTCGTGGGGCAGATCATCATGCTGCTCTCGGCGGCGCACAAGCTCGATACCGAGGC
>Ga0102932_1001845_pt1 | contig 10905 bp, 8 predicted proteins | sample SalPonR1_C_D2_MG_FD_78212 | JGI IMG/M metagenome (GOLD analysis project Ga0102932, IMG submission 78212) | Salt pond soil microbial communities from South San Francisco under conditions of wetland restoration - Salt Pond MetaG R1_C_D2_MG | ecosystem: Environmental > Aquatic > Marine > Intertidal...
AATGGTCTCGCCGACGATATCCTCGCTGCCACCGAACGCGCTTTGCCACAGGGCGTGAGAAAGCACGGCGGCGCGGTCGTTGCCCGGCTCGGTATGCGCGTCCGACAACGGTGCGCCCAGCATGGGCGCCATTCCAAGCACGTCGAACAGCGACGGGGTCGTTTTCAGTGCCAGCAGTCGACGGGGCTGGTCGGTCGAGGTCAGGTTCATCCCGGCCCATGTGAACAGTGCCGTCGACTCGAACGAGTCGGTGCGGTCGCGGCGATCGATGTAGTCGGGGATGGAGACGCCGGCGGTGTCGAGGCCGTTCTTCGGGTAGGTGTTGTGGATCACCACCAGATCTTCGCCGTCCGGGTACGGTAACGGCTGCAGCATGATGCCGTTGATCATGCTGAAGATGGCGCTGTTGGCGCCGATGCCCAGCGCCAGCGTAAGCACGACAGCCACTGCGAAACCGGGCTGTTTCAGGATCTGGCGGATGCTGTAGTTGATGTTGGAGATCAGGTTCATGTTCGGTATCTCATTCGTGATGAAGTGCTTCGATGGGTTCGACCCGGACGGCCCGCCGGGCGGGTAGCAGGCAGGCGGTCAGTGCGATGCCCAGCACCAGGACGATCGTCGCCAGCCAGGCCGACGGATCCGCCCGGCTGACGCCGTGCAGCATGCCTTCCAGAAAGCGGATGAACAGTGCGCCCAGCAGCAGACCGACGCCAAGCCCGGTGACGCTGACGCGCAGCCCCTGACCGACCACGCGCCACAGGATGTTCAGGTTGCTGGCGCCCATTGCCTTGCGCAGTCCAATCTCTGGCGTGGCCGCGGCGACCTGCTGGGCCAGCACGGCATAAAGCCCCACCGAAACCAGCGCCAGCGCGCTCATTGCAAACGCCGCCACCAGCGCCAGCCGGAACGTGCTGTCGCGGTAAAGCCAGCCGATGAATTCGTCCACCGGCTCCACCCAGTCCACTGCCGAGCCGGGGGCGATCCGCCCCAGCGCGGTGTTGAGTTGTTGCGCGTAGGCGGCCGGGTTGCCATCGACCTCGATGATGGGCGACACCAGGCGGCGCGGAACCTGGGCATACGACAGATAAATCTGGTGATTGAAATCGGCCGGTCCGTCGGGGCCGCCGAAGCGCGTATCACCGACCACGCCGACGACCCGGTAGGCAGTGCCGTTCAACGAGATCTCCCGTTCCAGTGCGTCATTGGATCCGCCCATCAGGTTGGCAAGCGACTCTCCGACGACGGCGCTGCGCACGTCCGATCCGGCGTCGCGCGAGTCGAACAGCCGACCCGCCACGCGCGGAATGTCTAGACCGTCGAAGAACCCGTCATCGACGATGTAATTGCTCACCATCATGCCCTCGCTGCCACCGGTCATCGGCATTTCCGGCCAGGCCAGGCGCCCGGTGACCGGATTCGGCATCGGGACCGTGGGCCACAGCAGGGCGACGTCCAGCACGCCGGGTTCCTGCATGAGCTCGGCTTCGACGCGATCGACGAATGCCGGCAGAGCGGCTTCGTCGGGCACGTCTTCGGCACTGATGAAAAGGCCCATCCTCAGCCGGTTGTCGGTCGCGAAGCCCAGATCCCGATTGCCCAGGTCCAGGTACGCACGGCCGAGGAGCGAGCCGGACAGCAGCAGCGTGACCGTGAGCGCGACCTGGCCGCCGATGATCCATCGACCCCAGCGCGACGTGGCACGTGAGCCTGCCATTCGCCCGGAGCCGTCGCGCAGCGAATCGTTGACATCGACACTGGCTGCTGCCCAGGCCGGCAGCGAGGCCGCCAGCAATCCGCCGATCAGCATCGCGGCAAACGCGATCGCCAGCGTGTAGACGTCAGTCTGGATATCCATATAGGTCGGGATATCGGTATTGGCCAGCGCAAGAAATCCTGACAGGAGCGGCGCGGCGACGATGCAACCGATCAGGCCGCCGGCAAGCGAAAGCAGCAGCGTCTCGCCCACGACCGGCGCAAGCAACCGCGCTCGGCCGGCGCCCAGAGCACCGCGAATCGCCAGGTCGTGCCTGCGTTCCACCGTGCGGCTGACCAACAACATCGCCACGTTGAGTACCGCGATAGCCAGCAGCAGCACCGCGGCGCCTGCCAGCAGCGCGTTGGCCTGGTTGAATCCGGCCCGCCAGCTCGCGCCCAGATGTTCGACCTGGAACCCATGGCCCTCGGAGATTTGAGCGAATTCCGGTGCCAGCGTGTCCGCCAGGATGTCGGCCTCGGCCTGCGCTGCGGGCAATTCGACGCCCTCGCCGAGCCTGCCGATGGCAAGCACGTTGCGCAGATCGCGCCGGCTTCGCTCCTCGGCGTTCAGGTAGGCACGAAACGGGATGAAGAACTCCAGGTCCGGCATGTCGTCCTCGATCGTGCCGTGGAAATCCGGCGGCAGGACGCCGATGATCGTGTAGCTGGTGGCCGTTTCCTGGTCCTGGGTCAGGGTGCGGAGGGGCTTGCCGACAATGTCGGGATCGAACTGGAATTCACGCCCCCAGGCGGCGTGGGACAGCAGCATCACCGGCTCGCCGCGTGAAAACTCGTCGGCCGAGATCAGACGCCCGATGAAAGCACTGACGTGCAGTAAAGAAAAGTAACCCGACGTGACCGCCTCACCCTCGACCCGACGCCCCGGCTCGCCCGGTCGATCCCAGATCAGCCGCGAGCGCGCTGTGGCTTCGAGCCGATCCAGCGAGTTCATGCCGACTTCCAGGTCGGCCAGATCGGCCGGCGCAAGCGAATCCTGCCGCGCAGAGCCCTGCTCGACGTTCCAGATGCGCACCAGTCTTTCGGCATCGGGAAAAGGCAGCGGGCGCAGGGATGTCAGGCTGATCAGCGTCGAAACGGATGCGGTCGCCGCCATGCCGAGCGCTATACAGAGCACCACGGCGCTAGAGATTCGCGGCGATTTCAGGATTCGCCTGGCGCTTTCGCGAACCAGCACCGTTATCCGCATGACTTCACTCCTGTCTCAGGCCGACCACCGGATCGACGTTGAGCGCGCGCCAGGTGGGCAGCGCGGCGGCGATCGCCGTGATGACGACCAGCAGCATCGCGACGCCGATATAGGTCAGCGGGTCGGCAACATCGACGTCGACCAGCATGCCGCGCATCACCTGCGCGAAGCCGAACGCCAGCAGCATGCCGACGCCGATACCCAGGCCGAGCTGGCCGAGGCTCTGACGCGCGATGTGGCCGATGATGCGTCGGTCCGCGGCGCCCAGCGCGCGCCGGACCCCGATCTCCCGGGTTCGCTGGGCCACCGAGTAGGCCAGCACGCCGTACATACCGACTGCCGCCAGCACCAGCGCGATGACGCCGAAAATCTCGAAGTTGACCGCAATCACCCGCGCGGTCCAGGCGCCGTACTCGATCCAGTAATCCAGCGTCTGCAGCCAGTAGACCGGCAGATCGGAATCCAGCGCCAGGACCGCCTGGCGCATGTCTTCCGAATGCGCCAGCGGATCGCCGACGGTGCGGATCGCGGCATAGGCGAAGCGCACTGCGTTCTGGCTCATCGGCACGAACACGGCACCGCGAGGCCTTTCTTCGACATCGCCGAGATGCACATCGTCGACAACGCCGATGATCGTTCGAAAACGCTCGGGCTCGCTGCTGGCGCCCAGCGCGATCTGCCGGCCGACCGCACCCTGGCCCGGCCACAGGGACGCGGCCAGGCTGCGCGTGATCACCACTACCGGTTCGGTGTCCGCGCGGTCGCGTGTATCGAAGGATCGTCCGGCGACCAGCGGTATCGCCAGGGCATCGAAAATCCCGGGTGTCGCGGCCGTCCAGTGCTCCCAGGTACTCCGCCCGAACTGATCATCCAGCAGCCCTTCGCCGGCGATGCCGATCTTGGTCCAGCTGACCTGCCCGCCGGGCAGGCCGGTGGAAGCGAAGGCGTGCGTGACGCCGGGCTTTGCGGCCAGGTCTTCGGTCAGCGTTTCGAAGAATTGCCGACGAGAAGCCTCCGACGGATACTTCTCTGCGAACAGTCCCATCCGGCTGAGCAGAATGTTGGAAGAGTCCACGCCCAGGTCACGCTGGTCGATGTTGAGGATGCTCCTGACCATCAGCCCGGCGCACACCAGCAATACGCAAGCCAGCGAAATCTCGAAGACCACCAGTCCACGGCCGATGCGGGTGCTGGCCGTGCCCCGGCTGCCGTCCTTCAGCGATTCGCTCAGGTTGATTTTTGTCCCGCGCAGCGCCGGCAACAAGCCGGCCATCAAGGTCGTCAGCGTGGCCGCGCCGATCGTGAACGCGAATACCCGGGCATCCGGAGACACGTCGACCCAGAAAGGCATCTGGGCATCGCCGGCGCTCAGCGCCGACATCATTGCACGGCCGGCAATATCGGCCAGGAACCAGCCGACGACCGCCGCCACCGCGGACAGCAGCAGGCATTCGGACAGCACCCGGGCGACAAGCTGTCGCCGGCTGGCGCCCAACGCGCTTCGGATGGTGAGTTCGCGCGCGCTGCGGGTGGCCCTGACCAGCACGAGGTTGGCCGTGTTTGCGCAAGCCATCACCAGGATCAGGACCACGGCGGCAAACATCGTCAGGATCGTGGCACGTGCCCCGGCGTCGATGAACTCGTGGGCGAATGGCTTGACCAGCACGCTGCGATCTTTGTTTGTTTCCGGAAACTGCCGGGCAAGATTGGTCGCGATTGCGTTCATTTCGGCCGATGCCTGCTCGCGGGTTACGTCGTCCTTGAGCCGGCCGAAGACTTCCAGCGTGGTGCCCTGATCACGGCTGTCGATCGTGGCCGGATCGATGCGAAGCGGCACCCATACGCGCTCCCTGACCGGAAACGCAAACTCGGGCGGGGCGATGCCGACGATCGTGGTGTCACGCCCGTTGACCCGAATCGCGCGACCGACGATGTCGGGATCGCCGCCGTAGCGGTGCATCCAGACGCTGTAGCCGATCACCGCCACATCCGCCGCGCCGGGCTCGCTGTCGCGCGGTTGCAGCAGTCGCCCCTTGTGGGCGTCGACCTCGAGCAGGGAAAAGGTATTCCCGCTTACGAATGCGCCGTCGTAGCGCTCCGGCCGATCGGCACCGGCGCCGCTTAGGTTTACCGTACCGGAGTAAAAGCCCGCCAGCCCTTCGAACGATTGCTGTTGCGCGCGATAGTCCAGAAAGTCCAGCGGTCTGACCTCCACGCTGTCCACGCCACCGGGGAGATCCTGATTTTCGATGTGCATCAACTCCCCGCTCTCCGAAAACGGAAGCGGTTCGAGGAGATATCCCTTGACGGCGCCGAACATGAATATCGTGCCGCCGAGTCCGATGCCGAGCACGAACACGATCAGCAGGGAAAAGCCGGGCGTGCGACGGAGGCGGGAGGCGGCCGATCGAAGTTCTTGCAGCAGTTCGGACATGATGGTCTCCATTGGGCATTGCCGGCTGATCACTGCGGCGGTGCAGTCGTCCCGGCGACGGTCAATATGCCGGCCGCGCGCAGCGCCTTGGCGAAATTTCTATTGCAAGCCGCGCGCCAAGAAGAGAAAGGCACCTATAAGAAACTGATTTGAATAGCCTTTGGGTGATGAGCTGACGTTCTGTGGTTGGCGCATGGATCGTCGTCCGCTTCGATTCCGGGATTCCTGCATTCCGAATCCGGGACTTTTTTGACTGCTTCCGGGCCCACTGATCTCGCGGTCCAATCCGCCGTCAGCCGTAGCGCGGGCCGTCGGTCGCTGCGGAGATCGCGGCGTTTTCGCCGGCCGGCTGCGTATACGGCCTCGCCGATATCGAGCGCCGCGCCGGCGCATTGACGCCGAACAGCGGCCAGAGCAGCCGAGCCCGCAGGATCACGAAATGGTGGAGCAGTGCGCAGCCTGCAATGGTGCCGAGCAGCAGAATGCTGGCCTCCAGCGCCCCCGGCAACGCAAGCGGAATCAAAAGCCAGGCCAGCGGCACGACCAGGCTCTGGTGCAGGATGTACCACGGGTAGACGGCGCGATTGGCGTAGGGCAGCCATCGGAACGGCCGGTTCAGCGACACCGCGCCGAAGCCGAGGATGGCCAGCAGCGCACTCCAGGCGTACAGCGCGTGCGCGGAATCGCTGATCAGCGTCCAGTTCCAGTCCGGCAAGGCCGCGATGCCAGCGGGGTCAAGTACGCGCCCGGCCACGCGCAGGCCCATGTAGAGGGTCAGCCCGGAAAGCGCCACGCTCAGTGAAACGCGCCGCAGTTCGACCACGCGCCGCCAGGCGGCGGGCCGGCGCGCCAGCCAGAAACCGAACAGGAATACCGGAAAGTACATTGCGTGCTGGGCCCAGTCGTCGACCAGCGTCTTGGTGTCTCCATAGCGCGGCTCGAGAACGTTGAGTGCGAACAGCAGCCAGCCGACCGGCGCGAGCAGCAACAGGCCGCCCGCCAAGGTGCGCGGCGGCGCCGAGTGGACTGCGGCTATGGGTGTGCGCAATCTGCGCGCGAGCGCGAGCAACGGTACCAGCGCCATCGTGTAGGCCCACAGGTAAGCGAGGTACCAGAGATGGTTCCAGGTGATACCGAACTCGGCGCCGGCGAATTCGCCGGCCGGCCAGGGTCGCAGTTGCCAGTAACGCAACAGGAACGCCGCGAAGCCGGCATCGAAGGCGCCGTTGGCGCTCGCTTCCACCCAGGCCTGAATCGGCACGACGGCGAGCATCCCGAACACCAGTGGCACCAGAAGCATCCGCGAGCGCCGGCCGATCAGCCGGCCCGGCCGGTCGGCACTGCGACTCAGTCCCAGCGCCAGTCCCGACAACAGAAAGATGAGTTCCATGCGCCAGCGGTTGACGCCGACCATCGGCCATTGCAGCCAGGTCCACTGGTGCGGAGTCTTGATGTGGAATCCCCAGTCATGCACGAACACCATGCCGACGTGATAGAGGATCAACAGGCCGAATGCGATGACCCGAAGGGCGTCGATATCGTGGCGGCGGGTGTCAATTGCGGTGGTCATCCGTTGCTCCGGCAGTCGGGTATCCGAGACGTGCAGTCTTCGGCCGATCTCGCGACAGCGCAAGCGCAGGGGGACAAGGCGCCCGCTACCGGGGACGAAGCGGGGATCGGACGGGACGGAATGCGAGTAGGATTTGGACCATGAACTTCACCGCCGCCGATTTCCTGCGCTGGTACGCGCCCCGCAAGGCGAGCTTCGAGTGGGCCTTCTGGATCGTCACCCACGTTTTCAATGCCGTATTCAACAGCGCGGTAAGGGTGATGGAGCTGACCCCCGGTGCCGATGAGCCGGCCGCATGGGAGCCAGTGGTGTGGGAGTGCTCTAGCGCGCTGTCGATGCTGCTGCTGGTCTGGCCGGTGGTGTGGTTCACCCGTGCCTGGCCGTTCCGCTGGGACGGCGCGGCAAAGTGGCTTGGCGGTCACTTGGTGGCCAGCGTCGTGTATTCGATTGCGCACGTGCTGCTGATGGTGGCCATGCGCGAAGTCGCCTACGCGCTGGCTGGTGGTGATTATTCGTTCGGGCCCTGGGCCGAGGAACTGTTCTACGAATACCTCAAGGACGTCAGGTCCTACATCGGCGTGGTGTTCCTGATCGAAGGCTACCGTTTCGTGCTGCGCCGGCTAAGGGGCGAGGCGCGATGGCTGGACTCGAGCGACGATCGGCCCGAAGCGCAGGAGCGCCGGCCCGATCGTTTCCTGGTCAAGATGCTGGGGCGCGAGTTCCTGGTGCCGGCCTCAGGTATAGACCGGGCCCAGGCCGCCGGCAACTACGTCAATCTTGTCGTCGGTCGTCGGGAATATCCGCTCCGCAGTACCATGAAGGATCTGGTCGACCGGCTGGATCCGGCGATGTTCAGGCGAATCCATCGCAGCCACATCGTGCGCCTCGATCGCATTTCCGAGATCGAACCGCTGGAATCCGGTGACGCCCGCATCACGCTGGCCGACGGCACGGTACTGCCGTGCTCGCGCAACTACCGGTCGGAATTGTCCTGACCGCGTTCCTTCTTCAGCCGGTCCTTGGTGCGCCGGCCCTTCTTTTCCAGCATCGGCCTTAGCGCGCGGCCGATTCTCGGGAACAGGTAGCTGATCGTGGTCAGGTAGCCGCTGATGCGCGGCATGGGCTTGTCCAGCGTGGCGTTGTCGACCAGCATCACAATAGCTTCGGCGACCTGGTCGGCGGTGCTGATCGGCTGTGAAAACGTCAGGTCGGTGACGGTCTCGATATCTTCCATGATGAAGCCGGTATCGATCGGCCCGGGCGAGACGCTGGCGATCTTGATGTTGCCGCCGCGCAGTTCCTCGGCCAGCGCCAGACCGAACGCACGAAGCCCGAACTTGGTCGCCGAGTATGTGGCCGAGCCCGGCACCGGCGTACGGCCGGCCAGCGAGGCGACGTTGATCACCGCCGGGCGTTTCGACCGGCGCAGGTAAGGCATCGCTAGACGGGTGGCCATCAGCGGCGCCTTCAGGTTCACATCGATCATCCGGCCGATGTCTTCGGCCGACACCGACTCGACCTTTCCGCGTGCATGGAAGCCGGCGTTGTTGACCAGCACATCGACCGAGCCGAACACCTCGTCGGCGCGCGCCAGCAGTTTGCCGAATCCTGCGATGTCGGTCACGTCCAGCGGGGCCACCATCACCCGGTCGCCGATGTCCAGTTCCTCGGCCAGCGCGTCGAGCTTTTCCTGGCCGCGGGCGATGAGCACGAGGTTCGCGCCGCGACCGGCGAATGCGCGCGCCGTCGCCGCGCCCACGCCCTGGGATGCGCCGGTGATGATGACGGTGGTGCCGGTGAAGTCTGCGTTGCGGGTCATGGGTATCTGGCCGCGATTCGAATCAGCATGCACTATACGTCGGTCACAGCGCGCTTTGCCAGCGGCCCGCCGCGGGCGTAGAATTTCCTCAACCTCGTCTCCGGGAGCCGCCCATGCTTTCCAGAATTTTTCTTTCCTTCGTGGCCGTGTTGCTGGTGGCCAGCACACCGGCCGTGGCCGAGGATGCCACCGAGGCAGCCGAGTTCGATCCCGAGCTGGCCGCCGAGCTCGAGGCAGACAAGTTCGGCATGAGACGCTACGTGATGGCGTTTCTGAAATCCGGCCCGAACCGCCCGGAAGACCCGGAAAAAGCGCAAGCCCTGCAGCGCGCGCACCTGGAAAACATCCGCCGCATGGCCGAGGAAGGAAAACTGGTGCTGGCCGGGCCATTCATGGACAGAGGCGAGATTCGCGGCATTTACGTGTTCGCCGTCGACAGCGTGGAAGAAGCCGAGGCGCTTACCGCCACCGATCCGGCCGTGCAGGCCGGCAGCCTGGTGATGGAACTGCAACCCTGGTACGGCTCGGCGGCGCTGATGAAGGTCAACGACATCCACGCCAGGGTCGCCAAAGCCTCGCCTTGATGGCGGCCGGAATACCGAAGCCGAGGAGCGCCGGAACATGAAAACCTGCATTCTGCTGTTCGTGGCATTGCTGACCGGAACCGGGGCCGCGGCACCGGATGAGTCTTCGCAACGAATTGAGCTTTCCGATCTTGGCTGGCTGAAAGGCTGCTGGGAAGGCACGGGCTTCGGCAACCGGGTCGGCGAGTGCTGGATGTCGGCGCCCGCCGGGCGGCTGACCGGCATGTTCCAGATGATCGATGCCGCCGGCAGCCAGACCATGTCCGAGATCTTCGTCCTGGACCACTTTGAGGACGGCCCGGCGATCCGGCTGAAGCATTTCCATGCCGACCTTACGGGCTGGGAAGGCCGGGACGAGTTCCTCGTCTTTCCACTGCGCGAGACCGGCCCCGACTTCGCACGGTTCGACGGGTTGACCTATAGTCGTACCGAGGACGGCCGCCTGATCGTCGAGCTGATGGTCTCGCAGGGCGACGAGTCTTCGCTCCAGCGGCTGGAATTCGATCGGGTTCGCGACTGACGGGCTTGGCCCTTCGCCTCACATGAAAACCGAACCGCCGTACTACGCCGTGATCTTCACCTCGCACCTTTCCGAAGATACGGATGGCTACGATGACATGGCAGAACGTATGGAGGCACTGGCGTCGACCCAATCGGGCTTCCTCGGCATCGACAGCGCCCGAGGTCCGGACGGCCTCGGCATCACGGTTTCCTACTGGGCTTCGACCGAAGACATCGCACGCTGGCGAGAGAATCTCGAGCACCGCGTTGCACGGCACCAGGGCAATCGGCGCTGGTACGCGCACTACGATATCCGGATCGCGCGGGTCGAGCGCGCATATGCGGGTCCGGGTCGGGGCTGACGGCTGGCCCCGAACGGCCCGGGCGCGTATCATCGACCGGCGCAACCAACAACCCGATTAGTCGATATCTGACTGGTGTCGTGTCGTGTCTCGGTACTATGCTCGAGAAAATGGAACAGTCGCGCTGAAAGCCGCTGGGTCCCGGATCAGGTCCGGGACGACTAGCAAAAAGGGGAGGCTCCAGCCATGTCGCCCCGGGCCTGATCCGGGGTGACAAGCAAGAGGAACCTCCGAGCATGTCGCCCCGGGCCTGATCCGGGGTGACAAGCAAGAGGAACCTCCGAGCATGTCGCCCCGGACCTGATCCGGGGTGACAAGCAAGAGGAACCTCCGAGCATGTCGCCCCGGACCTGATCCGGGGCCCAGCGACTTTTGCAGCGACCAGTGACACAACTCGAAATCTCTATCGAGACACGATGCCAGTCAGGAACCAATAAACGAAAACAAGACGGGGAAACGCCGTGAAACTCGTACTCAAGCTCATCGCCGGGATCGTCGCCGGTATTCTCGTCGGCCTGTTCGCGCCGGAATGGATCACCCGGCTGCTGGTCACGTTCAAGCTGCTGTTCGGCGAGTTGCTGTTCTTCACCGTGCCGCTGCTGATCCTGTTCTACATCACCAGCGGCATCGCCGGCCTGCCGCGCAATTCCGGCGCCCTGCTGGGCCGCACGCT
>Ga0102932_1001849_pt1 | contig 10893 bp, 9 predicted proteins | sample SalPonR1_C_D2_MG_FD_78212 | JGI IMG/M metagenome (GOLD analysis project Ga0102932, IMG submission 78212) | Salt pond soil microbial communities from South San Francisco under conditions of wetland restoration - Salt Pond MetaG R1_C_D2_MG | ecosystem: Environmental > Aquatic > Marine > Intertidal...
CGATCTGCAGGCAGCGGGCGCGCAGGCGCTCGCCATGCCCTGCAACACCGCGCATCACTACGCCCCCGCGGTGCGCGCCGCCACCGACCTGCCGTTTCTCGACATGCTCGACCTGACGGCGGCGCATCTGGCGCAGGCGGGGGCGCGGCGCGTCGGCATGCTCGCCTCGCCCGCCACGCGGCTCGCGCGCGTGTTCGAGGCCCCCTTCGCCGCGCAAGGCCTCACGCCGGTCTTCCTGCCGGACGACGCGGCGCTCCTGTCGGTCATCCGCGCGGTCAAGGCGGGCACGCCGCTCGACACGCTCCGCCCCCGCCTGCGCGCCGAGGCCGACATCCTGCTGACAGAGGGGGCCGATCACCTGCTCGTGGCCTGCACCGAACTGTCGCTGATGACCGACGCTTTACCGACGGAATACCGACAGAATACCGACAGCCTCGATTGCCTCACCGCGGCCATCGTCGACTTCGCCCGCGGCTGATTCCGTCCCTTCGGGTCCGTCACGGAAAATGGTGCGCACACAGCCACCGGACCCGGTCATGGACGCGCTTCACCGATGGGGCATGATGCGCCCGCGACGAGGTGCAGGAGTGATGAGGGCTTGACTTGCGGGCCCCTCGGCGGGACCAGTTACCTTTTTGGATCAAATCGACGGAAATGCCATGCAGGTCTTGTTGAGAGAGGCGATAGGGATCGCACAGGGCGACGAGGCGTTGTTTTCCGATTTCACGGATGACGGCGAAATGTGGACCGGCGAGGGCACACGCGAACGGCGCAAGCGAGTGGCGTTCGACCCGCCCTTCCGCGCCGCCCCGAGCGTCCATGTGGGCCTGTCGCTGTGGGACACCGATTGCCAGACCAACGCGCGCATGGAGGTGAGCGCACGGAACGTGACCGCGGACGGCTTCGACATCGCCTTTGTCACCTGGGGCGACACACGTATCGCCCGCGTGAGGGTGAGCTGGATCGCCATCGGCGCGGCCCATCACGAGGATGACTGGCGCGACCTCGAATGACCCCCGCGCTCAGGAGCGCCGCAGCAGACTGAGAAGCTGTTGCGACGGCAGACCGTCCGCCTCGGCTCCGACCGACCGCTGGAACGCCCGGATCGCCGCCACCGTGTTGGGGCCCACGATGCCGTCGATTTTCTCCACCGCGAATCCCTTGCGCTTCAAACGGCGCTGCATTTCCTTGCGCTCATCAAAGCTCAGCGGGTCGTAGCCGCGCGGCCAGCTTGCCTGGATGGGCGCGCCGCCCGCGATCCGGTCTGCGAGATGCCCCACGCCCAGCGCATAGGCATCGGCATTGTTGTAACGCTTGATGACGTCGAAATTGGCGAACACCATGAACGACGCCCCCGCCGGGCCCGCCGGCTGCAGGATGCGCGCCGAACCGTAATCGCGCACCGCCCGCCCGTCGGCCCCCACCACGCCGCGCGCCGCCCAGTCCGCCGGCATCCGGCTCGTGTTGCCAAAGGACTCCCCGCGCGGCACGCGCACCTCCACGCCCCAGGGCATGCCCTTGCGCCAGCCGAACCGCTTGAGATACGCCGCCGTCGAGGCCAGTGCGTCGGTCGGGTTGTCCGACCAGACGTCGCGCCGCCCGTCGCCGGTGAAATCCACCGCATAGGCGAGGTAAGAGGTCGGGATGAACTGCGTATGCCCCATCGCGCCCGCCCACGAGCCCTTCATGTTCTCCGGTCTCACGTCCCTCGATTGCAGGATTTGCAATGCGGCAATCAACTGCTTCTCGAAAAAAGCCCCGCGCCGCCCGTCATAGGCCAGCGTCGCCAGCGATTGCACGAGCGGCAGATCGCCCAGTCGCGTGCCATAGGTGCTTTCCATCCCCCAGACCGCCGTGACGATCTCCTTTTCCACGCCGTAATGCGCCTCGATCCGCTCGAGCACGCGGCGATGGCGGCGCAGCGCCTCCTGTCCGTCCTCGACGCGCTTTGGCGACACCGCAGCATCGAGGTAATCCCATATCTCGCGCTTGAACTCGGATTGGTTGCGGTCCTTGGCCACGACCTCCGGGTCGTAGCGCACGCCGCGAAAGGCGCGGTCAAGCACGTCGCGCCTGATCCCCGCCGAGGCCGCGCGCGACCGGAAGTCGGCGATCCAGCGGTCAAAGCCCGCGTGGCCGCTTGCCAGAACCACATCCGTTGACGAGGGGCGGGCCTGTGGGCGCAGGCTGCGCACCGGCACATCCACCGAGATCACTGCCGCCGCGCTCACCGCGCCCGACCCGGGACGCAATTGCGGGCGCAGGGATTCCGTCACCGAGGCCGCGACCGCCTCCCCCAATAGGAGCGCCGCCCCCGTCATCACCACAAGTCCCGCCCGCATCGCCTGTCTCCGCCTGCCCGGATTTCTGAACTATAATAGCGCGATTGTTGCCGCTCCGAAAGCGGCCACGGCAGCGTCGCGCGGCCGTCCGCCGATCTCAGCCGCGCTTGCGCGCCGCCTTGCGCTTGAGCTTGGCCGCCTTGCGCCGCGCCGCGCCGACCTTGCGCCGCGGCGGCTTGCCGCGCGACGTGGCAGGGCCCTTGGACACCTTCGCGCCCTCGATATCCACGATGTCGAACGCGAGCCCGCCCGAAACCGGTGCCGCCTCTGCCAGCCTCACCGTCACCCGCTGCCCCAGCGCGATGATGCGCCCGGTATCGGCCCCCATCAACGTGCCGCGCTCGCGGTCGAAATGGAAATACTCGCGGCCCAGCGCCCGCATCGGCACGAGGCCATCCGCCCCCGTCTCGTCGAGTTTCACGAACACCCCGAACCGGGCGATACCGCTGATCCTGCCGGTGAATTCCTCGCCCAGCCGCTCCGACAGGAACGCCGCAAGATAGCGGTCATTGGTGTCGCGCTCCGCCACCATCGAGCGGCGCTCGGTGTCCGAGATATGCTGCGCGGTGGTATCGAGCCCGTCGATCTCGGCAGGCGAAAGCCCGTCCTTGCCCCAGCCGTGCGCCGAGATCAGCGCGCGGTGCACGATCAGGTCGGCATAGCGCCGGATCGGTGAGGTGAAATGCGCGTAAGCCCTGAGAGACAGGCCGAAATGCCCGAAATTCTGAGGCGCGTAATAGGCTTGCGTCATCGCGCGCAGCGTGGACATGTTGATGATCTCGGCGTGATCGGTGTCGCGCGCGGCATTGAGGAGCGCGTTGAGATGGGCCGTGCGCAGGACCTGCCCCTTGGCCAGCACCAGCCCCGCCGCCTCGGCCACCTCGCGCAGCGTGTCGAGCTTTTCCGGCGGCGGCTCCTCGTGCACGCGGAACAGCAGCGGGCTCTTGCGCGCGCTCAGCGTCTCGGCGGCGGCGACGTTGGCCAGCACCATGCATTCCTCGATCAGCCGGTGCGCCTCGAACCGCTCGGCATAACGCACCGACGTGACCTTGCCCTCGTTGCTCAGCTCGACCTTGCGCTCGGGCAGGTCGAGATCGAGCGGCTGCCGCCGGTGGCGCGCCTTGGCGAGCGCGGCGTGGGCGGCGTAGAGCGGGCGGATCACGTCCTCAAGCAGCGGGCCTGCCTTGTCGTCGGGCGCGCCGTCCATCGCCGCCTGCACCTGCTCATAGGTGAGCGACGCCGCCGAGCGCATCAGCCCGCGCACGAAGCGGTGGCCCACCTTCTCTCCCTGCGCGTCGATCTGCATCCGCACGGCGATACAGGGGCGCGGCACGCCCTCGTGCAGGGAGCACAGATCGGCCGACAGCCTGTCCGGCAGCATGGGCACCACGCGGTCGGGGAAGTAGCTGGAATTGCCGCGCTTTTTCGCCTCCTGATCCAGCGACGAGCCGGGGCGCACGTAATTGGCCACGTCGGCGATAGCGACCCAGATGACATGTCCGTCCGGGTTCTTCGCGTCGTCATCGGCATGGGCAAAAACGGCGTCGTCATGGTCGCGGGCGTCCCAAGGATCGATGGTGATGAGAGGCAGGTCGCGCAGGTCCTCGCGGCCCTTGAGACCGGCGGGTTTCATGGCGTCGGCCTCGGCGATCACCTCGTCGGGGAACTCATCCGGGATGCCGTGCTGATGGATGGCGATGAGCGACACGGCCTTGGGGGCCGAGGGATCGCCCAGCCGGTCGAGCACGCGGGCGCGCGGCAGGCCCATGCGCCCGGCGGGCCCCGCCTGCTCGGCCTCGACGAGCTCGCCATCCTGCGCGCCGCCGGTGGCATCGCGGGCGACAAGCCATTCCTTGCCCTCGCCCTTGTCGATGGGAACGATCCGCCCGCCTTCTTCGCTCTTGCGGAAAATACCCATCACTTTCCTGGGGTTGGCACCGATACGGCGGATCAGGCGGGCCTCGTAGTGATGCGCCTCGGCGCGCACCTCCTGCAGTTTGGCGAGGATGCGATCGCCCTCGCCCAGCGCCGGATCACTGGCGCGAGGCATCACCATCACCACCGGTTCCACCCCTTCGCCATGCCATTCCCGCGGCCGGGCCAGAAGCTCGCCATCTGGCGTCCAGGCGTTGATTTGCAACACCGTTACCGGCGGCAGGCGTTCGGGGTCGCGATAGGTTTTCTTGCGCTTTTCAAGGTGTCCTTCGTCCTCGAGCTCGCGCAGGACGCGCTTGAGGTCGATCCGCGCAGCGCCCTTGATGCCAAAGGCCTTGGCGATGTCGCGCTTGGAGGTGAGGGTCGGGTTGTCGGAGATCCATTGCAGGATTTCCGCCTTGGAGGGCAGTTGGCTCATGGCCTGCACCTAGCATGGCGCGCGGGGCGCGTCATCCGCGAAAAGGCCCGTTCCCCCGGTGTCGGTATCGCGTCGGTATTCTGTCTGTATCACGTCGGTGTCACTTGCCGCGCGTGAAAAAATGCTTGGAATTTTCATTCTCACCGCGCAGGATCATGTTATGGAGAATCCGGACAGGAGCCCGCCGCCGATGCTGCAACAGGACCCGAGCGAGACCCGCACGCTGGGTGCCGACCTGCGCGCGCTGCGCAAGGCGCGGGGCCTGACGCTCTCGGCGCTGGCGGCGCGGCTGGGGCGGTCGGTGGGCTGGCTCAGTCAGGTGGAGCGCGACCTCTCGGAGCCGTCGATCAGCGACCTGCGGCAGGTGGCCGAGGTGCTGGGCGTGCCGATGTCGCTCTTGTTCGGGCACGCGAGCGCCCCGGCGGAGGAGCAGGGATACGTGGTGCGCGCGGGCGCGCGGCGCCCCATGGGATCGGGAGAGGAAGGGCTAATCGAGGAATTGCTCTCCCCCGACCTCACGGATGAGTTCGAGGTGATCCATTCGACCTTCAAGCCCGGCTCGCGAATGCCGCGCCCGGCGCAGCGGCCCACGCAGGAGGTGGGCTATATCGTCTCCGGGCGGCTCGACCTGAAGATCGGCGGGCGGTGTTTTACCCTCGGGCCCGGCGACAGCTTCCGCTTTCGCGGCGAGCCATATTGCTGGTGCAACCCCTACGACACCCCCTGCGTCGCGATCTGGGTGATCGCCCCGCCGGTCTATTGAGGGGGGTGGGGATGAGCGCCGAGGCATGGACCGTCTTTGCCCTCTTCTGGGTGGTGTTCGTTACCACACCCGGCCCCAATCACGTCAACTGCATCTCCAATGGCATGAATGTGGGGTTCCGCCGGGGCCTCTGGGGGGTGGCGGCGATCCTCACGCAGGCCACGCTCTTCCTGACGCTCTCGGCGGCGGGGATCACCGCGCTCATCGCCGCCTCGCCCGTGGCCTTCGAAGCGGCGAAACTGCTGGGCGCGGGGGTGCTGATCTGGCTGGGGGTGCGCGGCTGGATGCGGGCCACGCGGCCCATCGGGGCGGGCGCGCAAAGCGACGGCTCGGTCTTCTGGCGGGCCTTCGTGGTGGCCACGATCAACCCCAAGAGCGTGGCGGGCTACCTGGCCGCGTTTTCACAGTTCGTGCAGCCCGATGTGCCGATCCGGGAGCAGATGTGGGTGATCTTTCCCACCGCCCTCACCATCACCGCGATCAGTTATACCGGCTTTACCGCGCTTGGCGCGGGGCTGGGGCGGGCGGCGTTGGGGGCGGTGTTCAATACCTGGCTGCGGCGCCTCATGGCCGCGCTGTTCATCGGATACGGCGTCGCTTTGGGCAGCGCCGCGACACCGGGGAGGGTATGATGCACAAGGGATCGTGCCTGTGCGGCGACGTGACATTCACCGTGGATGCGCCCCCGCGAGGGCCGAGCGTGTGCCATTGCGGGCAGTGCCGGAGGCAGTCCGGCCATCTCTGGGCGTCGGCCTACGTGGCGCGGTCGGATCTGAGTATTTTTGGAACGGTGAACTGGTATGCCGCGAGCGAAACGGCGAAACGCGGGTTCTGCCCACGCTGCGGATCATCCCTTTTCTGGAAGGCGCATGACGAGGACACGATGAGCTTTGCGCTCGGGGCGCTGGAGGAACCGACCGGACTGCGCCTGGAGAAGCACATCTTCGTCGCCGACAAGGGAGACTATTACGACATCGCGGACGGCGTGCCGCAGAAAGAGTAAGGGAGGGGAGACATGGCTGAGATACCAAGCACCGCGCGGGCGGTCATCATCGGCGGGGGCTCGGTCGGGGCGTCGTGCCTCTATCACCTGGCCAAGGCGGGGTGGACGGACAGCGTGCTGCTGGAGCGCAACGAGCTGACGGCGGGCAGCACCTGGCACGCGGCGGGCAACGTGCCGACCTTCTCGGTGAGCTGGTCGGTGATGAACATGCAGCGCTATTCCACCGAGCTTTATGCGCGGCTGGGGGCCGAGGTCGATTACCCGATGAACTATCATCAGACCGGCTCGATCCGTCTGGCGCATTCCAAGGAGCGGATGCAGGAATTCGAGCGCGCCAAGGGGATGGGCAAGCATCAGGGGATGGACCTCGAAATTCTCGGGGTGGAAGAGATCAAGGCACGCTATCCGTTCATCGAGACGCATGACCTGAAGGGCGCGCTCTATGATCCCAACGACGGCGATATCGACCCGGCGCAGCTCACCCAGGCGCTGGCCAAGGGGGCGCGCGACATGGGGGCGCGCGTGATCCGCTTCTGCCCCGCGACGGGGGTGCGGCGCGAGAACGGAGAGTGGATCGTCGAGACCGAGAAGGGCGAGATCCGCTGCGAGATCGTGGTGAACGCGGCGGGGTATTATGCGCAGCGCGTCGGCGAATGGTTCAAGCCCTATGGCGGGCGCACCGTGCCGATGATGGTGATGAGCCATCAGTATCTGCTGTCCGAGGAAATCCCCGAGATCGAGGCGTGGTCCAAGGAGCAGGGCCGCAAGCTGCCGCTGCTGCGCGATGTCGATGTGTCCTACTACCTGCGGCAGGAGAAGCACGGCTTCAACCTCGGCCCTTATGAGCCGCGCTGCAAGGCGCATTGGGTCGATCCCTCTGATCCCATGCCCGAGGATTTCAGCTTTCAACTCTGGCAGGAGGACCTGGACCGGGTCGAGGAGATCGTGACCGACGCGATGGCGCGGGTGCCGCTCTTGGGCACCTCGGGCATCAGCAAGATCATCAACGGGCCCATTCCCTATGCGCCGGACGGCATGCCGCTCTTGGGCCCGATGCCCGGCGTGCCGAATGCGTTCGAGGCCTGTGTCTTTACCTTCGGCATTGCGCAGGGCGGCGGCGCGGGCAAGGTGCTGGCCGAATGGGTGACCGAGGGCGCGCCCGAATGGGACATGTGGTCGTGTGACCCGCGCCGTTACACCGATTACACCGACCCCGAATATTGCGTGGCGAAGGGAATGGAGGTTTACGGCCACGAATACGGGATGCATTTCCCGTGGCATCGCTGGCCGGCTGCCCCCGATCGCAAGCTCAGCCCCGTGCATGACCGGATCAGGGAAATGGGCGGGCAGATGGGCGACTATAACGGCTGGGAGCGCGCCAACTGGTTCGCGCAGCCGGGCGACGACACGAGCGAGGAGGCGACGCAGACATGGGACCGCGCGGGGCCGTGGGAGAAGCGTATCCGAGAGGAATGCGAGGCGGTACGCGATGCTTGCGGCGTGCTCGACCTGCCCGGCTTCTCGCGGTTCAAGGTGCAGGGGCCGGGGGCCGATGACTGGCTGCGCGGGCTGGTCACCGGGGCCTTGCCCAAGGTCGGGCGCGTGGGGCTGGTGTATTTCGCCGATGAGCGGGGCCGCATCGTCACCGAAATGTCGGTAACGCGCGAGGCCGAGGATCTCTTCGTTCTGATCACCGCCGCCGCCGCGCAATGGCATGACCGCGAGTGGCTGGAACGGCATATGCCCGAGGGGGCCGGTTTCACGCTGGAGGACTGGACCGACCGGATGTCGACCCTGATCGTCACCGGCCCCGCGTCGCGCGATCTGCTCGGCCCCCTTACCGATGCCGACCTGAGCCTGCCCTGGCTCAGCTTTCAGGAAACCGAGGTGGCGGGGCGGTGGGCCGCGCTGCTTCGGGTCTCCTTCGCCGGCGAACTCGGCTGGGAAATCCATGCGGAAAACGCCGATATCCCGGCCATTTACGAGGCGATCCTCGACGCGGGGGCCAAGCCCTTCGGCATGTGGGCGCTCAACAGCTTGCGCATCGAGAAGGGCTATCGCGCGTGGAAGGGCGATCTTTCGACGGATTATTCGCTGCTCGAGGGCGGGCTGGAGCGGTTCGTGAAGCTCGACAAGCCGCAGGAGTTTCCGGGCAAGGCGGCGATCCTGGCCGAGAAGCAGAGAGGCGTGGCGAAACGGTTCGCGCCGCTGATCGTCGAGGCGGGGGCGGCGGACGCGCCCTATATGTCCTCGATCTGGCACGCGGGCGAGATCGTCGGCGAGACGACGAGCGGGGCCTGGGGCTACCGGGTGGGGGCGTCGGTGGCGCTTGCCATGCTGCGCAGCGATCTGGCGGTGCCTGGGACGCAACTGGAGGTGGAGATCTTCGGCGAGCGGTGCCCGGCGACTGTGCAGCCCGACGCGCCCCTGTGGGATCCCGAGAACGAGAGGCTGCGCGCGTGACCCTGCCCGCCACCATGCGCGGCGTCGTCCTCACCCGCCATGGCGGGCCCGAGGCGCTGAAGTGGCGCGCGGATATCCCGGTGCCGCGTCCCGGTGCGGGTGAGGTGCTGCTGCGCGTGCGGGCGGCGGGGGTCAACAACACCGATATCAACACCCGCGAGGGCTGGTATGCGGCGGAGGTGACCGGGGCCACGGGCGACACGGGCGCGGGGGTCGAGGCCGGGGGCTGGTCGGGGGCGTTGCGGTTTCCGCTGATACAGGGCGGCGATCTGTGCGGTGAGGTGGTGGCGCAGGGCGACGGCGTCACCACCCCCGCGTTTGGCGCGCGCGTGACCTGCCCGATCAACATCCCCCGCCCGACGGGCGACAACCCGGTGGGGTTCGTGGCGCTCGGGTCGGAGATCGACGGGGCCTTTGCGGAATACTGCCTGATGCGGGCGGAAGACCTCCATGACGTGAGCGACGCGCCGCTCTCGGACGTGGAGATCGCCGCCATTCCCTGCGCGTTCGGGACCGCGATGGGGCTGCTCGACCGCGCGCGCGTCGAGGCGGGGCAGGAAGTGCTGATCACCGGGGCGTCGGGCAATGTCGGCCTCGCGGCGATGCAACTGGCATCACACATGGGCGCGCGGGTGACGGGCATCGCAGCCCCCGCCAAGGCCGCGACCGTGCAGGAGGACGGCGCGGCGGAGGTGATCGCCCGCGACGCCCCCCTGCCCCAAGACCGCTATCACGCGGTGATCGACCTCGTGGGCGGGCCCGGCTTTGCCGCGCTGATCGACGCGCTGCGCCCGGGCGGGCACTACGCGGTGGCCGGGGCCATCGCCGGGCCGATGATCGCGGCCGACCTGCGCCGCATCTACCTGCGGGACATCACCCTCCACGGCTGTACCTATCAGGCCCCGCGCGTCTTTGCCCGGCTGATGGACATGGTCCGCGCCGGGGAGGTACGGCCCCGGATCAGTGCCACCTACCCTTTGCGCGACATCGCCCGCGCGCAGGCGGAGTTCCAGGCCAAGAGCCACACCGGGAAACTGGTTCTGCTGCCATGAAAGGAGGCCTGACATGCCCCTGAACGCCCGGGCCAAGGCCCTGATCGCGACCTTTCCGCTGGGCTTTGTCGCCACGGTGACGCCCGAGGGGTGCCCGGCGGTCAGCCCCAAGGGCACCTTCCTGGTGCTCGACGACGAGACCATCGCCTTTGGCCATATCCGGTCGCCCGGGACGCTGGCCAACCTTGCCCACACGCCCGAAGCGGAGGTGAATTTCATCGACCAGTGGACGCGCAAGGGCGTGCGGGTGCGCGGCCCTGTCCGGGTCATCCCGCAGGGCGCGAAGTTCGACAGTCTGATCGGGCGCTGGCGCGATGTCTGGGGCGATCTGGCCGGGCGGATCGAGGCGCTGGTGCTGATCACTGCGGACGAGGTCAAGCCGCTCAGCACCCCGCCCTACGACGACGGCGCGACCGAGGAAGAGATGATCGCGCTCTACAAGGCGAAATTCGCGGAGATATACCCATGAGCGCCATTACCCTGCTGGACGGCTCCATCGGGCAGGAACTGGTGAAGCGCTCGGGCGACCGGGCGACGCCCTTGTGGTCCACGCAGGTGATGATGGATCACGGCGACCTGGTGCAGCAGGTGCACGGCGACTATTTCGCCGCCGGGGCCTCGGTCGCCACGACCAACACCTACGCGGTGCTGCGCGACCGGCTGGAGCGCATCGGGCTTCAGGACGAGGCCCCGCGCCTCGCCGATATCGCCGTTACGGCCGCCCGTGCGGCGCGTGACGCGCACGGGCGGGGCCGCGTGGCGGGCGCGCTCGGGCCGCTGGTGCAATCCTACCGCCCCGATCTGTGCCCCCCGGCCCATGAGGCGGTCGCGATCTATGCCGAGCCCGTGGCGGCGCTTGCCACGGCTGTCGACCTACTGCTGACCGAAACGAGGGCTTCAGTCGATGAGGCGCGGCG
>Ga0102932_1001854_pt1 | contig 10877 bp, 10 predicted proteins | sample SalPonR1_C_D2_MG_FD_78212 | JGI IMG/M metagenome (GOLD analysis project Ga0102932, IMG submission 78212) | Salt pond soil microbial communities from South San Francisco under conditions of wetland restoration - Salt Pond MetaG R1_C_D2_MG | ecosystem: Environmental > Aquatic > Marine > Intertidal...
ACTCTTGCCCGATCCGACGCGGCCCAGAAGGGCGATGCAGTCCCCCGGCGCGATATCGAGCGTCACCGACTGCAGCGCGTCCGCCCCCGCGCCGGGATAACGGTAGGTCACCTCCGAGAGCGCGGCGGCACCCCGGGAGACGCGGGCGCTGCTCTGGACGGCGGGGCCGCGCTCGGGGGCGACCTTCATGAATTGCGACAGGGCGCTCATCGCCCGGAGCGCGTAATGGGCGCGGAAGATCGTCTGGGCTATGGTGCCCAGCGGCGCGAGCGCGCGCCCCGCGAGGATATTGGCCGCGATGAGCGCGCCGATGGTGATTTGCCCCTCGGCCACGAGGTAGACGCCCCAGACGATGATCGCCACGCTCACCCCCTGCTGGATCATCTGGGTGCCGGAGGCGGCGAAGCTCGACCAGAACCGGCTGCGCCCGCTGATCCGTGCGGTGGCGGCGCTGGCGCGATCCCATTCGCGCTGCATAACCGGCTCGGCGTTCAGGGTCTTGATGGTCTCCAGCCCCATCAGCGATTCCACCAGCACCGATTGCCGCCGCCCTGCCAGTGCCTGTGCCACCCCCGCCGCGCGCCCCATGGGAAGCTGCGCGACGATGGCGAGGATCAGAACGATCGGAACCGCCACCAGCGGCACGATCGCCAGAGGCCCCACGAGCATCCAGAGTACGAAGATGAAGAGGCCGATGAACAGCAGGTCGATCAACGACACGAAGCTGGCAGAGCCGAAGAATTCGCGCACCGCCTCGAAATCGCGGATATGGCTGGCCAGCCCCGCCGCGCCACCGGGCCGGTCGGCGACCCGGAGGGAGAGAGCGTGCGAAAAGAGCGTGGCGGCGATGCCGGTATCCAGCCGCCGGCCGACGGTCTCCAGCACCCCTGTCCGGAGGCTGCGCAGCGCCAGATCCAGCCCGATGGCCAGCGCCACCCCGATGGCCAGCGTCCACAGGGTGACATAGGCGAGGTTTGGTATCACCTTGTCGTAGACGGTCATCACGAAGATCGGCAGCGCGAGCCCCAGCATGTTGATCAGGAGCGCCGCGATGACAACCTGCATCCATCCGGCGCGATTGTCGCGCATCGGCCCCCAGAACCAGTGTCGCGGCCGGTCCTGCGCGGCGGCCTCGAGCCGCCGGTCGACCAGGTCGTCGCGCACCGAGGCGAGCAGGACCTCTCGCCGGACACGCCGGGCAAGCTTGCGCAGCGGCACCTCGCGTTCGGGCGCGTCGCTCGCGGGATCGAGAACGCGGGCATTGCGTCGATCCGGCGAGAAGCCCAGCAGGAGGAGGGGATCGCCGTCCCGGTCGAACAGAACGCAAGGCAACACCGCCGGGTCGATCTGGCGCAGCTTGCGCAGGACGAGCCGGGATTTCAGGCCCACGCCGGCCAATGCCCGCGCAAGGGTCTCCGGGTCGCGCCCGTCAAACCCGGCGGGCATCCGCGCGCGTACCGCCTCCGGACTCCAGGGGCGGCCATGATGCCGCGCCAGCCATCGCGCAGTTTCCAGACCCGGTGCCGTCTCTCCGTCGGGGCCGGTGCCGTCCTCCCCGGTGTGCCGCTCGGGTGCCCCGGCGGGGTCCGACCGGGACTTCGGTATCATCTCAGGGCCTTGATCTCTGTGTTGAAGATCGCGGCGGCCCGAGGAGCGTTTTGCGCGCGGGCGGTGAAATCGGGCTCGAGCGGGACATCCGCGGGCTCGATGTCGAAATGCGCGGCGAGGCGGCTTTGCGCGGCGAGCATCCGGTATTGATTGAAGGTAAAGCTGGCATCGGCGCTGACGCTCTCGAACAGGACGTTGAAGAATGTCCGCTCCGCGTCCAGCACGTCGAGCAGGCTGCGCGTGCCCGCGCGGAACTGATCCTGGTACTGGTCGGAGGTCTTGCGCGCCGCCGATACGCGCCGGTCCAGAAGCACGGTGCGCTCGATGCTGGTGTGGTAGGCGTTCCAACTGCGCTCGGCCATTTCCCGGACCTCGCGCACCGTCTTCTGGCGTTCGGCCTCGGCTTGCAGCGTGCGTTGCTGAAGCGCGCGGCGGCGCGCGTCGCGGCCTCCGGCGAACAGCTCCCAATCGAGTCGCACGCCCACGAAGGCATCGGATTCCGTCCCGGAGGTGCCCGCCACGTCGCGGCCCGTCCGCACCCCTGCCTGAAGCGTGACCTGCGGTTTCTCGTCGGCGGTGGTGATGCCGCTCTGGAACCGGGCCTGCACGATCTTCTGGCCGGATTCCTTCAGTCGGAAACTGTCGCGAAGGCTGCGCAGGACCAGATCGCTCTTGGTCATCGGCAGATCGCCGATCGCGGGTACGGGGCCCGTGCCGACCGGATCATGGCCGATCACAGAACGGTAGCGCGCCTGGGAGTCGGCCAGTGCGCGCTCTACCTCCAGCCGCGACAGCCGCGCCGCGAGGAGCCGCTCCTGAAGCTCGAACCGGGCGCTGACAGGCAGCCTGTCGCCCTCGACCAGATCATCGACCTGGCGTGCGATTTCCTGGTGACGGGCGATATTGCGGTTGGCGACGCCGAGAAGGCTGGTGTGACGGGCCACGTCGATATAGGCCTCGACGGCGTTGAGCGCCATCGTCTCGGAGGCGTCGAGCAGGCCGAAGATCGACTCGTCCAGCCGCGAGGCGTTGCGGTAGACGCGGTTGGCGCGACGGTAGCCGTCGAACAATGTAAGCTCGGCGGTGAGGCCTATTTCACGGTTGAACTTCGTGTCGCGGTTATCGGCAGGACTGAGCCGGTCGGGATCGTCGTATTGTTCGGCACCGACCTCGCCCTGCAGCAGCAGCCGTGGCTGATAGTCCCCGCGCAATTGCAGCAACTCAAGTGCCGATGCCTTCACATCGGCATTCGCGGCGCGTCCCGTGGGGTTGGTGGTGAGCGCGGCGCGGACCGCGTCGCGCAAGCTCTCCGCAGCCACGGGATGCGCCGGGCCGAGAACGAGCGCGAAGCACAGGACAATCGCTGACGTCGTATCTTTCGTTTTCGGTCGGAAACGGCACACCAACTCTGTCAGAGTCATAAATGAATCTCCTCGAAAGCCCAATGTTCACAGCTTCGTAAAGTGGAATATAAAGTCAATCAAAACACGCCCCGGCACCCCGGAAGAAATAGGAAACGTGCGCAATTATCACACAGAAACGAGCGTCAGCCAAAGGATTGCAACGTAAGTTACCTGATGGGCGAACTGATCGAGCCCGGTGAGGCCCCAATAGCCTTTCTCCCGGGGGCTCCAGCCCGACCGCTTCAGAAGTTGGTCCTTGGTCCAGTCGATATGGTAATGCAGAACAAATTCGACTGCCGCGACACCAAGGACCGCGAGGGTGGTCAGCGGTGTCCAGATCAGGATCGGCATCGTCATGACCGCGTGCAGCCCGGCATGGGCGATGCCGCCCGGGTGCCCGTAGGTGCCCTTGTTGCGCACCATCCAGCCCGTCTGCCAGACGAAATCCGCCAGCAGGTGCTTGATCTGGAACAGCAGTACGAGAACCAGAAGTGCGGCAGGTGTCATGGCTGGCCTCCAAAGAGCTTGTTGGTCCGATCGAGCCGCTCCGCAAGCGTCACCGCGACGATCCGGTGCAGGGTCGCGGCGAGCTCGGGATACGTTTTCACAACCTCACCCATCCGCGCTTCGCTTGCGCGATACACGACCGTCTCGGTTTCCGCAATCACATCGGCGGTGCGCGGCATACCGGAATCGCTCGCGATCTCGCCCACAAGCGCGCCGGGCCGCAGCACGCGTAGCCGCATCACGCGGCCCGTGGGCATGTGCATTTGAATGCCCGATGTGCCGCTGTCGCTGATAAAGACGCCGCCCGCCCGGTCCCCCTGGCGTATCGGCACGCCGCCCGGCGCGAGCGTCTCGCGTTCGTGCACGGCGAGCAGGCGGCGGGCCGTGTTTCGGGTCATCGGCCATGCGGGTCAATGCCGAGCGCATCAGCAGCGCGCCCGTCGCCGCGAGGAACGCGGCGGCGACGGGAAAGGGCAAGAGACGGACGAAACGCCCGAGATCGAAAACCGCGAGCGCCATCATGGCCGTACGCGCGGTGATCGCCGCGGCCCCCATGAGCACGACGGTGGCCAGCACCGCCGCATCGGTTCCGCCGAGGAGACCGGCGCTCGCCGCCGTTGCCGCCGGTGCCGGGAGCATAATCGCGACCGGGGCGTTCCGAACGGCGGAAAAGACCGGGCCGGGCAATCTGCGCCCGCTGACAAGAGCGCGCGTTGCGACAAGACCCGTGGCCGGGAAAAGGGTCGTGGCGAGAGAGACTCCGCCCGCCAGGGCCCGGCGAAGATCAGCGCCGACAGGGCCACGGCCCGCGCGACGCTGTCCGATCCCGCGACGATCCCGGCAGGCGCGGCGTGGCTTGTCGCGGGCCTCTTCTCGATCTCGTTCATTCGGCCGCGGGCTTTCGCGTCATTTTCGTGTTGGCCTCGATCAGCTTGCTCTTGACCGCGGCATTCAGGTGCTGGTCGAGAAAGGCGCGGAACTCCGCGTCCGAGTTACACATGCGGCGCAGGGTGTCACCGGCGACGGAAAAGACGCGCGACGGCACCTCGACGCGCACGGTGGCCGAGGCGGGACCGGGTTGCATCACGTTCATCTCACCGATGAAGCCTTCGCGGATTTCGGCGAGCTTGCTATCGTTGAAATAGACGCCCGCCATGCCTTCGATCAGGAAGTGCAGCTGCGCGACCTCTTCGCCCTCGGTCGTAAGATGCACGCCGGGCTGCACATCGCGCCATACGCCGGCGTTCAGCAACCGCCGCGACAACGCTTTCGGCATCGCTTCCAGCCCCTGTTTGACGAGATACGCCTCTTCGTCGTTGAACCGCAGACGATGATTGATCAGGAAAACGCGCGTAATGCCGACGAGGCTGATCACGACCCAACTGCCCTGAATGATCGCCGAAGCCAGGTTGAAATTCGCAGACAGGCTTATCAGCACGAATATCGCGGCGACCATGTTGAGCAGCGCGTAGCGATAGCCGCTGCCCCGTATGAACCCGAGTTGCAGTCCGACATATGCGCCGAGGTAGATGGCCACGCCAAAATACCCCGCCCAGTCATACAGTCTTGCGTCATAGAAAAGCGTCACCGTCGCCCCTCGCTCGGATTTTTTGCACAGCCGAGCTGAAAATCGTTCCAAATTCCAATGCCACAGAGCCGCTATTCTGACAAGGAAAGTTCAAAATGAACCAACGGTCGTCGCCGCTAGTGTGCCTGTCGGGTGGTATCCGGACAGGGACCGGGATCTTGCATAATGCGCACCGGGTCCGCCAGGGCGCAATATGCTTGATCAATTGGCGTGATCGCGCAACAGTCCCGACACATGGCAAACGCCGCCCTTTCCCGGGAATGTCGATTGATAGAAGCACTTTGCCCATATTCGGAGATATGAATGATTGTTGACAAAAAGCGTATCAAGGACTTGCTGACGGGATTGTCGGTGTTCGACGGTCTCGATCCAGAAACGCTGGACGAGATCGCGTTGACCGTCAGTCTGAGACGCGTTCCGACCGGCGAGACCTTGATCGAACAAGACAGCCGGGCAGAGTCGCTGTATCTCGTTGCCAGCGGACGGTTTCGTGTCGCGCGCGACGGGCAGGCAATCGCCACGGTGGGTGTGGGCGAACCGCTCGGGGAATTGTCCTTCTTTTCCGGAGGACGCCGCACCGCGAGCGTCAGTGCGCTTCGGGACAGCGAGGTCCTGAGCCTGACCCGTGAAGGCTTCGAAGCCGTCGCCCGGCATCACGCGGCGCTGCCACAAGCCATACTCGCCACGGTCTCGGCACGGCTCGCCGCCGTGACGGCCAAGGCACCCGTACTGTCCCCGATGGCGGGCCTGGTGGTCTCTGTCGGGCCGGTTGCGGGCGGTGAGCCGCTGCCCGAGCTGCTGGTCGATGGGTTGCTGCGATCCGCAGAGAAGATGGATCATCTCAACGTTCACACCGCTGACACGGCTCCGGTCTCTGCCGGACCAGACGCGCTTGCAGAGTGGTTCGCCCCGCTCGAACGCGCAGGCGAGCGGCACATCCTGCTGGTGCGCGACCCGCAGGCAGAGCCTGACTGGGCCCGCTTTGCCGAAACCCGCAGTGACAGCCGTTTTCGCGTCGGACGGCTCGATGCGACGCCGCCTGCGCCGCATCCGGACGCCCTTGCCGTGGAACCGCGCGACCATCTGGTCCTGTGGCGGCCTGCCAGCACCACCCCGATCAGCGGAACGACCGACTGGTTATCGGGGCGCGATCTTGCGATGCACCATCACCTGGCTCTCGACGATCCGGGTGATTTCGCGAGGCTGCTGCGGTTTGCCAGCGACCGCGCCCTCGGGCTCGTACTGGCAGGTGGTGGTGCCTTCGGGACCGCTCATGTGGGCGCTTTTCGTGCCATGTTCGAAGCTGGAATTCCCGTGGATTTCATCGGGGGCACCAGCGTCGGTGCGGCGATGGCGGCCGCCATCGCCCAGGCGCTTCCGGCCGACGAGATCATGCGCCGCTGCAACGAGATATTCGTGACCAGCCGCGCGATGAACCGTCTCAACGTGCCGCTCTACTCGGTGCTTGATCACCGGGTGTTCGATGCGCAGCTGGCCAAGCATTTCGGCGACGGGCTGATCGAGGATCTGGCGATGCCGTTCTTCGCGGTCTCCTCCAACCTGTCGTGCAACGACATTCACGTCCATCGGTCCGGACCGTTATGGAAGGCCGTGCGATCCTCCGGGTCCATCCCCGCGCTTCTGCCCCCCGTCCTGACCGATGAAGGGGATGTTCTGATAGATGGCGGACTGCTCGACAACGTGCCGCTGGACGCGATGCGGCTGATAAAGTCCGGGCCCAATATCGTGTTCGACTTCAACCATGGGAACGACTGGCGGGTTCAGGCAGATTATGACGCTCTGCCGGGTCGGCTGGGTGCGCTGCGCGGGTTCCTGTTCAAGCGCAGCCGGAAGAACAGGTTTCCGCGCATCCCCTCGATCCTGTCCCGCTCCATGATCATAAACTCCAGGCGCGAGGCCGGGCGGATGGACATGGGGCGCGACATTCTCGTCAGGCTGCCGACGGCACCGCGCGCCAGTTTTCTCGACTGGACCAAGGGCCAGCAGAACTACGAGATCGGCCATCGGGCGCTGGCAGGGGCGCTGGCCGGAACCGATCCCGCGGCGGCACCGGATGCAAGGCTGCGTGAGGCTGTGCGCAATATGGCCGTGAGTGCTCGGGCAGGCTGAAAGGTGGCTCCGGAGTGACGGAAATTCCGGCCAACAGTTGCCCCGGTTTCGGGCCGTTCGGCGAAGTGCCACTTGACCCTGGTTCATGCATGAAATATTTCCTCGATGTGCTCGCGGGCGTTGTGTAATGGTAAGACCTCAGCCTTCCAAGCTGATGATACGGGTTCGATTCCCGTCGCCCGCTCCACCTCTGTCGTTCTGACGTGCGTGTCCCCCAAGTGGCCGGGAACGCATTGTTTCCGGGGAAAGAAATTGACAGGTCGCGTGCATCTCTTACCATCGGGCGCGTGATTACCGCAGTGGGGGCTGACATGCATTTTCTCAGGACGGGATTTTTCGCGGCGCTGGCGCTCGCCGCGCTCGGGGGGGCGGCATTCGCCGGCGGACCGGGCATCTATGCCTACGAGGGGACGGCGAATTATTGCCCCGCAGGGCTGCAACCGGTCTCGATCAACGGTGTGATCTGCTGTGGCGCGCCCAACCGTGCCCAAAGCTATCAGCAGGCAAAACAGCACCCTGTCACGCGCATCCGGAGCGCGCGTGCGCGGTATGACGAGTGTGCACCCGGGGTGAAGGGCTGCGACTGAGCCCGGCCCCGCGGCAAGAGGACGCTCGGGGTGCCGCGTGCAGCGCCCGGCGCTGTCAGAGCAGCGTCAGATCGCCTGCCATCTGTCGGCCATCGCGTCCATCCTGCAGCTCGTAGCCCACCTTCTGGTTGTCGGCGAGGCCGGTCAGGCCGGAACGCTCCACCGCCGAGATGTGCACGAACACGTCCTTGCCGCCATCGTCCGGGGCGATAAAGCCGTAACCTTTCGTGGTGTTGAACCACTTCACGGTGCCTGTCGGCATTCCGTTCTCCTTCGTCTTCGCGTCCCCGGGAGTATGCCGGGCCATATGCCCTGTCGGGCATGAGTCGATGATTGCATCGTCAATGTAAAAATCAAGCGAAACCCGGTGACGGCCCCGGGTTGGCGCGCTAAGAGAGCGATTGCGAGGGAGAGAGAAGATGATCGTTTACGGGATAAGAACCTGCGACACCTGCCGCAAGGCCTTGAAATTGATGCCTGGGGCCAGACTTTACGATATCCGGGCAGAGGGGCTGCCCGAAGATGTGGCACGGGCGGCGCTGGCGCGTTTCGGGGAGGCGCTGGTCAACCGCAAATCGGCGACATGGCGCGGGTTGGGCGAGGCGGCGCGCGCGGAGGTGCCGCTGGCGCTGATCGCAGCGCATCCCGCGGTGATGAAACGACCGCTCATCGATGCGGACGGCACGCTTTACCTCGGCTGGGGGGAAGAGGTGCAGGCTGCACTCCTTGGATGATGCACGCGACCGCCTATATCGGCGGCAGCAATGAAAGGCACAGATCATGCGCAACGCAGCCGCGGTCCTGGGGATAATCGGCGGGTGTCTCGCCATCCTCGTGGGCTTTTTCAGCTACGGCTATACCGAGGCGGTTGACCGATTCGGCGAGGTCGAGGGGCTGCTGCATCAGGTCGCCGATCCGGCGCTGATCCGCACGGCGAGCTTTCTCGCGCCGCTGCTGGCGATCGCGGGCGGGGCGATGGCGCGGGTGCGGGCCCTGCCCGCGGGGCTGCTCCTGCTGGTTTCGGCGGGGCTGATCTATTACGCGTTCGGCTTCAACGTGTTCACCATGTTCCCCATCGGGATGGCCGGGCTTGGCGGCGTGCTGGCTCTGGCCGCGGGCAAGCCGGACGAGCCGAAATCGCATTTCTGACACGCGGGCCGCGCCTGACGGGCTTGTGACATGACATTTCAGGGCCTGCGCCTAGGCTGCACCGCGTCACGAGACAGCGGAGCCCCCATGCGACACGCCCTTGCCATCGCCCTTCTGGCCCTCATCGCGCCCGTGCCCGCCCTTGCCGCCGGGCAGGTCGCGCCCCGCTGTCATGCCGAGGTGCCCTGCACGGTCGGTGACCGGTCCTACCACGTGAAGGAGCCCGATGAATGGGACGGCAAGTCGCCGCTGCCGGTGCTGCTGCATTTCCACGGCTGGATGCGGCAGGGGACGCTGATCGTCAAGCATGGCCGCATCTCCGGTGCGACGCGGCGGCGCGGCGTGCTGCTGCTGGCCCCGAACGGTCAGGGCAAGACGTGGGATTTCTGGACCGACCGGACCGATGACGTGGATTTCGCCGCCGCGGTAATCGAGGACGCCGCCAAGCGCTATCCCATCGACCGAAGCCGCATCTATGTCTCGGGCTATTCCTATGGCTCGGCCATGGCGTGGCGATATGCCTGCGAGAACGGCGACGGGGTGGCGGCGCTTCTGGCGGTGGCGGGCACGCTGCGGCAGTCCGAGACCTGCCCCGAGGCCCCCCGCGAGGTGCGCCACGTGCACGGCACCGCGGACACGGTGATGGATTTTCCCTTCGGCCCCGATGGCGAGAGCACATGGCCGGTGCACCTCTGGCGCGAGCGTATGGGATGCGCCGGGCCGGGCGAACGCCTCGGGCACTGGTCGGTGACCCATCACGATACGTTCGCGCGCACGGCGTGGGCATGCGACGACGGGCGCGTCACGCTCGACGTGCACGGGCGCGGCCATTTCATCCCGCGCGGCTGGATCGCGCGGCAGCTGGACGAATTGCTCGGCCTGCCGCCGTCCTACCCGTGAGGGGATGACCTCGGGCACCGAACGCTCTATGAGGCGGGCAGGACACAGCAAGACGGCACCGCCCCGCATGAACACCCCCGCTCCGAACGGCAAATCCAGCATCCTGACCGCGACCGACCGTGACAACCTTGTCTGGTTCTGGCACCTTTACCTGCGGCGCCGCGCACCGTGGCTGGGCCTTGTCCTGTTGATGATCCTCGTACAGGGCGTGGTCTATCAGCAGTTCCTTGCCATCACCGAGGACGGTTTGCGCGTGATTTTCGAGAGCGGCTCGATCCGCGATCTCGTCTTTGTCTGCGTGGCGGTTTTCTTTCTTTTCGCGGTCCGGGGCACGATGGCGTATCTCGTGCCCCGTATCTCGGTCTGGGTCTCCAACTCTGCCATCTACGAGATGCGCCGCGACCTCATCGTGCATCTGATGACCCTCGACCTGAGCTATTTCGAGCGCACGCGTTCGGGCGAGCTGATCCACCGGATCGTGATGCAGACGCAGTCGCTGGGGCATTTCATGGGGCTGGGCACGGCCAACGCGGTGCGCGACGCGGTGACGGTCGCGATAGTGTCGGGCTACCTGATCTGGAAGAACCCGCTGCTCTTCGGTGCGGCGATCGCGGTGCTGCCGTTCATCATCTGGGTGATGAACGCCGTGTCGGCGCGGGTCAAGCGCGTGCAGGGCGAGGCCGAGACCGCGCTCGGCAACTACATGAACCGGCTGGAGGAAACGATCTCGGCGATGCGCACGATCAAGATCGCGAGCCAGGAACGGGTCGAGTCCGACCGGCTCGACCACGACACCGGCGAGATGCGCGACCTCACGCTCAAGGTGCAGCGCACGCAGGCGCTGGTGATGCCCTCGATCGACCTGTCCTCGGCCTTTGTCTACGTGCTGGTGATCGGCGGCGGCGGCTACATGGTGCTCAGCCCCGGTTTCGACATGGACGGGGCCGAGATCATCACCTTCCTGCTGGGCATGGTGCTGGTGTTCGATCCGGCGCGGCTTCTGGC
>Ga0102932_1001856_pt1 | contig 10866 bp, 10 predicted proteins | sample SalPonR1_C_D2_MG_FD_78212 | JGI IMG/M metagenome (GOLD analysis project Ga0102932, IMG submission 78212) | Salt pond soil microbial communities from South San Francisco under conditions of wetland restoration - Salt Pond MetaG R1_C_D2_MG | ecosystem: Environmental > Aquatic > Marine > Intertidal...
AACATGTTTTGATTAACTACATCTTAGATTCTGAAATGAATTCAGAATGACGATTTAAAAAACTTTCCAGACAACCTCCTGAGTATATAAATTATGAACCTAGTTACCCGAGATCAAAAACACCTTTGGCATCCTTTAACCCAGCATAAAATTTCCCCGGAAGCTTTACCTATTGTAAAAGCAAAAGGTAGTATTCTTTATGCTGAAGATGGCAGTGAATATATAGACGGCATCGCTTCCTGGTATACCGCTATGTATGGTCACTGTAATGAATATATTACCGAAAAAGTGGCTGCCCAAATGCAAAACCTGGACCAGGTAGTTTTTAGCGGATTTACCCACGAGCCAGCGGTACAACTTTCTGAAGCACTTATAAAGATTTTGCCGGAAAATCAGCAGAAACTGTTTTTTAACGATAATGGATCTACTGCTACCGAGATCGGGATTAAAATGGCCTTGCAGTATCATCATAACCAGGGCAATAATCGCAATGTGATGCTGGCTTTTGAAGAAGGTTTTCACGGCGATACTTTTGGAGCGATGTCGGTTTCGGGACTTTCGGTGTATAATGGCGCTTTTGAAGAGCATTTTATTGAGGTTTTGCGAATTCCGGTTCCGCTTGGGGAGAATAATTCTGAAGTTATTTCGGGTCTTGAAGAGCTAATTTCAGGAAATAATATTGCGGGATTCATTTATGAGCCTTTAGTGCAGGGAGCAGCGGCAATGAAAATGCACGATGCTGCTGGCTTGAATGAAATACTGAAAGTTTGTAAAAAAAATGATATTGTTTGCGTCGCCGATGAAGTAATGACCGGATTTGGGAAAACCGGGAAATATTTTGCTTCAGATTATATGGAAACCAAACCAGATGTAATGTGCCTTTCTAAAGCATTAACCGCCGGATTGCTGCCAATGGGCTTGACAACCTGTTCGCAAAAAATTTACGATGCTTTTTATGCCGATGATATTTCAAAAGGATTATTCCACGGGCATACGTATTCTGCAAATCCACCCGCTTGTACTGCCGCCATTGCCGGAATAGAATTATTGGTTTCCGAGGAAATTCAACAACAAATCAAATCGGTGATTAAATCTCACCAGGCTTTTGATGAAAAGATAAAAGATCATCCAAAAGTTACCAATCGTAGGCAATTAGGTGTAATCTATGCGTTTGATCTCCATATAAAAATGGAGCGCTACGGTAATCTTAGAAATCAACTTTTTAAACACTTTATGGATAATGGCATTTTTCTAAGGCCGCTTGGTAATACCATTTATATTCTGGCGCCTTTTACCGTTTCGCAAATGGAACTGGATAAAATCTATAATGTTATAGATGACCTGCTGAATAAAATCTAGAATTAGTTTCAAAATATCCTTAAAATCTTGTTCAGTTTAAATTAATATTTTTAAGCTGAATATTTAGTGGGTTGGTGCTGCAGACCTTATTTTTGCTGAAAAATTATTGCTTTTGAAATCACCTGTCTATATATCTTCATTAGGTTCTATTTCTGCACTCGGTGAATCCAGATCAGAGATATGGGGAAATTATAAAACCCCGAAACATTTTATTTCCAAACATCAATTTGATGAAACCGAAGCTTTTGGGGCTTTTTTGCCAAAGGAAATTCGGGATGCTATCAAGGCGATTCGCAATGAAAATACGAATTACAAAAAACTGGATGATTCGGTTTTATTTGCAATTTTTTCAGCCAGAAAAGCTATTAAAGAAGCCGGCTGGAAAAATGAAAAGAATATAGGAATAAACATTGGGAGCTCTCGTGGGGCCACCGGATTATTTGAAAAATACCATAAAGAGTTTGTGGAAACAGGGAAAGCGGCAACGCAGGCTTCGCCTTCCACTACTTTGGGTAATATCTCTTCCTGGGTTTCGCAAGATCTTCAAACTCAAGGACCAGCTTTTTCTCATAGTGTAACCTGTTCAACCGGTTTGCATGCGGTGGTAAATGCAATTGCGTGGATTCAGGCCGGTTTTGCCGATAAGTTTCTAGCCGGTGGAAGTGAAGCGGCATTAACACCATTTACTATCGCCCAGATGAAAGCGATGAAAATTTATGCTTCAGAAGATCTTGATTTTCCCTGCCGCGCATTAGATATGGAAAAAAAGAGAAATTCAATGATTCTTGGGGAAGCATCAGGAATATTGGCAATTCAAAGAGAATATTCAGAAGAAGCAATTGCGAAAATTACGGGGATTGGTTATGCGACAGAAGCTTTAAAGCACAGCGTTTCAATTTCGGAAGACGGAGAGTCTTTACATAAAGCGATGAAAATGGCAATTGGAGAGAAAGAACTTTCAGAAATTGACGCGGTGGTGATGCACGCACCCGGAACCTTAAAAGGAGACCTCTCTGAAGTAAACGCTATAAAAGCACTTTTTGGTCAATACACCCCGGCAATGACCAGCAACAAATGGAAATTGGGACATACGTTTGCTGCTTCAGGGATTCTAAATTTAGAACTGGCTGTTTTAATGCTTCAGCACCAGGAATTTATTGATGTTCCTTTTTCAAATCTCAGTAAATCGCCTTCGAAACTGGAAAATATATTGGTGAATGCTGTAGGCTTCGGCGGGAATGCGGTTTCTATTTTAATAAGCCGGAAATGATATGATTAAGAAAGCTTTGAAAACTTTCCTCGCGGAAGGCCTATTAAAGCGTAGTTTTATTTATTTTTGAATTCAAATCTATTTTTATGGCCACAAGACATAACTGGACAAAAGAAGAAATCCTCGAGATATATAATAAACCTTTAATGGAGCTGCTCTATGAGGCAGCCACTGTACACAGGAAAAATCATGATCCTAATACAGTTCAGGTTTCAACTTTACTTTCTATAAAAACAGGTGGCTGCCCGGAAGATTGCGGGTATTGCCCACAGGCAGCGAGATATCATACCAATGTAGAAGGAAATGACCTTATGAGCGTAAACCAGGTTAAAGCCCAGGCGTTACGTGCTAAAGAGTCGGGAAGTTCTCGTGTTTGTATGGGTGCGGCCTGGAGAAATGTAAAGGATGGTAAAGAATTCGACTCTGTTTTGGAAATGGTAAGAACCATTAATAAGCTGGATATGGAAGTTTGCTGTACGCTGGGAATGATTACCGAAAACCAGGCGCAGCGACTTGCTGAAGCCGGTTTGTATGCTTACAACCATAATTTAGATTCATCAGAAGAATATTATAAAGAAGTAATCTCTACCCGTGGTTACCAGGATAGACTGGACACTATTGGGAATGTTAGAAAAACCAATGTTACCGTGTGTAGCGGAGGAATTATAGGAATGGGAGAAAGTGCAGATGATAGAGCAGGTATGCTTGTAGCCCTTTCAACCTTAAGTCCGCAACCCGAATCAGTTCCAATTAATGCGTTGGTTCCTGTTGAAGGAACTCCAATGGAAGAGCAGGAACCGGTTTCTATTTGGGAAATGGTAAGAATGGTTGCTACTGCCAGAATTGTAATGCCTGAAACCCAGGTAAGACTTTCTGCCGGAAGGACACAAATGAGTAGGGAAGGGCAGGCAATGTGTTTCTTTGCCGGAGCAAATTCGATCTTTGCCGGAGATAAACTACTTACTACCCCAAATCCTGATGTAAACGAGGATATGGAATTATTTAGATCTTTAGGTTTGAATCCTCAAAAAGCATTTGAAAAAAAGGAGCAACCACAGAGTGTTTCAGCTGAAGAATCGAAATATCAGAATCTAGGTGAAAAGCCAAAATGGTCAAGACCCGGGCACAAAATTGAGCGTAACTTAGAGGCACAACAAAAGCCTAAAGCTAAAGCCTAATAAGAAGCAAAATCCTAGGATTAGTTTAATACTGCGGGTTAAAATGCTTTTAAAAGAGATTTTCTAGAAGCCTATTTTATACCCGCAAAACCGGTTGTTTTTACATTACACCATTACACCATTACACCATTACACCCTGAAGTGCTGGAATTGAATGATGAAGAACGAAGAAAGCTTACATTTAGAACCTATACCCAGGCTTAAAAAAATTTCTAAAAAAGAATTTTTAGAAGATTATGTAAGACCGCAAAAGCCTGTGGTTATAGAGCATTTGGTAGATGATTGGCCTGCTACACATAAATGGGACTTAGATTATATCAAAGAGGTCGCAGGAGGTAAAGTAGTGCCCCTTTATGATGATCGCCCGATAAGTTCTAAACAGAAATTTAACGAACCACATACTGAGATGAAAATGGCAGATTATATAGATCTGCTAAAATCAAAACCTACCAGTTATCGCATTTTTCTTTATCATTTATTAAAGGAAGTGCCGGTTTTGCAGAAGGATTTCAAGTTTCCTGACCTTGGAATACGATTTATAAAACAATTGCCCACTTTGTTTTTTGGCGGTGAGAATTCTAAAGTCTTCATGCATTATGATATTGATTTTGCCAATATCCTTCATTTTCATTTCCACGGAAAAAAACGCTGTATAATTTATCCTCCTTCAGAAGGTAAATATTTATATAAAGTGCCCCATGCTTTGATTTCAAGACAGGATATAGATTTTGATAATCCCGATTTTGAGAAATTTCCTGTATTAAAAAAAGCTAAGGGTTATGTAACCGAATTAAAACACGGTGAAGCTTTGTATATGCCTGAAGGATACTGGCACCAAATGACCTATCTAACGCCAGGTTTTTCTATGAGTTTAAGAGCTACTCCCAGAACACTTACAAATTTTTCAAAAGCCGTTTATAATCTCGTGGTAATGCGGAATTTTGACAACTATATGCGTAAAATAAAAGGTCAAAAATGGATAGATTATAAGAATGAACAGGCGATTGAACGCACGCATAAGAAGAATAAGGTCTAAAAGAGCTATCCTAACAATTCGTTTGTCGCTTCATACACCAAATTACTCTCGTAGCCCTTCCGAAGCAGGAAATCCGCTAATTTACGTTTCTTCTTGAAGTTATCGGGTTCTTTGAGCAGCCTTAGTTTTTTCTCGGCCAGTTCGTACAAAGTAGAGTTGTATTTTTGCTGATCTATTTCAGTAAGTGCATTTTTTATTACCGGGGCAGAAATTTCTCTGAATTTCAACTCCTGTTTGATCTTTATTTTCCCCCATTTTTTTATCCTGAATTTTCCTCTTACGAAACTGCGGGCAAAACGTTCTTCATTTAAAAAATCATCCTGCATCAGCTGAATGATGATCTGCTCTTGTGCTGCGGGAATCATATTCATTTTTCTTAGTTTTTCTTCTACCTCTTTATGAGAACGATCACGGTATGCGCAGAACTGCATCAGTTTGATGGTTGCCTCCTTAACGGTATAAGATTTTTGGGGTTCTTTCAAGATTTAAAATTGAAGAAATCAGGATTTAAAGTTCAAAATTAATCTTTTTCTATGGGGAAGTTTAATTTTTAGCATTGAGAACTTTTAAAATTGCCCATAAAAAAACGCCTTCCGAATTAACGAAAGGCGTTTTGATATTTAAAGGATTTCATTTCCTTCTTTATCGTGAAAATGATATTCCATGTACGTGTAAGCGTCTCTTGGTAAAATTTTCACCCATCGCTTATGGTCTAAAAACCATTGCGAGCGGGGAGATGGAAAGCCTTTTGTTAAAAAGGCTGCAATAAATGGGTGCGCACTCAAAGTGATCTTTTTGTGATCTTTCTTAATGAGTTTTTCCAGGTCGGTTTTCATTTTGTTTATTAAAAGTATTGGTGCTTCAATTTCACCAGTTCCGTTTGGATTGTCCTCACGGGTTTTAATATTCATTTCCGGCCTTACGCGTTGTCTTGTAATTTGTATCAACCCGAATTTACTCGGTGGCAAAATCTTATGTTTTGCACGGTCGTCACTCATTTCGTTTCTAAGGTGATCAAACAGGGTTTTGCGGTTTTCAGCTTTGCCCATGTCTATGAAGTCTACCACGATTATGCCGCCCATGTCACGTAAACGTAATTGCCGGGCTATTTCTGTGGCGCTAATCATATTCACCTCTAATGCGGTATCTTCCTGGTTTCTGGATTTGTTAGAACGGTTACCGCTATTTACGTCTATTACGTGCATAGCTTCGGTATGTTCTATTACCAGGTAGGCGCCTTTACTCATAGAGACGGTACGCCCGAATGAAGTTTTTATTTGTCTTTCGATACCGTGTTTTTCAAAAATTGGAACATTAGATTGATATAATTTAACAATCGATTCTTTACTCGGGGCGATTTCGCCCACGTAGTCTTTAATTTGTGTATAAAGCGTTTCGTCGTCTACAATAATAGAAGTAAAAGAGTCATTAAATATGTCTCTTAACAGGGACGATGCCCTGTTTAATTCTCCTAATACCTTAGAAGGATGATGTGGTTTATACATCTTTTTACACATTCCCGTCCAGCGATCCATCAAGTTTTGAAGATCTCTGTCCAGTTCTGCTACTTTTTTGCCTTCGGCTACGGTTCTCACAATAATCCCAAAACCTTTGGGTTTAATGCTTTTTACCAATCTTTTTAACCGGTCTTTTTCTTCTTTGCTATCAATTTTTTGTGAAACTGAAATACGATTAGAAAAAGGAACCAGTACAATGTATCGACCCGCGATAGAAAGCTCTGAGCTTATCCTGGGGCCTTTGGTAGAAATAGGTTCTTTAACAACCTGAACCAGTAGCGACTGATTTGACTTTAAGACATCGGTAATTACCCCGTCTTTGTCAATATCCTTTTCGAATGTAAAATTCTTTAAGGAATAATCTTTTAATTTACCTGTGCTTACACGTTTTATGAACTTAAGCATGGAAGAAACCTGTGGGCCGAGATCGTGATAGTGTAAAAAACCATCTTTCTCGTAGCCAACATTTACAAATGCGGCATTTAACCCGGGTACAGCTTTTCTAATTTTGGCGATAAAAATATCACCAACATTAAATTTGTTGCTGTCTTCTTCTTTGTTGAGTTCAATAAGTTTTCCATCTTTTTGTAAGGCAAAATCTACAGCAGAGGATCCGGACCTGATAATTAATTCTTTGTCCACACTCTATTAGATTTATATCTATAGCTGCCAAAGCAGTTACAGATGGATTAAACATTATTTTATCACAGGGTTTTTAATCCTGAAGAAACCCTAAACTTGTTAGGTAATAAGCTGGGTTTCAATTTCAATGAACGTTTTAAACAAAAAAAGTAGTATGAAAACTACTTTTTCTTGTGGCGGTTAGCTCTGTTTCTTTTTTTACGCTTGTGCGTAGCTACCTTATGTCTTTTTCTTTTTTTACCACTTGGCATAGTGTTCCTTTTTAATTAATAAATTATTTTCTGGAGAAACTGTTTAGAGTTTCAAATTACTTAACTTCTACGTTAGTTTTTACTCCTTCAACAAAGATCTTGGCTGGTTTAAAAGCCGGAATGTTGTGTGCAGGAATTTTAATAGTTGTGTTTTTAGAGATATTTCTTCCGGTTTTTTCGGCTCTTGTTTTTACAACAAAGCTTCCAAATCCTCTTAAATATACGTTATCTCCACTTTCTAATGAAGTTTTAACCTCATCCATGAAGGTTTCAATAGTAGCCTGGACATCACCTTTTTCCATTCCTAATTTTTCTGAAATGTTTGCTACAATATCTGCTTTCGTCATTTTCGTACTATTTATTATTATAAATTGGGATTTCTATATTTTTCAAGGGCGCAAATATAAGAATTAAATCTTCAATATTTCAAGCCTAATTCATTAAATAATAACGGAATAAACTTTTAATATTGCACCAAGTCTATTTTGTATATGGTTTTTTCTAAAGTGTTGATTGATTGGTATCTAAAAAATAAACGGGAATTGCCCTGGCGTAAAACCAGCGATCCTTACCATATTTGGCTGAGTGAAATTATGCTTCAGCAAACGAGGATAGAGCAAGGATTACCCTATTATCAGCGTTTTATAAGTGCGTTTCCAAGTGTTTTTGATCTTGCTGAAGCTCCGCAGGAAAAAGTACTAAAATTATGGCAGGGTTTGGGTTATTATTCTCGTGCCAGGAATCTTCACGAAACCGCTAAATATGTAGCTGAAGAGCTAAATGGCGTTTTTCCCAGTTCTTATAATGAGCTCAAAAAACTAAAAGGGGTTGGCGATTATACCGCTGCAGCCATTGCGTCAATTTGTTATAAAGAACCGGTAGCTGTAGTAGATGGGAATGTTTATCGTGTTCTATCGCGTTTCTTTGATGTAGAAACCCCAATAAACTCAACACCCGGCATCAAGGAATTTAAGGCACTGGCTTCAGAGTTGTTAGATGAAAAAGATCCGTCCAATTTCAATCAGGCTTTAATGGAGTTTGGGGCGCTACAATGTAAACCGCGAAACCCGCTTTGTGAAAGTTGTCCTTTAAGTTCAGGTTGCTTGGCCTTACAAAAGGATAAAATTAAAGAGTTGCCGGTTAAATTGAAGAAAACAAAAGTGAAAAAACGCTACTTTAATTATTTAGTGGTTTATTCTGAGGGAAATAAAACCTTGCTTCAGCAAAGAACGGGAAAGGGAATTTGGAACGGCTTATATGAATTTCCATTAATTGAAACGAAAGAACCGGTAAACGAAGGCGCTTTTCCTTCCGAAGAAAAAATAAACCAAATTTTGGGAAGCCAGGAATTATCGCTTCAACTTCATAATAAAAAACCTGTGGTACATAAACTATCACATCAGCATATTTACACCCATTTTTGGTGGGTAAAAGCAGAAAAGATTGGAAAAGAGGGAATTCCTGTAAAGAATGTGAAAGATTATCCTGTACCGGTTTTAATTGCCAATTTCCTTGAAGAAACCGCACTGGAGACCTACTCCATATAATTTGTTTAAAGTTTTATAGAATTTAGCTTTATTTAACAATAAATTTTTCAGTATTTTAGGGTGTAAATAAAAAACCTTTTTTGGTTAAAAATAATTAATAGAGATGACAGGTACATTAAACAAAGTAATGCTGATTGGGCATACGGGAGACGACGTGAAAATGCATTATTTTGAAGGCGGTGGCGCTATTGGCCGATTTCCGCTGGCTACCAACGAAACTTATACTAACCGCACCACCAACGAGCGTGTTACCAATACCGAGTGGCATAATATAGTGGTTCGTAACAAGGCCGCTGAAGTTTGCGAGAAATATCTCAAAAAGGGTGATAAAGTTTATATTGAGGGTAGGATAAAGACCCGAAAATGGCAGGACGACCAGGGAAATGATCGTTATTCTACCGAAATTCAGTGTACAGAGTTTACCTTTTTAACTCCAAAAGGAGATAGCGAAGGTGGCGGAAATATGCAGCAGCAAAATTCGCCAGCTCAAAATCAACAAAACACACCTAAAAATGATAATTTTGCCAATCAATCTATGGCAAAAGAAGAAGAGGAAGACGATTTGCCTTTTTAAGTTTAATTAAAACTACATCATTTGGATTCAGAACCTCCCAGTTTATTTTTGTTTTGGGCCGCTTTTGATTTTACGCAGTTATTTAGCTATTTAGTTCTATTACTGCTTTTACTTTGTTCAGCCTTGATTTCTGGGGCAGAAGTAGCATTCTTTTCGTTAACCCCCGCCGATGTAATTGCCGAAGACGGGAAGCGCAGCAAGGCGCAACAAATTGTGGTAAATCTTTTAGATAAACCCAAAAAGTTGCTGGCTACTATTTTAGTGGCCAATAACTTCATCAATATAGCTATAGTGCTGTTGTTTGATACTCTTGCCGATGAACTTTTTCGTGGGATGAATACAATATTTTACGGTATCAATTTCAAGTTTCTTATTGAAGTTGGGATAGTAACCTTTATAATCCTTCTGTTTGGGGAGATTTTACCAAAAGTCTACGCTAGTAGAAATAATGTACTTTTCTCAAATTTTATGGCGCGACCATTAAATTTTCTGGACACTATCTTTACTCCGTTAAGTAGCCCAATGCGATCTGTCACCATATTTATGCATAGCAGGCTTGGTAAACAGCGTTCGTATATAAGTATAGATCATTTGTCTCAGGCTTTAGAGCTTACCAGCGAAGAAGATACTACCCAGGAAGAGCAAAAGATATTACAGGGCATTGTGTCTTTTGGGAATACCGATACCAAACAGGTTATGCGCCCGAGGATGGATATTTTTGCCCTAAATGAGAGTCAGATATATAAGGAAATTATTCCCGAAATTATAGATAGGGGTTACTCCAGAATTCCGGTTTATAGAGAGAATATAGACAATGTAATAGGCATTTTGTACGTTAAAGATTTGCTGCAATTTCTTGATGAAAAAGATTTTGACTGGACAAGCCTGCTTAGGGAGCCTTATTTTGTTCCTGAAAATAAAAAGCTAGATGATTTACTGAATGATTTCAAAACTAAAAAGAATCACCTTGCAATTGTGGTAGACGAATATGGCGGCACCAGCGGATTGATCTCTCTGGAAGATATTATTGAAGAAATTGTAGGAGATATTAGCGATGAGTTCGATGATGAGGATTTGGTGTACTCCAAATTAGATGAAAATACGTATGTTTTTGAAGGAAAAACTCCTCTAAAAGATTTCTACCGGATCGTAAAAATTGAAGATCCTGCGGTCTTCGAAGAGCGAAAAGGTGAGGCTGATACACTTGCGGGATTTCTCTTAGAGATTTCTGGAGGTTTCCCTAAGAGGAACGATGTTATCTATTTCTTAAATTATAGTTTTACAGTAGAAGTCTTAGATAATAAACGTCTTAAACAGATAAAAGTGAATATCTCACCAATTTAGGTAGAGAAGGTTTGTTGGTATGAAACCAGCCTGATGCTGGACTCAAAAATGGGGAGAACATAAAGGGGCTTCGATGATAAGTTTTTGAAAAATCGCCACCTAGGAGTTAAAATTATAAATAAATGAGAATATATGCATTTGTCTTAGT
>Ga0102932_1001858_pt1 | contig 10858 bp, 12 predicted proteins | sample SalPonR1_C_D2_MG_FD_78212 | JGI IMG/M metagenome (GOLD analysis project Ga0102932, IMG submission 78212) | Salt pond soil microbial communities from South San Francisco under conditions of wetland restoration - Salt Pond MetaG R1_C_D2_MG | ecosystem: Environmental > Aquatic > Marine > Intertidal...
CAATTCCCTTTCGAGGACGCGCTTCTGCGCTAGTGCGTCAGCTTTCCATCCAGATGGTCACCGGGCCGTCATTCAAAAGTTCAACCTTCATATCGGCCCCGAATTGTCCGGTTTCCACCGGCAGGCCCTGTGCGGCCAGTTGTGCCGCGAAATACTCATACAGGCGCTTACCCTCATCCGGGGCGGCGGCGGTGGAAAATCCGGGCCGGTTGCCGCGGCTTGTGTCGGCAGCCAAGGTGAACTGACTGACCACAAGGGCCGAGCCCCCGATATCACGCACCGAGCGGTTCATCTTGCCAGCCGCGTCGTTGAAAATCCGAAGCTTGGCGATCTTGGCGGCCAGTTGATCGGCCTGTGCCTCGGTATCGCCCTGCATGGCACAGATCAGCACCAAAAGGCCCGGTCCGGTTCGGCCAATCATCTGCCCGTCCACGGTGACCGAGGCATGGGCAACACGTTGCAGCAATGCGCGCATGGAAGGCTCCTGTAAGCTGAGGGTCTACGACACCTGACAGACCGTTTCGCCTTATGTGCATGGGCATAGCGATTGACGCAAGTCAATGCGCTGCCATTCATGCCGCTGCATCGTGAACGCCCGAGATAGACACAAGGAGTTGGAACTATGGTTGAGAAATCTCAAAGCGGCTTCTGGCCGTCTGTTTCCGAGCCGATGCGCAATTTCGGACAACGCGTCGCCGAATGGGTCGCGCCTGCGTCGGATGCCTCGTCGAGTGATGACGCGTATAACATTTCCATCGAATTGCCCGGCGTTGCCGAAAAGGATATCGACCTGTCGGTGCATGATGGCGTCGTGACCGTGAAGGGCGAGAAAAGTCATGAACGCGAGGAAAAGGGCGATACGTGGTTCTTCTCGGAACGCCAATACGGATCTTTTAGCCGCACGTTCCGCCTGCCAGCCGACGCCGATGGCGATAAGATCGAGGCACACCTTAAGGATGGCGTGCTCAGCTTGTCGGTGCCAAAGCGCGTCAGCGCCGTGGGTGAGGCCAAAAAGGTTGCGATCAAAAAGGCATGAGGCCGCCACCGCCCCTTACGATTTAGCCGCGTAGATCCATGACCTCGTCAAGCTCGGCACGAGTTGTGCGGAAACGGTTGGCAGGGGCGTCGGCCTTGCCATAGCCAAAGGAAATCGCGCACAAAATCAGGCGGGTCTCGGGGAGGTCAAAATGCGCCCGGATCATCGGCGCATAGGCCGCAACCGAGGCCTGCGCGATGGTATCCACCCCAAGCGCTTTGGCCGCCAGCATGAAGGCGGTCACAAAGCCCCCGGTATCCATGGCCCCATAGGGGCCTAATGCGGCCTCGGAATGGACGATGGCCACATGCGGGGCATCGAATAGATGGTAGTTGCGCATGGATTGCTCGGCGCGCCCGGCGCGATCGCCGCGGGCGATACCAACGGCCTCATACAGTTGAAAGCCGCAACTGCGCCGCCGGTCCCCATGCGCGCCGGGATAGGCCTCGGGCCAGGGCAGGTCAGGCTCGGGCCCACCTTGGCGGGCGCGGTCCAGCAAGGCGGCGCGAAACCGCTCGGTCTCGGGGCCGCGCGTGACCGTGATCTGCCAAGGCTGTGCATTGCACCATGATGGCGCGCGCCCGGCCGCCTTGACGATCCGTGCGATCAGATCATCGGGAAGGGGGTCGGGATGAAAAGCCCGGCACGAATAGCGCGCGGTCAGAACGTCCAGCAAGCTATCAAAGCGATCGGTCATTCATAAAACCCCCTGTTCACGCGCCACGAAATAGCCGATGGCTCCGCCGATCAGCAGGGCGGCCAGAACCGCAAAGGTAATCTTCCAAACCGACCACGGGCGTTCGCCCTGCACCCGGCCCGTGCGGCCATTGACCACGAAGCGGTAGGTTTCGCCGCGATACTTATACGCCGCCAGCCATACCGGCAGCAGGATGTGTTTGAAGGTGATATCGCCGATCTCGGTCTGGATATCGTGGATGCGTTGCCGGTCGCCGCCAATATCGAACCGCACGTCGCGGGCGATCACCCGGTCCATCACTTGTCGCGCCTCGGCAAAGCCGTCGTCCAACTCGATCGCATAGCCTTCGGCGCGAAACCCGGCCATATATTCGGGGTTGTAGGGCTCTAACGCTGACAAATCCCATGGCTCCAACCCATCGGTGAAGCGCTTGGGCAGGCTGCGCGAGGCCAGCACCAACACATCGTCAAAAAACCGCGCCACCCGGCCCGACACCGTGCGCCATCGCACCTTGGCCACGCGCACCCGTTCGCGGCGACCATTGCGGGTGACGGTGCGGGTTTCATAGTAAACCGTGCCGCGTTCACCCCGATAGGCCGAGCGTGTATCGGCATCGAATGTCCAGTAAGGCACGTATATGCCCTGCATTTTGCGGCCCTTGCGGGCATAGTCCTGCAAGCCGCCGGGGGCGAACCACAACCCGCCCAGCCAATCTGTCATCGCCTGTTTGGCGCTGTCTTCATTCAGCGCGAAAGGCAGCAGGCCCTTGGGCTTGATATGCCGATGCGTGCCTGTATCCGTGACCACCGGCGTGGCGCAGAACGGACATTCCTTGGCATGCAGGGTCTGGTCAAACTCGACTTGCGCGGCGCAATTGGGGCAGGTCGTGACGCGGGTTTCCTCGATCTCCTGCTCGGGCAGATCGTGGGCCAAGGCGCGGCGGAAATCCAATTCGCGAATGGAACTTTGCCACGGGCCCGATTGCGCCACGTCCTCGGCATGGCCGCAGTGATCACACACCAGCCGCCCCGCCTTGGGATCAAACCGATAATCCGCCCCGCATTGATCGCAGGGAAAACGGTGTTCTTCGATGGGTGCGTGCGTGTCGGGCAGGGGCATGAACGAAACCGGCCTTGGCTTAGGGCAACAAACAGAAGGGCGTGCGGATGGCGGCTGGCCCCGTTGTCACGCCTCGGGCGGGGGCGGGGGCAGAACCGTGAACAGTTGTGCCAGCTCGGCCACGTCCTCGGCCCGTAGCCAGCCATCCTGGCCCGCCGTCCAGACATGGCTGTCGCGGGTCAGGCTGCCATCACCGGCCATGCGCCCCAAAGCGGCCTTGGAAAACGGCCCCTTTGTCGTGCCGCGCTCGGCGATGTGCCAGACATGTTCCAGCGGCGGGGGCGGCGGTGGGACCGCTTGCCCGGCCTGAGGCGATGATGCGCCAGCCGTGCCCCATGGGCCCTGTTGGTTGGCCAATTGCTGTGCCATGGCCATGCCCATCCCCATGCCAAGCCCGGCACCGATGCCAGCCCCGCCCGACGGATTCTTGGCGGCGGCGGTCATCGCTTCGGCGGCGGAATACTGGGTGAACTTGCCCAAGTCTCCGGCCAGCCCTGCCGATGTGCGCTTGTCCAACGCCTCTTCCACAGCGGGCGGAAGCGAGATATTCTCGATATAGAATTCCGGGATGGTCAGGCCGTATTCGGCGACAACCTTGGAAATCTCGGCGGCGACCAGCTTGCCCAGATCGTGGGTGTTGGCGGCCATGTCCAACACAGGGATTCCGCTACCCGCGATGATCCGCGAAAACGCCTGCACGATGATGTTGCGGATCTGATAGCTGATCTCGTCCATGGTAAATTCGCCGTCGGTGCCCACGATTTCCGACAGGAACCGCGCCGGATCGGCCACCTTGACCGTGTAGCTGCCAAAGGCGCGCAGGCGGGTCGGGCCAAACTCGGGGTCGCGCAGCATGATCGGGTTCTTGGTGCCCCATTTCAGATTGCTGAACCGCGTGGTGTTGACGAAATAAATCTCGGATTTGAATGGCGATTTGAACCCATGATCCCAGTGGTTCAGCGTCGTCAGCACCGGCATGTTGTTGGTTTCCAACATATAAAGGCCGGGGGTGAAGACATCGGCCAACTGCCCTTCATGCACGAACACCGCCGCTTGCCCCTCGCGCACGGTCAGCTTGGCGCCATATTTGATTTCATGGCCTTCGCGTTCGAACCGCCAGACCATGGTATCGCGGGTGTCATCGACCCAATGGATAACGTCGATGAACTCGCCGGTCAGAAAATCGAAAATACCCATCATGCAAGTCTCCTTGGGGGCGTTTTGGTGTTTCAGATGGACCCATCGGTCCCGGTCAGGATGCGCCGCACGATGGGCAGCGCCGCGTCAGGAAGCATACCGGGTTTCAAGGCCGGATTATAAAGCAGGCTTAGCAATTCTTCGTCATGCGTGGTGAGCAAGGCAAATTCGTCGTCGTCGTTAAAAATCGATGGCCGAGCGCGCGGGCTGTCATTGGCCAGCCCAAGCCCCTGCGCCACTTCTTCGTGTACACAGGATTGGCGCATCAGCTTGGGATGTTCGGCCCGGATAAAGGCAATCGCGCGGCCATAGCTGCGATCATTGTCCGACGATGAGAATGCGACCACAAGGCAATGAATTGACCGGGGCAGGGTGCGAAACAGGGCAATCGACGACGCGTTGATATTTGGCACGATCTGGCGAATCCGGTCCACGGCCTGCGCGCGATCATCCTCGCCCATGACCAGCACGTGAAAGTTTGGGTTGCTGCGCACGGTCGAGATTGGGTGGCCCGTCACCTGCGCCAGCCGTTTGGCGTAATCACGCACCATGCCGCGATCGACAGGGCGCTGTGCCTCGGGCACGCTGTCGCCGAATTCCACGGCAATCCGCACCGGACTGGTCCATTTGCGCAAACCCACTGGCCCGCCGTTGGACCGGCGCAACCCCGCGTTCTGCTCGTATTCGTCGTAAAACGCGATCTGCTCGAAATTGCGGATCACGTCGGTGTCGGTATAGGGCGTGTCGGCGCCCCCCCCGTCGCTCCTCAACAATCCTTGGGCCAATAGATCGGCCTGCACCGCGGAATAGTACCGGGTCATGCCCTGACTGGCCCGCGACGGGCCAGTGCGGTCCGGTGCTACGGGGGTGGCCGTATCCGAAGGCTGCGCCTGCGGCCGGGTCTGGGGCGGCGCGGCGGTCATCGCACAGGCAGACAGGGCCAGCAGGGCCAGCCCTGTGATCACCTGCCGAGAGAACCGCCGCACGCGCATGGCTTGGCTCAGCCCTTTGGCACGGATGTGCCGGCGTTGTCGCCGACACCATCCTTGCGCGCCTTGGCCGCGGCCAGCGTGTCGCGCAGATCGGTCTCCATCTTCTTCAACTCCTGTTCGGCGGCGGCGCGTTTGGCCTTGCCCTCGTCGGCGATCTGAAGGCTTTCCTCGATGGTGCCGATCAGATCCGCATTGGCCTTTTTGACGGCTTCGATGTCAAAGACGCCGCGCTCCATTTCTTCGCGGATCATCTTGTTGCTTTCGCGCAGATTGGCAGCGTTCGAGGTCAGCAATTCATTGGTCAGGTCGTTGGCATCGCGCACCGCAGCGGCCGCCTGTGCTGACCGCTGGATCGTGACCGCCTGCGCCAGTTGCGTTTCCCACAGCGGCACGGTGTTCACGAGGGTCGAGTTGATCTTGGTCACAAGGCTTTTGTCGTTTTCCTGAACCAAACGGATCGACGGCAGCGATTGCATCGTCACCTGACGGGTCAGTTTCAGGTCATGCACCCGGCGTTCCAGATCGTCGCGCGCGGCGCGCAGATCACGCAATTCCTGCGCTTTCATCACCTGATCGCCTTCCGGCGCGGCACTCACTTCCGCCTCTTTCGCGGGGATGTGCGTCGTGTCCAGCTCTTTCAGCTTTTCTTCGCCCGCCGCGATATAGAGCGCCAGTTCGTCGTAAAATTGCAGCGTCTTGTCATACAGAAGGTCAAGCGATTTGATATCTTTCAGCAGCGTATGTTCGTGATGCAGCAGATCATCGGTGATCTTGTCGATCTGGCCCTGTACGGTTTCAAACCGTGCGGTGAACTTGGCAAACGGGGCCGCACGGCCCAACAGTTTTTCCCACCATTTGCGTTCGCGGCGCACATCCAGTTCGGACACCGAAAAGCCGCGGATCGTCGTCACGATGCCACGCAGACTATCACCTGCGGGGCCGACATCCTTGTTGCGCACGCCCTGTAGCATGGATTGCGAGATTTCCTGCAATTCCGCCTGTGCGGCCGAGCCGAAGGACACGATCGAATTGGTGTCAGCCATGTCAACTTCGTCCATGCGCTTGCGAATCTCGCCGCTGGCCGCCGCGTCGGCCTGTTCCAAGGCCACGATGGCGTTCGCATCGGACGGTTCCGGCAGGATGGCGCGGCTGACTTCTTCGACTTCGGCCAGTGCGGCCTCGGCTTTTTGGCGTATGGTGTCCGACATGGTAATTCCTCACTCGTTGTTGCTGACGGGGCGGATGCCCTCACGTTGCAGGCGGTCACGCAGAACGCCAATTTCAATGTCCAGATCGCTGCGGTCGTCCAGCAGCAGTTTTTCGGTGCGCGCGACAAAGTTGCCCGACAGATCATCCAGCAATGCGATGTAATCGGCCTTGGCCTGCGCATCGCGGTTGCGGCCATAGATATCGGCAAACTTCACGGTCGCGTCGCGCGCGCCCAATAAATAAACGGATAGATATTTGCGCGCTGCGGTCAGATCGCGCGGGTCTTCTTCGACGGTGCGAAACAGATCGCGCGCCGTTGTCTGGAACTGTTCAACGCGGGCTTCGACCTGCCGGTCCCCCGCGCGCTTGATCGCCTCTGACATGGCGGTCAGGTGCTGTTCTGCCTCGTCCACTGCGCGTGCCACACGGTCGGTCTGAAACATGTCCACGCCGTCCATGCCCTTGTCGGTCAGCGGGTCCAGCCCAAAGGCAAAGGCATGGATGAGCGCGCCCAACACGGCAAAGATCACCGCTTCGATCAGGCCAAACCCGGCGATTCCGGCCATGAACAGGCCCGCGCCTGTGGTCAATGATCCGACAATCTTGCGTGGCAGGGCCGGGCGGCGCGCCACCTTGCGCGCCTCATAGGCCTCTTGCGCCAGAATACCCTCGCGCGTCAGCCACGCGGCCAAGATCAAAAGGCCCAATGCGGCAAGATATTGCGCCATGATTACCGGCTCGGATGTGAACGCTTTCCAGATCAGCGGCAAAGGCGCCAGAAACAGCAGGTTGACCCGGCCCCCGGCCTTGGTGCGTGTCGCGCCGCGATAGGTGCCGCTGTTGGAGGCTGGATTGCCACCGGACGGCGCGCCATCGGGGCTGTGTTTTCCACCATAGCGTTGCGCCATTATCCGCCCCCTGCTATGGACACGTAGAAAATCAGTAACACCAGCAGGAAAAATGCCAGTTTCTGCAACCCTGTATCAGTCATCAGGCCCCCGGACCTTGGTAAGACAAAAAGAACTTAGGCGATGCAGCGCCGGCTTGCTAGGGGGAAGATTGGGCAGGGCGGCGCATTGCCTGTCACTGGTTTGATCTGCGGGCGGGGTGACGTTGTTTTCATCTTACCCCGCTTTGCCGACACTGCTATGACACCCGTATGACAGCGCGATCATTTGTGCCCCGCGGGGCGGCCAGTTTCAGCGTGGCTTATGACGGGCCGCCGCGTGATGTGTATTTCCTGTTGCTGCCCAAGCTGACGCTTTTGGCCTTCACCTCGGCGGTGGAGCCGCTACGGGTGGCCAATCAGGTGGCGGGCCGAGAACTTTACCGCTGGTATGTCATGACCGAAGACGGCGGCCCGGTGACCTGTTCCAGCGGTGTGCATATCACACCCGACAGTGGGCTGGTCGATGTGCCCCGCGATGCGTTGGCGTTTGTCTGCGCCGGGATCGAGCCGACGACCACCGCCAGCCGCCGCGCCGTGCAGTGGGTGCGCCGTCAACGCGCGTTCGGCTGTCGCGTGGGCGGGATTTGCACCGGGGCGTTCGCCTTGGCGCAGGCCGGTCTTTTGACAGGGCGCCGCTTTACCCTGCATTGGGAAAACCAGCCTGCCTTTGCCGAAAAGTTCCTTGATCTCGAACCCACCGGCGCACTTTATGAGATCGACGGCCCGTTGGTGACCTGCGGCGGCGGTAGTGCCGCGACCGACATGATGCTGGACCTGATCGAACGCGATCACGGCCCCGATCTGGCGACCATCGTGGCCGATATGTGCCTGCACGTGCGGTCGAACTTTCAGGACCGCAAACAGAAATCTGCGTTTTCCTTTGCGCTCAGCAGTCGCAACGCCCATCTGATTGCGGCGATGCATGCGATGAACGACAGCCTTGAGGCGCCCCGACCGATAGAAGAGATCGCCGAACAGGTCGGCATCTCGCGCCGTCAGCTTGAGCGGCTGTTTACCGCCCATGTCGGCAGCACACCCGCGCAATTTTACATCGAGCTGCGCATTTCACGCGCGCACGCGCTGTTGAACGAAACCGATCTGAGCGTCGCCCAGATAGCCGCCGCCACCGGGTTCAACAGTGCCTCGCAAATGGCCACCCGATTTCGAAAACGCTTTGGCATGTCGCCCCGCAGCTACCGCAAGAAATGGAGCGTGAGCGAAACCTTGGGTTAGGGGCAGCGCATGGCGCGGACCCAAGGCCGCAGGCCGCCGCGCATCGCCGGGCCGACCGTCAGCACGGCGATTGGGTTGGTCTTGGCGCGTCTATTGCAATTGCCGCTTCGTCCCGCGTTGCCGCCGCGTTGGGGCGCGTCGGCGATGCGCGGCGGCCTTCGGCCTTTATTCCGCGCAAGGCAATGCCAATCTTTCCCGTGTGCCTCAGCGTCTGCGGCGGGTGCGTTGTGGCTTTGGCTTGGCCGATTTGCCCGGTTTTGCCGCCTCTTTTTCTTCGCTCATCCCCAATTGATCGCGCAGGATGCGGGGGCGGATTTCCTCGACCGCGCCGGTCTTGAGGGTGCCCAACTGGAACGGCCCATAAGACACGCGGATCAAGCGGTTCACGCTCAGGCCCACGGCCTCCATCGCGCGGCGGATTTCGCGGTTGCGGCCTTCGCGGATGCCCACGGTGGCCCATGCGTTGGCGCCTTGCTGACGGTCCAGCGTCACTGTCATCGGCTGGAATTTTTCACCGTCGATCACCAGCCCTTTGCGCAGCGGCTCAAAGGTGGTGTCGGTCGGGCGGCCCTTGATCCGCACCCGGTATTTGCGCAGCCATCCGGTTGAGGGCAGTTCCAGCTTGCGCTTGAGCGCGCCATCATTGGTGAGCAGCAGCAGACCTTCGGAATTCAGGTCCAGCCGCCCCACGGTCATGACACGCGGCAGGTCTTCGGGCAGTTCATCAAAGATGGTTGTGCGGCCTTGTTCATCGCGGTTGGTGGTCACAAGCCCGGTGGGCTTGTGATAGAGCCACAGGCGCGGCGGCTCGGGCGCTTTCAGATCACGCCCATCGACGGTGATCTTGTCGGTGTCGGTGACATTCAGCGCCGCGCGCTCAATTTTCTTGCCGTTCACCGCAACGCGGCCCGCTTCGATCATGCGCTCGGCCTCGCGGCGGCTGGCCACGCCAGCGCGGGCGATGACTTTGGCGATCCGGTCGCCTTTATTATCTGTCGTGTTCATGACCAATCGCTTACCCCAAAGCCAGCCCTTGCGAAAGCCGCGATCGCAGGGCATGACCGCAAAATGAGGTTTACCAGCCATATGCAATCCGCGCTTGACGAGGCGCGCCAAGCCGCTGCCCGCGGCGAAGTGCCGGTGGGCGCCGTGCTGGTGGATGCGCGGGGGCAGGTGGTGGCGCGTGCGGGCAACCGCACCCGCGAATTGCATGATCCCACAGCCCATGCCGAAATTCTGGTGATCCGCGCCGCCTGTGCCGCCGCCCAAAGCGAGCGTTTGCCGGGCTATTCCCTCTACGTCACGCTGGAGCCCTGCGCGATGTGCGCCACGGCGATATCGGCGGCGCGGATCGCACGGCTGTATTACGCGGCGTCCGATCCGAAATCAGGCGGGGTGGCGCATGGCGCGCGGGTGTTCAGCCACCCGCAATGTCACCATGCCCCAGAGATTTACGACGGTATCGCGGCGGATGAGGCTGAAACCTTGCTCAAGACGTTCTTTCAAAACCGCCGCGACAGGGGGGCTTAAAGCTCGATCGCTTGCATCACCTCGGGTTCGATCACATCGACATCGGGCAGGGCGTCGATCAGTTCTTGGGCGGATTGTTCAAGGATCGGGAAGGTCTTGTAGTGGCAGGGAATGACCGTCTTAAAGTCAAAGAACGTCTTGGCCGCATAAGCCGCGCGGCGCATGTCCATCGTGAAATGCCCGCCCGCGCATAGAATGCCGATATCGGGCGCGTGCAGGTCGTTGAAGATTTTCATATCGGCCATCACGTCGGTATCGCCGGACAAGTAAATCGTTTTGCCTTCGCCCGCGATCATATAGCCGCATTCGGTGCCCACCACATGTGGCCCGGTCGCTGTTCCGATTGAGTTGGAATGCACGGCGTTGACCATCGTCACCTTGGCGCCCTCCAGATCGACGGTGCCGCCTTTGTTGAAGCCCACGGTTTCAAGGCTTTCGTGTTCTTCCCAATAGGCCATCAGATCGAATTGGCCGACCACCGGCACGCCCAAATCCTTGGCCAGCCGGGGTAAATCGCCCGCATGGTCGAAATGCGCATGGGTCAGCAAGATGTGCGTGGCGCCGTCGGTGGCCGCTTGGTGCTGATCGGGTTCCAGCATCGGGTTGCCTGTCAGCCATGGGTCGATCAACAGGACCAACCCTCCGATCTCAAGCCGGAAAGACGCGTGTCCAAGCCATATGAGTTTCATGTCTGTCTCCCTTGTTTGACTGTGGCCACCCTAGCATGGCGATGGTGCAGGAAAAGGGCTGCCATATGCTTGCGCCGCCCGTGCCCGGGCGCTAAACGCTGGTGCGAATGCAAAAACCGGAGATTGATGCATGTCGATCGACAAGGACACCGCCGCGAAAGTGGCCAAGCTGGCCCGCATCCGGGTTGAGGATGACGCGCTGCCGGC
>Ga0102932_1001862_pt1 | contig 10844 bp, 8 predicted proteins | sample SalPonR1_C_D2_MG_FD_78212 | JGI IMG/M metagenome (GOLD analysis project Ga0102932, IMG submission 78212) | Salt pond soil microbial communities from South San Francisco under conditions of wetland restoration - Salt Pond MetaG R1_C_D2_MG | ecosystem: Environmental > Aquatic > Marine > Intertidal...
GCCAAGGGCGTCGAAAGCCAGACCCGCAAGCTCTTCGAGGTCTGCCGCCTGCGCGATCTGCCGATCCTGACCTTCTGCAACAAGATGGACCGCGAGAGCCGCGATACGTTTGATATCATTGATGAAATTCAGGAAAATCTGGCCATCGACGTGACCCCGGCCAGTTGGCCCATCGGCCAGGGCCGCGATTTCGTCGGATGTTACGACATGCTCAACAACCGCCTCGAACTGATGGACCGCGCCGACCGAAACAAGGTCGCGGAATCCATCAAGATCAACGGCTTGGATGATCCACAACTCGACGAACACGTGCCCGAAACCCTCGTCGCCAAGCTCCGCGAAGAGGTCGAGATGGCGCGCGAACTGCTGCCCGAGTTGAACCCGCAATCGGTGCTCGAAGGGCATATGACGCCGATTTGGTTCGGCTCGGCGATCAACTCCTTCGGGGTCAAGGAGTTGATGGACGGCATCGGCACCTACGGCCCCGAACCGCAGGTGCAAAAGGCCACCCCGCGAGAGATCGCCCCCGAAGAGGACAAGGTGTCGGGCTTTGTGTTCAAGGTACAGGCCAACATGGACCCCAAGCACCGCGACCGCGTCGCCTTCGTCCGCCTCGCCTCGGGCCATTTCAAACGCGGCATGAAACTCACCCATGTGCGCTCGAAAAAACCGATGACCGTCTCCGCCCCCGTCCTCTTCCTCGCCTCCGACCGCGAACTCGCCGAAGAGGCCTGGGCCGGTGACATCATCGGCATCCCCAACCACGGCCAATTGCGCATCGGCGACACGCTGACCGAGGGCGAGACCCTGAAAGTGACCGGCACCCCCTCCTTCGCGCCGGAACTGCTGCAACAGGCCCGCGCAGGCGATCCGATGAAGGCCAAGCACCTCGAAAAGGCGCTGATGCAATTCGCCGAGGAAGGTGCCGCCAAGGTGTTCAAACCCGCCTTCGGCTCGGGCTTTATCGTGGGCGTCGTGGGCGCGCTGCAATTCGAGGTTCTGGGCAGCCGGATCGAGTTGGAATACGGCCTGCCCGTCCGCTTCGAGGGGTCACAGTTCACCTCTGCCCGTTGGGTGCAGGGCGACAAGCCCGCGGTCGAAAAGTTCACCGCCGCCAACAAACAGCATATCGCCCATGACAATGACGGCGACGTGGTCTACCTCACACGGATGCAATGGGATATTGACCGGGTGGAACGGGATTACCCCGACATCACCCTGACGGCGACCAAGGAAATGATGGTCTGAATCCGGTCAGAGCGCAGCCGCCCCGGCGCGTCCGAAATAGCCCTCGCCCAGTTTCACGCGCTCGATGATCCCCGGGCGCGGCGACCAGAGCGGTGGCGCAAGCGGCCCAAGCGCCTTCATGTCCTTGAGCACGGCCATCAATCCACGCTGATCGGCGTGGCCGAGCGCGCCGCCCCGGCTGCGGGCATAGCCAAGACCGCGCACCATGATCACGTCCAGATCAGAGGCCCGCTGCACCGCGCCCGACGCAAGTAACCGCTCCGCCGCATTGACCAGGGCGGCATGCAACGCATGGCGCGGGGCCATGCCACCCGGTAGCGCCGCCTCGCCCATCTCGGCGAATTCGCGCGGCGTGCGCGGCCCCTCGGCCGGATGATCGTAAAACCCGCGCCCGACGCCACGCCCCGATGCGCCCTTGGCGATCCGCCCGGTCAGCGGAGCGAGCGCATCACCGGGAAGGCCCAGCATATCGGCCACGCGACGCAAGCGCGCCTCGGCGGGCACCAGCCCCTCGTGATCCATCATCAGAAACGGGCCCGTGCGCAGCCCAAGATGCCGCGCCGCCTGATCGACGCGCTGCGGGGCAAACCCGGCCTGCACCAGCGCTAGACCGGCCAGGCACAGCGCGCCCCCCAGGACATGACCCAGCCCCGGTCCGGCTTCGGGGCGCGCCGCGCGCACCACCGTCACCCGCAGCGCCGTCAGAAACCGCGCGAGGCTGGCAACCTCATCGGGCGCATGGCCCTCGGGCACGCCGATCTCGGCGCATCGCGCCGTCTCGGCAGGCGAAAACAGCCGCAGCGCCAGACCCGGCCCGGCAAAACCCGCGCCCATATCAAGTCGCGCCGCAAGGCCCGCGCCCAACTCGACCGTATCCGTGCCCAGCCACAGGTCAGCCCGGCGGTCCCCGACGTCTCCGCTTAGCCGTGACAACCAGTCATCCTTGGTGCCCGCCTGCATCTGACCGCGCGCGACCCGCGAGTCGAGGCTCCGGTGCAACGTGGCCGGCAGGTCGGGATCATCCGACCAGACCGAGCGCCCGGCGGCAAGGCAGAGCAGCGCCACCTCCTCCAGCCTACGCCCCAACAGCCCGACGCGCCCGATCTCTCGCACCTGTCCCCGGCGCAATTCCGGCAAGACAGCCGCCCGGCGTTCGGCGGCATAGACATGACGCTGCGCCCGCGCCTCGGCGCTGTTGACGCGTTCATCAAAGAGCACCTCCTCGAAATCGAGGCCCTGCTCGAAGGGCAGCAGTTGCGCCGCCTCGACCGCCCGCAGGATATCCGCCGCCGCGCCGCGCTGCGCACCCAGCTTGTCGCGCACCGACGCGATGGCGCGCTGATACCCGGCAGGGTCCGACAGACCCCGAGCCGTGTCGCCGCCCCGCGGCCACTGGCCTGCGGCGGCCAGACGTGCGGCCAAGGTGCAGGCCTCGGCTTCGGGCAGGTCCTCGGTGATCTGGTCAAAAAGCCGCTTCAAACGGGTATCGTCGGCCCGCACGGCCTGTCCTGACAGCATCAGTTCCAGCGCGGCCTGCGCCCCGACAAGGCGCGGCAGACGCTGCGTCACACCCGCACCCGGCATCATCCCAAGGCTGATTTCCGGTAGCGCGATCCGCGTACCGGCCTGCGCCACCCGCCCATGCGCCGCAAGCGCCAGCCCCAGCCCCGCCCCGAGTGCCGAGCCGTGCAGCGACGCGACCACCGGTTTGGAAAACGCGTCGATCCGCTTGCAGATATCGCCGACCCGCGGGGCCGCCAGCGGCTCATCATATTCCGTAAGGTCTACCCCCGAGGAAAATCCGGTGCCGGTCCCCGTCAGGACAACCGCGCGACACTCCGCCTTCGCCTCAGCCGCGTCGAGCTCCGTCATCAAAGCCGCGCGAAGGTCAGGCGCGAGCGCATTGGCCACCGGACGGTCTAGCCGCAGCACGGTGATCCCGTCCTTCTGGTCTGTCTGGATCGTCCCGCTCACACCCGCTCCACTCGCTCTGCATTGCCGTTGGAGCAATTACTACGAAGAATCGCCCCATACGCAAGCACAGGCGGGAGTTGGGCTTTGTCTCAGACCGGCATATTGTCGAATTCAGCCTCGATCGCCTCGCTCAGCAAAGTCTCGTGCAATTGCTTGATCCGGGGCGGCACGGCCTGGCCTTCGGCACGCAGATGCGCGATCACCCGGCGTAGTCTGGGCTCATGGCGATAACGGGTGTTCAACCCCTCCTGACCGACGAGGGTCTGGATCTGGTCAAGTTCGGCAGTGACGTTGATCATGACATTCCTCCCTGATGGAAAACAACCATAGCGGGTCTCTCCCACGCGGCCTATAGGTAGATGCGATGCGCGACAGAATTGTGAACGCGGTCAGGACATTTGCGCGGCACATGCCCGGCAAACAGGCGTTTCCGGAAGAATATCAAGCCGATCAGCAGCAATCTGCTCACCACACGAAGTGCAGAGTCCAAAACTGCCATCGCGCAGACGGCCAAGCGCCGCCCTGATCCGTGCGATCTCCAACTCGCCGCTATGTCCCAGCTGTTCCAGCACCTCGTCACCTTCACGCTCGACCGCCAACTCTTCCCAGTCGCGGGATTTAGGCGCGTCCAGCTCGGCCTCAATAGCGTGCAGCCGTGCATCCAGCAGCTTGAGACGCTGCAACAGCACCTCGCGATATGTCGATTTGTCCAGCATGAATCATCCTCCGCAATTCGGGGGTATCCTAGCAGAACCACACCTGGCGAACCTTGACACATATCAACCATGGCCAGAGCGCACGCTCATGCGTCCTGCGTGGCGTGTATCGTCAGTGCCGTACCGGGCGGTGGTTTTGCCGTGCCTTGCGCTGGATCAGGCCTCGGATCGGGCAGGGGCGCGGCGGCAGAGGATACGAGGCGCAGCGCGCGCCAGCCGCTAAGCTGCCCCAGCCGCGCCTCGGCCACGAGATGCGCGCCCGCACCGGTCACATGGATCGCGCCCAGGCTTTCGGGGGTGAGCGGCACAACCTGCCCGACACTCAGCGCGCAGGCATCGCACAACGACAGGGTGATGCGCGCCATCACCGCATCAAGCACCACCGGCGCACCAAGGGCCACATCACTCATCAAGGCGCGGTTAGGCGCATCCGCGTCCGTCCGGGTGCCAGTCTTGGCGGGGGACGGACGGCGCGCAGGCACCAGCAGATCAAGCCGCCCGGTCCGAACCCCCGGCCCCAGATCAGCGGTCACGCGAAAAAGATCAAAATCCGGCGCATCGAGCACAAGGCCCAAAGCGCGCCGGTCTTCAACCCGGTCGCCAAAGCGAAAGCCGCACGGCAAATAACCCTCGACCCCGGCGGCCATCTCCGCGTCGATCCCGTCGAGCACGGCATCGACGAGGGGGGCAACCATCGCCGCATCGGTGCGCGTCGCCCGCCGCGCAGGGGCCGCACCGGGCCGCACCTTGCCGGTGGTCTGCACCTCGATCAGCGCGGCCATCATCTGTGCGTCGAGAGCCAAGGCCCCGCGGGCCCCGCCTGCACCGTCCAGCAGCAAAATCAGCCCCTCGTTCGGAACCGTCTCCGCGACCTGCGCAAGACTGACGCGCCGCTGTTCGACCGTGGCCACAGTCAGCGCCAGATTAAGCAGTGTATCGGCGGCCCGCGCCAGCGACAGGCGCAGCGCCTTGACCGGCGACATCACCCGCGCGTCAGAGCCGTCGCGCGCCGCGCGGGCCTTGCGGTGGATGACCGAAACTGTCTGTTGGGCTGTCATGGCGCGCGATGTCCCTCCGTCGCGCCATCCTAGGCCGGGCGTGGTTACGATTCCCTTACCGCCTGCCGTTTCACTGCGCCGCCATGCGCCGCGCCTGCGGCAGGCTCACGCGAAACGCCGCGCCGGTCTGGCCGGGCAGATAGCTCACCGACCCGCCCAGCCGCGCCATGATCTCGCGGCAGATCGCAAGGCCAAGCCCCGCGCCCCCGGCCTTGGTCTCGCCGATGCGCGAGAATTTCTCGAAGATCACCGCCTGTTTCTCCGGCGGTATGCCAGACCCGTTATCGGTGAAATCGACAACCAGATGCCCGTCGGCCACACTCGCCCTGATGCTCAGCACCGGCGGCGTGCCGTCACAATACTTGCGCGCATTCGCGATGAGATTGATGAAGACCTGCGCCAGCCGGTCGAGATCCGAGGTCAATTCCACCGCCTCCGCCGCGCGGTCGCGCTCCACCGTGAGACCGCTGTCATTCACCCCCGCCGCCCGTTCGGCGCGGTCGAGCAGATCCGACAACAGGCCAGTCTGCGTGTTCAGCACCACCTGCCCGTTCTCCAGCACGCTCAGGTCGAGCAGGTCGTCGAGCAGCCGCGTGAGCCGGACCGCCTCGTCATGAATGATCGAGGCGTATTTGCTCTGTTCCTCGCCAGTCAGATCACCGGTATCGCGCAGAATCTCCGAAAACGCCCGGATAGAGGTCATCGGCGTGCGCAACTCGTGGCTGATCTGGCTGAGAAACCCGTCTTTCTGCACCGACAACTGGGTCAGCTTCTCGTTGGCCTGCCGCAACTGCCGCGCTGTGCGCGCCAGTTCCTGGCTCTTGGCCTCCAGCTGGCTGGAATATTCCATGATCTGCGCGGTCTCGTCGGCCACTGCCATCAGATCCTCAACCGACACGGCGGCCCCGCCGACGATCTGACTGATCATCGCATGCGCCGTTGCCGCCCCCACCGACCCCGACAGTACGCGTTCGAGCTCCTGCAGAAAATCGGGGCTGGGCTCGGGCAGATAGCCCGCCACGCCCTGCCGCTGCGCTGCGGCAGCAAAGAGCGCCTGCGCTTCGCGCGCACCCATGATGCGCTGCGACATGATCAGCAAATCCTCGCTCTGCGCCATGCCGCCGGTCCAGCCTCCGGGTGTGCCGGAATGATCAAACACATTGACGAACTGCGCGCCCTGCAACCGCTCCAGCGGCTGCGGAAAGCTGAGCAGCGAGCCTGCCACGAAGACGCTGGTATTGATCAACATCGACCACATCACCGCATGCACCACCGGGTCCATCCCCTCGGCCCCGAAGAGTGCGTAGGGCCGCAGCCACGCCAAGCCCCAGAGCCCGTGATCAAGGATCGATTGCGGCAGGATCAGCGAAGGGCCGAAGCTGGGCAGGAACAGGCAATAAAGCCACACCGCCGCCCCCAGGCTCAGCCCCAGAAGTGCACCGGTCTTGGTGGCCCCGCGCCAGAACAGCCCGCCCATCAGCGCCGGCAGAAACTGCGCCACGCCCACAAAGGCGATCAGCCCGATCGCCGCAAGCGCCGTACCGCCCCCCGACAGCCGGAAATAGAGATACCCGAGAAACACCACCCCAGCGATGCTCAGCCGTCGGGCCAGCAGCGCCACGTTGCGCACATCGCCCGAGACCATCGCCGCCCCGCCCGAGAAATGCAGCCATATCGGCATCACCACGTGGTTCGACACCATGGTCGACAGCGCGATGGCGGCCACGATCACCATCGAGGTGGCGCTCGAGAACCCGCCCAGAAAGGACAGGATCGCCAGCCCGTCGCGCCCGTCCATCAGCGGCAGCGTGAGCACAAAGAGATCCGGGTTCGCGCCCTCGGGCATCATGTCGAGCCCGACGGCGGCGATCGGGATCACAAAGAGGCTCATCAGCATGAGATAGGCAGGAAAGGCCCAGACGGCGGTGCGCAGGTGGTCCTCGTCCTCGTTTTCGACCACCATCACCTGAAACATCCTAGGCAGGCACAGGAATGCTGCCGCCGAGACCATGGTCAGGCCGACCCAACGCGCGCCCGACACCTCGAACTGTGCAATCGACGACGCCTCGATCCGGTCCAGCGTACCGGCGATGCCGCCCGCCAGCCCCCAGACCACGAAGACCCCCACCGCCAGCAGCGCAAAGAGCTTGACCACCGCCTCCATTGCGATGGCCATGACCACCCCGTGATGGCGCTCATTGGCATCGAGGTTGCGGGTGCCAAAGAGGATCGTGAACAACGCCAGCCCCATCGCCACCCAGAGCGCGGTGGACTGCATGTCGGGCAAGGTGGTGGCCGCAAGATCGGTCTCGGCAAAGGCCGCAAAGGACAGCGTCACCGATTGCAGTTGCAGCGCGATATAAGGCGTGGTGCCGATCACCGCGAGCACCGTCACCAACACCGCCAGCAGGTTCGACTTGCCATAGCGCGACGAGATCAGATCGGCGATCGAGGTGATGCGCTGACTGCGCCCGACCCGGACCAGACGCCGCAGCGTCCACCACCAGCCGATCATCACCAGCGTCGGGCCGAGATAGATCGTAACGAATTCGAGACCCGACCGCGCCGCGAACCCGACCGCGCCATAGAACGTCCAGGCGGTGCAGTAGATCGACAGCGACAGCGTGTAGACAAGCGGCGAGCGCAGCCAGCTGCCACGCCCCTGCGCTGCGGCCCGGTCCGCCCCGAATGCCACCACGAAGAGCAAGACCACGTAGAGTACACAAACCAGCACAAGGACATTGAGGATCGCCATCAGCCCTCCTCACCGTCCGCATCACCCTCTTCGGCATCACTGGCGCGCAGGTGGCGCGATATCACCCCCGAAATCGCGACGAGAACCGCCCAGAGTCCGAAGACGTAAAGCATCGTCTCAGCGGTACCCGGCGCGCGTTCGCCGCCCTTCCACAACAGCGGCACGCAGAACAGAATACCGCCCAGTACCGGCAGGAGCCGCGCACCATCGGCGAGGCGGCGCCGCCGGTAGGTGCGCCGTGCCAGAAAGACCGGGCCGCGCTCGGGGCTCATGCGCCAACCAGATCGCGCACCGCCGCCAGCACATCGGCATTCGAAAACGGCTTGGTCATGTATTGGCTGGCTCCCGCCTTCTCGGCCATCTCGCGATCCTTCATCTGACCGCGCGCCGTCAGCATCAGCACGGGGGTCTCCGCGAACTCCACATCCCCCCGAATCTCGGTCAGGATGTCAAAGCCGCTCTTGCCGGGCAGCATCACGTCGAGAATGATCAGGTCGGGGCCGCGCAGGCGCACCGCCTCCATGGCGTCATGGCCGTTGGAATGAGTCTTCACCTCCCAGCCATCCCGCGACAGGATAAAGCTCACGGCCTCGATTATATTCGGCTCATCCTCGATCAGCAGAACCTTTTTCCCCATGCAACCGGCCTCCCCTCCGATGCGCGCGCGGTCAGACGCCCTGCGCAACTATTCCCAATCTCGCGCCGCAAGTCAAAAGCCCTCTGCGATGATCGACGGCTCGCGCCTCGCCACGCAATCCTTGATCGGGCAAATCCGGCAACTCACGCCTAGGGCGCGGACCTCCTCCGCCGCGCCGCCCGGATCGGGCAAGAGCAGCATATGCGCCTGCATCAGCGCCGGCCGGTCAAACCCCGTTGGGGCCGCCAGACCGGCCACCGCCAGCGCATCCACAACCTCGCCGCCGCGCCCGACCTGCCGCACCCGGGCGCGCAACGGCACCTGCGGCTGCGCCATCACCTGATAAAGCGGCCAGAGCGCGCAGGCCCCGGCAAGGCGCGGCATGTCGAACCCGTCAATCGGCTTGCGGAACACAAGCGTGCCCGAGGCATCGCAGATGACCAGCCCGACGGGCCCCATCTCATCCCCGGGAAGTGCAGCGAGACGGCGAAAGACCTGCGCCATCGCGGCGCCAGTGGCGTCTGCCAGCCGGTCGGGCTGCAACCCGATGCTTCGGACCCGGGCCAGAAACGGGCCGAGCGGCAAGGCCCGCGCATCCGCCAGATAGCGCAGCAACACCTCCCGGGTCAGGCTCTGTGCCGGGGTCGACATCGCTTGCGCCGCCTCGTCCTTCAACAGCCGCATGACATCACGCGGCCCGGCGACATCGCGCTCCAGTTCCTCGAAATGATACCCGCGTGTGGCCAGATACGCGTGCATCTCGTCCTGCGGCGATTGCACCTCGGCGTCGCGATTGGGCGCGCCCTCCAGATACTTGACCAGCGCCTGTGCGCCCTCGGTCAGCCGCGCGCTGTCCTCGTTGATATTGCGGTGAAAGCGCGCCTGCCACTCAGGCTCCAGCGCCTCGGTTTCCACCAGAATCGACGAGGTCGAGCGAATGGCCGTGACCGATGAAATCACCTCGTGCAGCGAATCCGCCAGAAACGGATCATGCGCCAGCCGGTCGGTCAGCGTCTCGACCGTGCGCTCCAGGCCTTGCGTGCGCCGGTACAGGTCCGTGAGCAATCCTGCCCAGCCCGGAAAGCGCCCGGCAAACTCCTCGATCCGGCTCAGCTCGGGGCCATCGGTGCCCGGCTCTCCGGCGGCTTCGCGCAGGGCTGAGATGAGCGTGGCCTCGGCCCCCTCGGACAAAACCTGCGGCTCCACCTCCAACGCCTGCGCCAGTTTGAGCAGGGTCTTGCCGCCGATTCTGCGGCGGTTATGCTCGATGAGGTTGAGGTAGGAGGGCGAAATACCCGCCTGTTTCGCCAGTTCCGATTGCCGTATACCACTGAGCACCCGCCGCTCGCGGATTCGTGTGCCGATCATAAGCCGTTCCGGCATCTGATTTTTCCTTGCCATGAACTGGACTTGCCGCAACTGCGCGAGAATTTTTTTACAACATGAATGCCAAACCTGTCTATAAATTTACAAAAAAAATGTTCCGTGAAAACCAGTTGTTGCGTAATTTTCTGAGCCTCCCGCATACTTGACCTGCACACTTGTGCTCAGGGGAGGCGCAAGAGGAGGCCCTTCCCGCGATTTTCATAATGGGAGGAATCCATGTCCAAATCGAACCTGACGCGTCGGGGTCTGATCAAGACCAGCGCCATCGCTGGGGCCGGCGTCGCGCTGCCAACGATCTTCACCGCGTCGAGCGCGAATGCCTTTACCAACGAACCCACCGGCAGCACCGTCACCCTCGGCTTCAACGTGCCACAATCGGGGCCCTATGCCGATGAGGGCGCCGACGAGCTGCGCGCCTACGAGCTTGCAGTCGAGCACCTCAACGGGGGCGGCGACGGTGGCATGATGAACACCTTCAGCTCCAAGGCGCTGCAAGGCAACGGCATCCTTGGCAAGAAGGTTGAATACGTCACCGGTGACACTCAGACCAAATCCGACGCCGCGCGCGCATCCGCGAAATCCATGATCGAAAAAGACGGCGCGGTGATGATCACCGGCGGTTCGTCCTCGGGCGTGGCCGTTGCCGTGCAGGCGCTCTGCCAGGAGGCGGGCGTGATCTTCATGGCGGGTCTCACGCACTCCAACGACACCACCGGCAAGGACAAGAAGGCCAACGGCTTCCGCCACTTCTTCAACTCCTACATGTCGGGCGCGGCGCTCGCGCCGGTGCTGGCCAATGCCTATGGCACCGACCGCAAGGCCTATCACCTGACCGCCGACTACAACTGGGGCTACACCACCGAGGAAGCCGTGCGCGCCTCGACCGAGGCCATGGGCTGGGAGACCGTGAATGCGGTCAAGACCCCGCTGACCCAGACTGATTTCAGCTCCTATATCGCACCGGTGCTGCAATCGGGCGCGGACACGCTGGTGCTCAACCACTACGGCGGCAACATGGTCAACTCGCTGACCAACGCCGTGCAGTTCGGCCTGCGCGACAAGCAGGTCAA
>Ga0102932_1001863_pt1 | contig 10840 bp, 8 predicted proteins | sample SalPonR1_C_D2_MG_FD_78212 | JGI IMG/M metagenome (GOLD analysis project Ga0102932, IMG submission 78212) | Salt pond soil microbial communities from South San Francisco under conditions of wetland restoration - Salt Pond MetaG R1_C_D2_MG | ecosystem: Environmental > Aquatic > Marine > Intertidal...
CGAGTTGGCAGACTGTTTTGCGGATGCCGCCGCCGGTGTCCGTTTCATTGCCGACGCCGTGTTGGCCGCCGCACCGCAAGCCCAGGCGATCGGTTTTTATCGGCTCGATGGCACCTTCGCCGACATTGCCACGGTGCATCAGCACCCGGACGATTTTGCGGCGTCGAACTGGCACGCCCTAGCCCAGCACTTATCGCAATCGTTGACCGCCTCGGCACTATTGATCGATATCGGTTCGACAACGTGCGACGTGATCCCGCTGGAGCCTCATCGTGTGGCAACCGAGGCAGGCAACGATTTCGAACGCTTGATTGCGGAACAGTTAGTCTATGTCGGTATTGGACGGACGCCCGTTTGCGCGCTTCTGGAACACGCCACGCTGCTGGGACGGCGCGTCCCGCTGATGAACGAATGGTTTGCGACGACGGGCGACTGCGCCGTCCTGTTGGGCTGGCAAAGCGAAGACCCGCACGACCTGCAGACCGCCGATGGACTACCGCGCACGCGAGCAGCGGCGCGGGCGCGGCTGGCGCGAATGGTCGGCCTTGATCAACGGAGCTTTCCCTGGGAGGCCGCTGAAGCGCTCAGCCGACAAACGCTGGCCAGCGTGACGGCGCGGATTTGCCGCGCCATCGAAGCGGCTCCGCCCCATCGGCACTGGATTCTAAGTGGGCATGGGCAGCGGTTATTGTGCGACTACAAACCGAAGCACGTCGAACGCCGCACCGACTTAGCCCACACGCTCGGTCCGCAACTCAGTCGCGTCGCGCCCGCCCATGCCGTCGCTCAGCTCTCGGCCAACCTGCCGCCTTAGCAAACGTGGCCAACGGGAGGGGGCGCGGTGTCCAGCCTTCTGGCGCGTCGCTTCGTCTTTAGATGCTGAGCTTCCTGCCTTGGGTCTCCTAAGCAGGCAGGCTGGAGTCATCGGGTCAATGAGCCGCCTCGGCGATCGCCGCGGTTCCTGAATCCAACCGGGGCTATCGCGCAAACGGCTAAGGATCGTGCGACCAAAAAGTGGCGACAAAAAAGTGTCGGGTACCTTTTGCGAGGAACTCGCCCTTGGGGTGCTTCGCACAAAAGGTACCCGACACTTTTTTATCGCTCATTGCTAAGCAGAGTTCTGCGGAATGATTCCTGCAAACCTGCTCAGGTTGCCGGTTCCTTTTTAGATGGCGTTTTGCTTTTGGGTTTGGCTTCCTTCTTTACCGCAGGAGGGTCGGCAGGCGAAGATTCCTTCGTTTTGTTTTTTGATTCGCCTTCGGAATCCTCGTTTTCCTTCGCAGCGGCTTGCCGTTTTTGCATTTCGTTTTTGGGCTTGCTCTGCTTGTAAAGCTGGAACCGGCTGGGCACCAACTTCGGCGGCCAGTGGTCATTCGAAGCCCCCGTGTCGGCGGTTTGGCGACGCGGATCGAGTTCCAGCCTTTGGATTGTTTTGTCGGTGATGATCAATTTCTTGATCTGCTTCGCATCGCGACGCCAGATTTCGGCTGGATAAACCTTGTTTTCACTCGAGCCATCTTCGTAGTGAATTTGCAGCACGATCGGCATCACTAAACCGCCTACGTTCTTGAACTGCACGACATAGAAGTTGGTCTTGCGTTTCAGCAATTTGCGTTCTTCGGGATCAAGCGAATCGATGAACCGCTGGAAAGCTTTCCGCGAGTCCTCGGTGACTTCTAGGTCGTCGTAATCGTTGTAGAAATCCTTTAAGCCAGGAAACAGATCGACCCGCTTGGGCAGCGGTTCGTTGCGTTCTTTGGACAGCGTTTTCGGTTTGGCGGCTCGTTCCTGGCGTTTTCGCTCGGCCTGTTCATCGGGATCGCCGGCATCGATTTGGAACAACTGCAGCGAATCGATGGCGATGTCCACGTGGTCGGTACTGTAGAACCAACCTCTCCAAAACCAATCGAGGTCGATGCCGGAGGCGTCTTCCATGGTGCGAAAAAAGTCGGCAGGGGTGGGCCGACGGAACTTCCAGCGTCGAGCATACTCGCGGAACGCAAAATCGAATAACTCGCGTCCCAGGATTGTCTCCCGCAGAATGTTTAAGGCCGTCGCCGGTTTGGAGTAGGCATTTGGGCCAAACTGGTGAATCGATTCACTGTTGGTCATGATCGGAACTTGGTTACCGCCTTGCATGTAGCCCACGATGTCGGCCGGTTCCCCGCGCCGGCTGGGGTAGTTCTCTTCCCATTCCTGTTCCGAGAGGTACTGCAAAAACGTGTTCAAACCCTCGTCCATCCAAGTCCACTGACGTTCATCGCTATTGACGATCATCGGAAAGTAGTTGTGGCCGACTTCGTGGATGATGACCGAAATCAACCCGTATTTGATTTTCTCCGAGTACGTTCCGTCCGCTTCGGGTCGAGGGCCATTGAAGCAGATCATCGGGTATTCCATGCCATAGACGGGACCGTTGACACTGATCGCCGTGGGATATGGATATTCGAAGGTGTAGCGACTGTAGACATCCAACGTATGGACGATCGCATGCGTCGAATACTGACTCCACAACGGTTCGGCTTCGTTGGGATAAAACGACATCGCCATCACCTGTTGGTCGCCCACTTGATGCCCGACCGCATCCCAGATGAACTTGCGGCTGCTGGCAAATGCAAAGTCGCGCACGTTATCGGCGTGGAACTTCCAGGTCTTCGTATTCTTGCTCCGCGAAGCCTCGTTCTGCTTGGCTTCTTCGGGGGTGACAACAAAAATCGGCTCCTTTTCGCCACGAGCTTGTTCCAGGCGTTGGGCTTGCGTTTCGGTTAAGACCTCCGCGGGATTTTGCAGGACTCCGGTGGCGGAAACGATGTGGTCGGCCGGCACCGTAATGTTGACGTCGTAGTCGCCCAGTTCCAGCGTGAATTCGCCACGTCCGAGGAACTGCTTGTGTTGCCAGCCGCTATAGTCGGTGAAGGCAACGGCCCGCGGGAACCACTGCGCGATTTCGTAGATATAGTTTTTGTCTTTCTCGAAGTACTCATGCCCGCCGCGGGCTCGGATCAAGGTTGCGTCGACAATATTGTAGGAATAGTCAATGCTCAAACCAGCCGACTGACCAGGTTCAATTGTCGTTGGCAAATCGATCCGCATCATGGTTTTCACGATGGTGTAGGGCAGTTCGTTGCCTGCCTTGTCTTCGACTCGCGTGATCTTGTAGCCACCTTCGAACGACTCGCGGGCCAGCAGCGAGCGAAGTGCGTCAAAGCTGACGCGTCCGTCGAGCGTCGGTGCCTCGGCCGCTTGAATTCCGTCCGAATCGGGTTTGAAAAGATTTTGGTCCAGCTGCAGCCAAATGTATCGCAACGATTGCGGCGAGCGATTGTGATAGTCGATGTCGACCTTGCCAATCAGCCGCTGTTGATCATCGTCGATACGCACGTCGATCTGATAGTCGGCGCGTTGCTGCCAGTAGCTCGGTCCCGGTTCGCCCGATGCGGTGCGAAAGCCGTTGGGCGTCGGCAGCCATTCCTCAAGTTGTCGAAAGTAATCGCGTTGATTTCCAAACTTGCCATTCGGTTCCGGTTGGGCATATACGCTTCCCGCCGAGATGGCCAGAATGATGATCGAGAGGATTTGTCGCGGCAGAGCGGTTTCGGTTCGATAAATCATAAGTTGCAACGTCAAAGGGCGGCAAAGTTTCCAGAAGCCACCAGTTTAATCGCTGGGGACACCGTGTCGGGCTAGCTTGCCGGGTGGTGGCGGGAATTCGCGGCAAAACCGCCGATAATGGGCCTGATCGTTCCAAAATCGCAGGTCAGGGCGAAAATCGATGCCTCTGTTTTTTCTTGTCGCGTGAGAAGGCGGTCTAAAGCGTGCGTGTTTTGTATGAAGACAATCATTTACTGGTCGTCGACAAGCCCTGTGGGATGGCCACGATGGGCACCACCGAGGGGCCCACGGCCTACACTTGGGCAGCCGATTACCTGAAGCGAAAGTACAACAAGCCGGGCAAGGTGTTCGTCGGCATCGTCAGTCGGCTCGATACCTTCACCAGCGGCGTGTTGGTGCTCGCGCGCACCAGCAAGTCCGCCTCGCGGCTGGCCGAGCAGTTCCGCAATTCGGAAACCGAAAAGACCTATCTGGCCGTTGTCGAAGGCGAGTTGCCCCTCGGGCGGCAGCGTTTGGTCGACTGGGTTCGCAAGGACGACGCGGCGCATCGGATGCGTTGTGTTGGCGAATCGGCATCGGGCGCCCAACAGGCAACGCTGCAACTAGAAGCCTTGCGGAGTTATTCCGGCAGGACGCTGGTTCGGGTGCGGTTGGAGACCGGCCGCAAGCATCAAATCCGCGTGCAACTTGCCAGCCGTGGGCATGCGGTGTGGGGCGATCGTAAATACGGAGCGACGACCAAAATGCCCATTGGTATTGCCCTGCATTCTTTTCGCTTGCAACTGAACCACCCGACGCTCCGTGACCGCCGCACGTTTGGTTCCGATCCGCCGTCAAGCTGGCGCGCCCTGGGAGTCACGGCGGCCGATTATGCCGACGCAAACGCTCGGCGGTAGCTCACCGCCGCAGGCGATCGGTCCACCGGTTGCGTCTTTCCGCACGGCCTGTTGCCCGCGCGGAAAAGCCTACCGAATTGCTACAGCAGGCGGCGGGTGTAGAGCAGCCATTCGGCACCTAAGAATCCGATCGCCACCAACAATAGCCAACGCCATGCTTCGCCTCGTGTGGCAACATCGGAGGCACCATCCTCCGCCCGCAGGATAGCGTTCTCCCGTGCCTCATCGATCACCTTCAAGCGATCTCCGGTGCGCACCTTTGTGTTGGCTTGCGCGGCACTACCGTTTTTGCGAACGACTCCCTTATTCAGCCAAGCGGTGATCTGTGGTTCGGTTCCCGCATCCAGGTCGAGCATCGCCGCGGCGACCGTCATCCCGGCCTGAGTTTCGGTCACTAGGTATTCGGTATCGAACTGCTCGACTGGCCCGATTTGCCTGACCGCCGCACGCTCGAGTTGGCTTTCTTGGGGATCGAACAAATTGACGCTGAAGACGCCCAACGCCACTTTCTCCTTGGACAACGAGTACAGCCCCACCTGGTCGGTTCCGGAGATCACCACATTCCCGCCCGGTTGGACCTGCAGCGTTTCGACTTGACCACTCGGACGCTTTAGCTGCACCGTGCTTAGACGATTGTCGACGCGCATCGTAACCGTTTCGCCGGGTCGAAAAGTTTCGGCCGAACTGGTCTCCACTGCGCCGCCTAGGTGTCGCAAGATATTCAGCACGAACACGGGCCAACTGCGTTGCACCGGCCAGTCACTATTGAAAACCGCTCCCCCGTCGCTATCGGATAAAATCTCAAAGCCAATCACGAGATCTTGATAGCCTTCGCGGGGCGCTAAAGACATCATCGGACCGCTATCGGCGGTCAGCAGGTCGACGCTTCCCGCCGGTGGAACCAGCGGCCGACCTTCGACGATCTGCAGCGCGTAAACTTCCAAGAACCGCATCACCGGGTGCGTCCGATCAATGTCGATCAACAGCACCGGGGAGGTGAGTTCGCCTTGCTTCCAATCCGTGGGGGGCAAAGAACCGATAAAGACGGTATTGGAAAGCGGCATCTGTGCGGGAGCGCTGCGGTCGTAAATGATCAAGTCGTCCATGCCTGTTGAGGCGCGTTCTTTGTATTGATCCGACTCCAGGTAACTCGGCGGCACCGTCTCGAGCAAGCACACCTTGCCCGCCTCGGCCGTGTTGAGGGCCAGCTCGATCGGGCGGTTCCCGGTCGAAACCAGCAGTACCGAAACGGTTCGCAGCGGCACGATCGCCGTGTAGGCCACATCATCGATTTCCAATTCATCGGGAATCAGGGCCTTGCCACGAGCGTCCTTGACGTCGAGCGTCAACTGCAACTCCGCCGCATTGGCGTTGCGAAGCTTGAACGGAGCCCCCGCTTCTTCTCCGGGCGGCAAGGCAACTTCGATCGCATCCTGGAATTCCCCATCCATCAGCAGCGTCGCGTTCAGCGTTTGCGGTTGTTTGCCGGTGTTGATGATCCTCGCGAAGGCCTCGACCTCTTCGGGCGATTCGGGATTACGTTGGGCACTAAAAGCGACAATCGCCACGTTGGCGGCGTCTTCGGTTCCGACCGGAATGTAGGTGGCCTTCAAATTGCCCAGGTCGAAATCGGTGACGTTAGGAAAACCGCCATCGGAGTAGATCAGCAGCTCCGCCGGAAGGGCATCGGCAACCTGATAATCACGCGCGTTGCCCGCCTCGCTGGTGCGATTCGGATTCGCCAAACCGGCGGCCGCTTTGAGCGCGTCGCCTAAGTTGGTCGGCCGATCGGATTGCTGAGCTCTGTCGAGCGACTCGCGCAAGCGATTGCGATCAGCCGTGAACGACTGCAGGACTTCGGCGCGGTCATTAAACGCGATCAACATCGCCACATCGGAATCATCCATACGGTCAATGCGGTCGCGGATCAGACGTCGCGCTGCCTCGAAACGCGACTTGTCGTCGCCCGCATCGGTGGCTCGCATGCTGGCCGACGTATCGAGCAACATCACCAACCGTTCATCTTGCTGGTCGATGCTCGGCCAACCGGGACGCAATAACGCCAACGCGGCCAGCCCCACGACCAACAATTGCAACAGCAGCAGGAGGCTTCGCCGCAATCGCTGCAACAGACTGTTGACGTGTAAATCCTCGATCGTGCGCGACCACAAAAACGTACTCGGGACCGTAAGCGGCTGACGGCGAAGTTTTAGGAAGTACAGCAGAATGATACCGATCGGAACCAAGCCCAGAACGGCCCATTGCCAGGATTGCAAAGCCGGCAGGTAGCTCATCGCACGACTCCACGTTCACGTAGATAACGGGTCACCATTTCATCGACCGGCATGTCGGTTCGCGCCAACAGATAGGTAATCGAGCGACGACTGCAAAACGATTTGGCGGTATCGACAAACGCATTGACCGTCTTCTTGTAACGTTCCAGCAAGACCCGGTTAATGGTAACTTCCGCCAAATCCCCGTCCTCACTGTCGACCAACCGCAAGTCTCCCTGCAGCGGTGGCTCTAACTCTTCGGGAGCCAGGAGGTGGACCACGTAAACGTCCATGCGTCGGCTGATCAACATCCGCAGGGCTTGTTCGTACCCCGCCTTATCCAGCAGGTCGGTGATCAAAACCGCGATGCCACTGCCCGAATTGCGTAAAGCAAAATCTTTCACTCCCTCATACAGCGACACGTTTTGTCCAGGTTGCACGGAATCGAGGTATTGCAGCATCCGCCACAGATTGGACTTGCCCCGCATCACCGGAGCATTGTTGCCGGTCGGTCCCAAGGCGGCGACTTTGACGCGGTCGGCGCGGCAGAGGCCAACGTACCCCAGGCATGCGGCGAGTTGCTTGGCGACGTGCAGTTTGGTGGGATCCCCAAAATTCATCGATTCGCTGGCGTCGATCAACGCGTAAAAGTGCAGGTCTTCTTCTTCCAGAAACAGTTTTAAAAACAGTTGGTCTAGTCGCGCGTAGAGGTTCCAGTCAATCTGTCGCAGGTCGTCACCAGCGACATAGTTCCGAAAGTCGGCGAACTCAAAACTTTGCCCTTTGCGGCTGCTGCGACGTTCGCCCTTCATGCGGCCTCGAAACATTTGCCGCGAGACCAATTCCAGACGCTCCAGACGCGCGATCAAATCGGGCGACAGCAGCTCGGTAGCGGCGGCAGGCATAAGCGGCTCCAAGAAGAAGCAGAAGAAGACGAAAGAGCCTCATCTTAGCGACTTTCCGGCCGCCTGTCTGTTGGCCAGCGTGGGGCGTCCAGACCCAGGGCGTCTCCGCGGGCCGAAAACACAGGAGGCCTCTTTTTGGCAGCCGTGTGATCCGCGGGGCACACCGTTTGCTCCCTGCGTTTGGCGTTTGGCACCCACGACCGAAGTGCCTGTCATGGTCCAGCCCCATCCCTTGCGCCCCGGTTCCCGAGGGATCTCTTCTTTTTCTGTAAGGCTTGTTTGATGCCGTTCTTTTCCGAGACCGCTTCCGATTGCTCCGCCACGCACGGCACGGCCCTTTCCAGCACCCTTTCGCACACTTCGCACTCTGCCACGGAAACTCCGCTCATCGAACGTCACCCCGTCGAGCGTCGGGTGCGCGACGTGTTCCGAGCTGCCTCGTACGCCGAGCTCCGCCAGCTCCGCTGTAAATGGGCCCCCGGAGTCTTGCGGCTGGACGGTTGTGTGAGCAGTTTTTTCCTCAAGCAGCAAGCTCAGGAATTGGTCCGCGCCGTCGATGGGGTGCGAGGAATCGAAAACGGGATCGAGGTAATCGCCGTCGCCCCGCAGCGCGGCCCCCGCTAGGACGGCCTTCGTATTCGCGCACGCCCTTCATTTGCGAGAGGAGCAAATCCGCGAGCAGCGCAACGCGGATCACAGAACTCTGCTTAGCCGTTTGGACACCAGCCCCGGTTGGTTTCAGGAACCGCGGCGATCGCCAAGGCGGCTCATTTACCGGATGACTGCTGCCTGCTTTGAAGACGCCAGGGCTGCCGTTAGGCGATCGTGACGTCCGGTGATAAGTAGACATCCTGGATGCGATGTAGCAATTCGATGCCATCTTCCATCGGGCGCTGGAAGGCTTTGCGGCCCGAGATCAGGCCCATGCCGCCGGCACGCTTGTTGATCACCGCAGTGCGAATCGCTTCCCTCAAGTCGCTCTCGCCCGCCGACGCGCCGCCGGAATTAATCAGACCGATGCGGCCCATGTAACCGTTGGCGACTTGGTAACGGCACAAGTCCACCGGATGGTCCGACGACAGTTCGTCGTAGACCTTCTTGGCGGTCTTGCCAAACTTTAGCGCTTTGAAGCCGCCATTGTTGAGCGGCAGTTTCTGTTTGACGATGTCGGCTTGCAGCGTCACTCCCAAGTGGTTGGCTTGCCCGGTCAAGTCCGCCGCGACATGGTAGTCCTTGTCGGCCTTGAATTCGCTGTTGCGGAGATAGCACCACAAGATGGTTGCCATCCCCAGTTCATGGGCACGCTGAAAGGCCTGAGAGACTTCGATGATCTGCCGTCGCGATTCCGGCGATCCAAAATAGATCGTCGCGCCGACCGCAATCGCTCCCATGTCAAAGGCTTGTTCCACTTCTCCAAACATCGTTTGATCGTAGCTGTTGGGATAACTGAGCAGTTCGTTGTGATTCAGCTTTACAATGAAGGGAATCTTGTGAGCATACTTGCGTGCCACGATTCCCAGCACGCCAAAGGTAGAGGCGACCGCATTGCAGCCCCCTTCGATCGCCAGTCGCACAATGTTCTCCGGATCGAAATATTCCGGATTGGGTGCAAAGGACGCCCCCGCGGAATGTTCGACACCTTGATCGACCGGCAAGATGGAAAGGTAACCCGAGCCGGCCATGCGACCATTGTCGTACAGGCTGGCCAGACTGTTCAGTACTCGCAGGTTACGGTCACTGGGGCCAAAAATCCGATCAATAAAATCGGGTCCCGGTAAATGCAATTGATCGCTGCGGATCGTTTCGCAGCGATGTTCCAACAGGTGCGGTGCGTCGGAACCGAGTGCGTCGTGAAGCCATTTGCTCATTAGAAATTCCTCTGAAGAAGGAGCCGAGGAACGATCCAAAACAGGGACGCGTTCCGCCAGGGTCAGGATGAAAAACAGTGTCAGGACAAGAAAAGCGGACTGGAAGGTTCAGGGTCAGCGAGCGTGCGCCCACTGCACGATCTGTTGCGTGTTCAGCATCCCGGAATGCCGACGCACCTCTTTGCCGCCGTGGAATTCAATCACTGTGGGAATGCCCGAGATGCCAAACTGACCAGCCGTTTGCGGGGCTTCTTCGGTGTTCAGCTTGGCTAGCACGACTTGCGGCGAGAGCTTCGCGGCGGCTTCTTCAAAGGCGGGAGCCATCATCCGGCAAGGGCCACACCACGGTGCCCAGAAGTCGACCACGACCGGCACCTCGGTCCGAGCAATGAACTTTGCAAATGTCGTTTCGTTTAACTCAATCGGTTGCGTCGGTAGTAACTCCGCGTGACACTTCCCACAGACCGGACTGTCGCCAGCCTTCGCATCGGGAACGCGGTTCACTGCTTGGCAAGCTGGGCAGACAATATTCATGAAGAACCTTTCAACCAAAATCGAATCAAGATCAGCACAGCACACAAGCCGCCGTTTGCCCCAGCGTTCGCCGTTTGCCCCAGCACTTCGTGAGACACCGTTGGATTGTAAAAGCCTAGGCAGGCCGCCTCATTCGAGAGGGTGCCGTTCGTCATCGCAACGATGCGTCGGGACCGCCTCCAGCGTGATGGATAGACGCGAACTCCGGCATGATGGCTAGACGCGAATGGCGTGCCGGATCCGAAAGCCGTCAGAAAGTGTGCAGAGGCAACCGAGCGAACAGCGTTCAGCGCGACTCACAGCGCGCAGCGTGACCCGTTGTCGCGCTACAGGCGGTCAGGCGTGCGTTTCCGCTCCATGCCCCCTGGCTCCCGCCGCCATCGCCTCCCATTTCGAAGCCGGCTTTCCGTCACTTTTTCAAACCAGCCGCCAACGCAGCCAACCGCTGAACAGACGCTGGGAGTAAGATTTGGCGCGGTATTTGCCATCACAAGGTCTGCTGCGCCGCTGGTGTTCGAAGGATTAACAACGCTGCGCCCCGTCGACACGCGCACCTCCGATTTCCAGCACCCCTGACTCTCTCACGAAGGAACGTATCATGAAACATGTCGCATGGAAAAGCGTTTGGAACAGCGTCCACATCGGTCGGCTGGTCGTCGTCGCATCGCTGGGGATCGCCTGGGCTGGGGCCGCATCGGTTTGCGCCGAGCAACCTCCCACCGAGCAACCTCCCACCGAGCAACCTCCCACCG
>Ga0102932_1001864_pt1 | contig 10839 bp, 7 predicted proteins | sample SalPonR1_C_D2_MG_FD_78212 | JGI IMG/M metagenome (GOLD analysis project Ga0102932, IMG submission 78212) | Salt pond soil microbial communities from South San Francisco under conditions of wetland restoration - Salt Pond MetaG R1_C_D2_MG | ecosystem: Environmental > Aquatic > Marine > Intertidal...
ATGTAGAAAATCAGGACCGAGCCAACCAGAACGAACACCAGCGCGAATGCAACCAGTGGCATCACCGGGTTGCCCGAGATCGCATGGATCACACGGCCAAAGGGGCTGCGGTGATAGCCGGCCTTTACGGTCGCGGGCCCGCGTTTGGGAAAGACCCGCGCGAACAGCCATCCAAGACCGCGGCGCGCGCGCTGCCCCAAGGCCATCAAGCCCAATAGCAGGGCAACCACCGCCGATAACCCGGCAGCCGCCAGCACGGCAACCCCCAGCAAAAGGACAAAAACACTCAGCAGCACCGGAATGACCGAGCCGAAAATGCGGCCAGCGTCCATTTGCGAGAACTGGTCGGCGACCTGCGTCAGAATCGCGGGCACCGTGCTGCCTGCCAGCATCAGCGCGGCGATGGCGATTGGAAACAGCAGACCATGCCACAGCCAGAACCCCTGCGCGATGTCATCGGTGCGGCTGTTGAACCACCGTTCCAACCGCCCCGTCACGCCACCCATGACCGGCAGATAGACCAACGCCACCAGCAACGAGGCCGACAGAACAAAGATCAATGTCACCGGCAGCATGCCCATGAATTGCCCCGGCACACCGGGCCAGAACAGCATCGGCAAAAACGCGCAAAGCGTGGTCGCGGTTGAACTGACCACTGGCCAGAACATGCGCTTGGCCGAGGCAACATAGGCATGCATCGGGCCTTCGCCCTCGGCGATGCGTTTGTCGGCGTATTCGACCACCACGATGGCCCCGTCCACCAGCATGCCCACCGCAAGGATCAAGCCGAACATCACGATGTTTGAAATCGACACGCCCATGAGCGCCAGAAGCGCAAAGCACAAAAGGAACGAGGTCGGGATCGCAAACCCCACCAACAGGGCCGGGCGGATACCAAGCGCGGCCAGTGTGACGATCATCACAAGGGCAATCGCCGTCAAAACCGATCCCTCAAGCTGTTTGACCATCGACTCGACCGTGCGCGATTGATCGTTCGACGTGCCAAGCGCGACAGCGGCTTTCAGCTCGTCTGGCCAATCGGCGCGTGCGTCGCGCACGGTCTCGCGGACCAGATCGGCAGTTTGGATGATATTGAATCCTTTGCGCTTGACCACCTGAAGCGCCACGGTTTTTTCGCCGTTGAACCGCGCGGTTCCCAGACGGTCCTCAAAGGTCAGGTTGATGCGCGTCAGATCGCCAAGGGTTACCACCCGGTCGCCGTTGGTTTTCACCGGCAGGTCATAGATATCGCGTGTGTCGTCGAACGAGGACGGGATCTTGACCGAAAACGTGCCTGACGCGGTTTCCACCTCACCGGCGGCAATCAACAGGTTGTTGTTGCGCACCACGTTGATCAGTTCGTTGGCGGTGACGTTGTAAGCCTCAAGGCGCAGCGGGTCGATCACCACCTCGACCATCTCGTCGCGGTTGCCAGCAATCCCCGCTTCCAGAACCGGCTCCAGCCCTTCAAGGCGGTCCTGCAAGTCCTTGGCCAATTGGGCCATGGTGCGTTCGGGCACATCGCCGGTCAAATTGACGATGATGATCGGAAATTCGCTGAAATTGATTTCGTAGATCGAATATTTTTCCGCGCCTTGGGGAAACTTGGCTTCGGCTGCGTTCATGGCGTCGCGGACATCGGCCATGATCTTGGCCTTGTCCCAGCCGAATTCAAATTCAAGCGCGATGCCGGCGTAATTCTCGGCGGCTGTGCCGGTCATGGTTTTCAGGCCGTCCAGATCGCTCAGTTCGGTTTCCATGACCTTGACCAGCAATTTCTCGCTGTCTTCGGCGGAAATGCCGGGGAACGGGACCGAGACGAACAGCGCCGGAATTTCGATATCCGGTTCGCCTTCTTTCGGAAGGCTGATATAGGCCAGTGTTCCGGCAAGGATGGACAGCACGATAAATGCAACCACCATCCGCGCGCGGGCGGCGGCCCAATCGACGATACCGGTCATTGGCCAAGCTCCTGATAGCTGGGGGTCACTTTGACTCCGTCGGTCACATATTCCTGCCCGATGATAATCACGTTCGCCTCATCCGGGAGGCCAGACAACCAGACTCCATTCGGAGTGTCTCGCAATAAGGACACGGGCATGAACGGCGCGGTGTTTTCGTCCGAGACCAGCCGCACACCCAAGGTGCCATCGTCATCCAGCGTCAGCGCCGATTGCGGCACCAGATGGGCCTTGGTGCCAGCGGCGGAAATCACGATTTCCGCAGTTTGGCCGTCGCGCAGGGCCAGATCGGGGTTGGGCACCTGGATTTCGACACGAAACGTGCGGGTTGTTTCATCGGCGCGGCGCGACAGGAATGTCACTTTGCCCTGAACCTCGCCGCCTGACGCCAACCGCGCCCCGGCCATCGCGCCTGGCTCGATCCGCGACACGTCGGTTTCGGGGACGAAACCCACCAATTGCACAGGGTCCAGTTGAATGACGGTCGCACAAAGCGCGCCGGGTTGCAGAAGGCTGCCCAGTTCGGCGGTGTCGCTTTCCAACAGTCCGGCAAAGGGTGCCGTTATCGTCAGGCGTTCGATCTCTTTTTCCGCCGCGTCGACAGCCGCCTGTGCCGAATCGATAGAGGACCGGGCGGTTTCCAGACCGGTGCGCGCCGATTCGACAGCCGCCTCGGCCGAACGCAACGCCGCCTTTGTCGCCGCCGCCCGCGTCTGTGATGCAAAGCCTTCTTCCGACAGTCGAATGGCCGCATTGTCGTTAATACGGGCCTCGTCCAGACGCGACAGCGCTTCTTCCAGTCGGGCCTTGGATTCGGGCACGCTGGCGCGCGCAGCGCTCAGGCGTGACCGGGCTTCGGCAAGGGCAGACGCGCGCGTGCCGGGGTCAAGCTCACACAGGGCTTGCCCTTCTTCCACAAACGCGCCTTTGCGCAACGGCTCGGAGATGACTTTGCCCGAGGTCTCGGCGCGCAGGTCCACTTGTCGATAAGCCTCGGTCTGGCCGCGCAAAATCACTGCGCTGTCGATGGTGCGGGCCGTGGATTTCACGGCGATCACGCCGATCGGGCCACCTTGGTCCTGCTGTGACTGTCCGGCGTCAGACCCTGTCTGGCCCGAAGTTTCGGCCCGCTGTTCGCTATCGCCGACAATCATTCCCGTCAGCCGGTCACGTTCGAAAACGAACGCATAAACCAGAACCGAAACCACAACAGCGGCGAGAATTGGGAAAAGTCGCATCATATAACCTTTGTCGCGGGCTCTGGGCCGGTCCGGATACCAAATGAGACGGTATCAAATTGTTACAATACCGTATACGTCTGAACTATGCAGTTTAGATTACTCTTTTGAACCTTTAGCTGCAAGATGGGCTATTGTGCCACAGCTTGGGGTGTCGCGGACAACAAGGGGCGCTGGCTATCGCCAAGTTTGGCGGCGTTGAAATGGTCTGAGAAACCCATCATGCGCGGTCGCGGCGCGGCGTTCGCGTGTTTTGTTTGTGCCGGCGGCACGCGTGCCGCAAATCCGGCCCCTTGGCAGGCCGGGGTCGACACGCTAAGAGGGGCGCAAACGCAGAGGATATCGGGCGTGAGCGACACAGACAGTTTTATCGAAGAAGTCACCGAAGAGGTCCGGCGCGACAGGCTGTTCCGCTTGATGCGGCGTTATGGCTGGATCGCGGTTCTGGCCGTGGCCCTGATCGTGGGCGGGACGGCGTGGAACGAATGGCGCAAGGCGCAAGAGCGATCGCAGGCGCAAGCCTTTGGGGATGCCGTTCTTGGGGCTCTTGAAGCCGAGGATCGCGCCGCGCGCGCATCGGCGTTAGATGCGGTCGAGGCACCGAACCCGGGGGCAGGGGCTGTGTTGGACCTGCTGACAGCCGCAGAGGAAGCCGACGATACACCGCAACAGGCCGCCGCGCGCCTGTTGGCGTTGGCCGACAGCGATACCGTCGATCCGGTCTATCGCCGCATCGCGACGCTCAAGGCGGTTGCGCTGCCAGACTCCGGGCTAAGCACCGAAGACCGCCGCAACCGATTGCAGGCGCTTGCCATGTCCAGTGGTCTGACCCGGCTTTTGGCCGAAGAACAATTGGCAATGATCGACATCGAAACCGGTGATATCGCGTCTGCGATGGAGCGTCTGACGGCCATTGCCGCCGACGCCGAGGCGACAGCAGGCTTGCGTCGGCGCGCGTCACAAGTGATTGTGGCCTTGGGCGGTGACGTGCCACAGACCGCACAAGGCGGGTAACGGTCCGCTCTCGGACCTGAAAAGGTTCGGGCAAACGCGTAAATTTGGGGGGCTTCGGCTTTGAAACCAAACGGGATAATTCTGGGGCTGGTGACGGCCGTGTCACTGTCGGCATGTTCGAAGGAAGAAGCGATCCTGCAAGGCGAACGCGAAGGTATTCGCGAGGTGCTTGGCATCCCGCAAGCTGTCCCGGATGCCGAGGCCGCGAACCGTGATCGCAACCAGCCGATTTCCCTTGTCGCGACGCGCAACAATTCCGATTGGCCGCAATCCGCAGGCACCCCGGAGACCCGTGCCGCCCATGCGGCCTTGTCCGCGGCACCGCAACTGGCGTGGTCGACGTCAATCGGCGCAGGCGATGGCCGGAAAGAACGCATTACTGCTACTCCGGTTGTTGCCGATGGACGGGTGTTCACATTGGATGCAGGGGCCCGCGTCACAGCCGTGTCGACCAGCGGCGAAACCCTGTGGTCCCGTGATCTGGTGCCAGCCAATGATTCTGCCAAAGACGCCACAGGTGGTGGCTTGGCCTATGATAGCGGCACCCTCTACATCTCGTCGGGTTTTGGCCTGATGACCGCGCTTGATGCATCAACAGGGGCCGAAAAGTGGCAGCAAAACCTGCGCGCCACCGGCTCGGGCACCCCAACCGTGGCCGGCGATCTGGTTTACCTTGTCGCGGGCGATGAATTGGCATGGGCCTTGGAAAAGGATAGCGGCCGGATCCGCTGGCAATTGTCGGCCACGCCCAACCTTCACAACGTCATGGGCGCGCCTGCGCCTGCGGTGTCGGAGAAATATGTCGTGTTCGCGTTTGGCTCGGGCGAGGTTCAGGGCGCGTTCCGCAAAGGCGGATTGCGGCTGTGGGACTCGCAAGTGGCGGGACAGCGCGACGGCTATTCCATGGCGCGCATCGGTGATATTACCGGCGACCCGGTGATTAACGGTGACAAAGTCTATGTCGGCAGCCATTCGGGCCGCACCGTGGCGCTTGGGCTGGCCAATGGTGAACGGATTTGGACCGCCAATGAGGGCGCACTTGAACCAGTATGGCCCGCGGGCGATTCGGTGTTTTTGGTCTCGGACCGGAACGAGTTGATCCGGTTGTCCGCTGACGATGGCAGCCGTATCTGGGCCACGAAACTGCCCTTCTTTACCAACGACAAACCGCGCCGACAGGCGGAAATCTATGCGCATCACGGCCCGGTCATGGCCGGCGGACAACTGGTTGTCGCCTCGGGCGACGGCTTTTTGCGGATGTTTGACCCGGTGTCGGGCAATCTGACAGGCCGCGTGGAATTGCCGGGTGGCGCGACGACCGGGCCGGTGGTGGCCGGGGGAACGCTATACGTTGTGTCGCGTAACGGCCAACTGCACGCTTTCCGTTGACGGCGTGATGCTGTAACAGGACGGCTTGAGCCGTTCCGGAGCCTGAAATATGTCCTTCACCCTAGCCATCGTGGGCCGCCCGAACGTGGGCAAGTCCACGCTGTTCAACCGCCTTGTCGGCAAACGCCTTGCCTTGGTTGATGACCAGCCGGGCGTGACGCGCGATTTGCGCGAAGGCGAGGCGCGTCTTGGCGACCTGCGGTTTACCGTGATTGACACCGCTGGTCTGGAAGAGGCGACAGACGAATCCCTTCAGGGCCGGATGCGCAAGCTGACCGAACGCGCGGTGGATATGGCCGATATCTGCCTGTTTGTGATCGACGCACGGGCCGGGGTGACACCCACAGACGAAGTGTTCGCCGATATCCTGCGCAAACGTGCGCGCCACGTGATCCTTGCGGCCAACAAATCCGAAGGCAGCGCCGCTGATGCTGGTGTGTACGAGGCCTATGGTCTGGGTCTGGGCGAACCTGTTCGCCTGTCCGCCGAACATGGCGAGGGCATGAACGATCTGTACTCACAGCTTATGCCGTTGTCGGATGAATACGAAAAACGCGCCGAGTCGGAAGCCCCGCAAACCGAGGTGCTGCTGAACGAGGATGGCGAGGCCGCAGATCCCAATGCCCTGCGCGCGCCCACGGTTGAGCGTCCGATGCAGGTGGCGGTGATTGGCCGCCCGAATGCTGGTAAATCCACCCTGATCAACACGATTTTGGGCGAAGACCGTTTGCTGACCGGCCCCGAAGCGGGCATCACCCGCGATGCGATCTCGCTGCAAATTGATTGGGATGGCCTGCCGGTGCGGATTTTTGACACCGCCGGTATGCGCAAGAAAGCCCGCGTTCAGGACAAGGTTGAAAAACTGTCAGTGTCGGATGGGTTGCGCGCCGTCAAATTTGCCGAGGTGGTGGTGGTGTTGCTGGATGCGGCGATTCCGTTCGAGCAGCAGGATTTGCGCATCGCCGATCTGGCCGAACGCGAGGGCCGCGCGGTGGTCGTTGCGGTGAACAAATGGGACATCGAAAGCGAAAAGCAGCAAAAGCTGCGTGATCTGCGCGAGGCGTTTGAACGGCTGTTGCCGCAATTGCGCGGCGCGCCGTTGGTCACCGTCTCGGCCAAAACCGGCAAGGGGCTGGATCGGCTGCGGGCCGCCGTTGAAAAAGCCTATGACGTCTGGAACCGGCGTGTGACCACGGCACAGTTGAACCGTTGGCTGGCCGGTATGGTCGAAGCCCACCCGCCGCCCGCGCCGGGGGGACGGCGGATCAAGCTGCGGTATATGACACAGGCCAAAACGCGCCCGCCGCATTTTGTGGCCATGTGTTCTCATCCCGATAAGCTGCCAGAAAGCTATTCGCGGTATCTGATCAACGGGTTACGTCAGGATTTCGACATGCCCGGCACGCCCATCCGCCTGCACATGCGCTCGCAATCCGACAAGAACCCTTACAAGGGCAAGAAGAAATCGACCCCGTCACGTCTGCGCAAGCATATTCATGGCAAGGGCAATCCGCCGAAATAGGTTATGTCTGACTGTAATGTATCTTATCCCGGAGGCCTACGCGTTGGCGGTTTTGCCGCGCACGCCCAAGGCCAGAAAGGCAAGGCCCGCACCACATAGCGACAGAACCGCGACGTTAGGTGGGCTGAGGTTGGACAGGGATATGCCTACCAAGGCCCAAGCGACCGTGGCCGCATATTCCGGCGTATCGGGCCGCAGTGCCATAACCACAAGCGCGATGATCAAGGCCAGCCCGATCATCGCCAGCGCTGCAATTTGACCCTCAACAACCCCGTGGCCGGCCAGCATCAGGCCCAAGGCCACGCAACTGGCCGCTGTCAGCCATCCCGCATACAGCGCGATCGGGGTGCGCAGCCACAGCCGGTCGTCTGGTCCGGCGGTCATCAACGCCCAAAGCGCCGTGGCCAGCATGGCCCAAATCATCACGGTGGCCCATAGTGGCGATATCTGCGCCACGGGAATCCACGCCGCGCCGATGACAAGGCTGGCAATCAGCGGCCAGCGGGCGGTATCCCATCCCGGCACCACGTCGCGCTTAATCAGGCCAAACCCGGCGCCGGCGATCAGCCAGACATAGATCAGCCCCCAAATCGCAAACGCATAGCCCGCCGGTTGCACCGGCGGATCGACTTGGGGCACGGGGAATTGATCGGGCCGGAACCCGTTAAAGCCCTCGGTGGTCAGGGGCGACAGGGCAAAGGCCAAGGCCGCTGTCAGGGTCAGGATCGCTTTCATACGTTTCATACCTGTAACGTGGGGATTTTTGCGGCGTGGTCAATCCTTGATTCCGTTGCATTTCAGCCCCTGACGCGACGGCCCCGCAGCCCCTGCTCAGGGGATCAGGCCAAGGTGCCATCCGCTTGCAGCACAGATTTGCCGCGCAGATAAGGGTGCAGCACCTCGGGCAGCGCGACCGATCCATCGGCCTGCTGACCGTTTTCCAGCACCGCAATCAGGCAGCGCCCCACGGCCAGCCCTGACCCGTTCAGCGTATGCACGAATTGCGGCTTGCCGCCATCCGCGGGCTTGAAGCGCGCGTTCATGCGCCGGGCCTGAAACGCCCCACAAACCGAGACCGAGCTGATCTCGCGGTACGTGTCCTGACCGGGCAACCAGACCTCGATGTCATGGGTGCGGCGCGCGCCAAAGCCCATATCGCCGGTACACAGAACGATGGTGCGATAGGGCAGGCCCAGTTTTTCAAGGATGCCTTGCGCGCAGCCGGTCATCCGGTCCAGCTCGTCGCGGCTCTGATCAGGGTGGGTGATCGACACCATTTCCACCTTTTCAAACTGGTGCTGGCGCAGCATCCCGGCAGTATCCTTGCCCGCGCTGCCCGCTTCCGAGCGGAAACATTGGGTATGGGCCGCGTAACGCTGTGGCAGGGTGGATGCATCGACGGTTTCGCCGTTGACAAGGTTGGTCAGCGTCACCTCGGCCGTGGGCACCAGCCACCAGCCATTGGTGGTCTTATAGCTGTCTTCGCCGAACTTGGGCAATTGCCCGGTGCCATACATCATGTCATCACGCACCAGAACGGGCGTCCATGTTTCCAGCAGGCCATTTTCCTCGACATGAGTGTCCAACATGAACTGGGCCAAGGCGCGGTGAATGCGGGCCACGGCACCTTGCAGCACCACAAAGCGCGAACCGCTCAGCTTGGCGGCCATTTCAAAATCCATGCCCGGCTTGACGCCGTCGATCTCGAAATGCTCTTTCGGCGTGAAGTCCATCGGGGTGGGCGTGCCCCAACGATGCAGCTCGACATTGTCGGCCTCGTCCTCGCCATCGGGGGTATCGGCCAGCGGCAGGTTGGGCAGGCTCATCAACAGATCGGTCAGTTGCTGGTCAAGCTCTTTGGCCTGCGCCTGCATCGCGGCCACTTCGGCCTTTTTCTCGCCCACAAGGGCGCGCAGCCGTTCAAACTCGGCCTCATCGCCCTTGGCTTTGGCGGCGCCCACCTCTTTGCTGGCCTTGTTCTGTTCGGCCTGCGCGGTTTCGGCGGCATGGATCTTGGCGCGGCGCGCCTCGTCCAGCTCAAGGATCGGGGCCGAGGCATTGTCCACCCCGCGCCGCGCCATGGCGGCGTCAAAAGCGGCGGAATCGTCACGGATGGCGCGGATATCGTGCATGGGTCTTGTCCTCGAACCTCTGAGTCGTCGCCCGCCTTATGCACCAGATTTTTGATGAGGTGTAGGTCCGAGGTCTAGACATATCATTTGACAGGCTTGATTGGACGTTTCTTTTTAGCTCGGCTGCTAGCTGGTCAGACAAAAGGGTGATGGCCTATTCCTCTAGGTAAGGCCAAACATCCAAGCCCATAGACCGAAGGAAATGCACTCTTTGAGGTCCAAACGCCATATCCCGTTTGGCGTCAAATGGGAACCAGTATTTGAAGCCTGCATTTTCAATCTGCTCCAAAGCTTTAAGGGTATCTTTGTCCAAATCTGGCATTCCACGATAAATATTCTTCTCCATGATAATACTAGGAGGAAGTGTTTCCCTTAAGACGGGCGAGAGCACAGTATCCTTACTTCCCATCGTTTGGTTCATTTTGTCCTTTGGCCCAAGGTACTGAAGGGCTGAAATATCAGCGCCGGGGAATGAAACCCCCTTTAACTCGCCCATATTTATGGATGATGTCCAGCCGCCTACTTGTGCGATTGGACGATTGAGTTTTGAAGAATCCAGTCTTGCACCCGTTAGATTGCACCTAAAGAAATCTGAAAAATTCAATACTGCTCCATTCAGTAAAGCACCTGACAAGTTGGCGTCTCTGAATTGACAGGCTTCAAGTTTGCAGTTCACAAAAACAGCCGCGCTGAAGTCACAGCGCGTAAAGTTTGCGAAGCTCAGATTGGTGCCTCTAAGATCTAATCGGTATCGTTGCCTCCTTTCCATTGCTTTCTGCTGCTCGGATCTACGGCCTATAACGTCTATCGCTGCTTGCAGGTCGACTCGAAGCAAAACGCGCTTGAAAGGAGGTTCCGTTATCTCCAGATCGCTAGTTTTGGCGTTCTGACGAATATACGCGCAGAGTATTTCCATAATCTGGATATGGTCTCGCTCACTGTCTTGGCTGATCCGTTCCAAGGCATAGATGGCACCGATGCGCACTTCGAGGCTCGGTTCGGTCCATTCTTCACCACCACGGCTAACCACTTTCTCTGATCCCAACCCCTCAACCGCCTTGTTGATCCGGTCGGTGATCAGGCCTTGTTCGGAAATGTCGGCCTGTTTCTGCGCTACGATGGACCGCCAGATAACGAAAGGCGCGCCGATCAAGGCGACGGTGACGCCACCGACGCCAAGGCTGCTGCCGGGGATATCCAAGAGACCGCCGAAAAGGGCGCGAACCAAGAGGGCGAAAGCCGCTCCGATGGCAAGGACCACCAGTAACGTCGCAACCACCGCAAACAACGGCCCCAACCAACGCGCCTTGGAAAAGTCCAATCGCCGCTTCAAGGTCAACCAATCGACCAGATCAAATCTGTCGTCGCCACTCATCCGCGCACCTCTATTCCGTCAACCTCACGCAACCTAACCACGAAAACTGCGCAGCGCCCACCCCTCAGCCACTGCCGGTTTGAGCCTCACACCATACCGCAACCAAACCGACGCACCCTTAGCGCCTTGCAAATGGTTTGCGCGGGTCATAGGTTCCGCGCAAATCTGCAGGGCGGGTAGCGCCCCTTGAAACAAAGGATAAGACCCA
>Ga0102932_1001867_pt1 | contig 10835 bp, 7 predicted proteins | sample SalPonR1_C_D2_MG_FD_78212 | JGI IMG/M metagenome (GOLD analysis project Ga0102932, IMG submission 78212) | Salt pond soil microbial communities from South San Francisco under conditions of wetland restoration - Salt Pond MetaG R1_C_D2_MG | ecosystem: Environmental > Aquatic > Marine > Intertidal...
AATAGAAAGAATAAATTGTATATTTGCCAGCCCTGTTTTAGAATTATAGGTTCTGGAGTGAAATTTTAGATATATTTGTTGAATAATCTTTGTTTACACTTTTCAAGAGGTACTTTATTGATAAGATAGATTTAGGTTTCTGTGAACCTTTCAATATAAAACCACGGTTTTTTAGACCGTACAGTAAAAATCACATTAAATTGATTTTTCGGCAAAGTTAAGTTGTGTTGTTTGTCCTGTACTTATCGGGACGTGTAGTTAGCCAGTTAATATCTTGTGTTGTGAAGATTATGGCTAACCAATGAGAAGCTTTTTTCCGTGTATTCGGGAAGAGGCTTTTTTCTTTTAAGACTTCTTCTACAACCTGGGACTCCAATATTAATGACACCTATCTTTTTTAAGCTTCTTTATTATTTAAAACCCCTTTATCTAAGCTCGTCTCAAGTATAAATTTCTTAAAGAGGAACTTACAAAGCATTCCCAGGAATTAGTATTCCAGTTTATTTGGAATTTGGACTTGATATAATTTTCTCTTGGTTTTTATTTCATCACTTCCTCTGGTTTGAATCCCTTTGAATTTTGGCATAGTTAGTGCCAATAATCCAGTAAAATGCCAGTTTACTCGAAAAAATTTATAATAAAAAGGGGAGATTTTAATTTTTTATCCCAAAAAAACCATAGAGCTTATGAAAAAGAATAATTTGTTTTTTCTTCTTGTTATTTCGCTGGGGCTTGTATTTACTTCCTGTGAAAAGGATGACGAAGTTCTTGCTAACAATCTTAATTCAAAAGAAAAAGATGAAAGATCTGAAGTAGGAGAAATTGAGGTTGAACAGTTCGTGTATAAGGGAATGAATGATATCTATCTATATAAGGCAAACATGCCCAGTCTTGATAATGATTATTTTGCCGATGACTATGACAGAGATGTTTTCCTTTCCGAATTTGGTTCCCCGGAAATTCTTTTTGAAGAACTTACATATGATCAGGACCGCTTTAGTTTTATAACTGACGACTATAATAAACTTGAAAAAAGCTTTAAAGGATTGAACAGTAGTACCGCCGGGATGGGATTCGGACTTGGAGCGATAACCGGAACTAACAACGTATTTGGATTTCTTCAATATATCATTCCCGGGACTTCTGCAGATGAGGCCGGTTTAGAACGTGGTACAGTGTTTACCGAGGTAAACGGGGTTAAGATGACGGTGGACAATTATAGTGATCTTTTGAATGAAGGATCTTTAACGATAAATACAGGTTCTATCCGGGACGGAAATATCGTGATGACAGAGGAAACTGTAAGCCTTACTTCTGGTGAGTACACTGAGAATCCAGTACACACTGCTAAAACTTTGGATATTGATGGCAAGAAAGTAGGATACCTTATGTACAATAGTTTTACTGCCGATTTCGATGATGAATTGAATGCGGCTTTTGGAGATTTTAAAGCTAATGGAGTTTCTGAACTTGTGTTAGATCTAAGGTATAATGGAGGTGGATCTGTAGAATCTGCCGTAGACCTGGCGAGTATGATCACCGGGCAGTTCGAGGGACAGGTTTTTATGACCGAACAATGGAACGAAGCCTACCAGGAGCAGCTTGAAAATCAGAACGCGGAAAACCTTATTAACAGGTTTAATTCCAGGATAAGAACTAACGAGACAATTAACAGCCTGAATCTTTCAAGAGTAATCGTGCTTACTACAAACAGTACTGCTTCAGCCAGTGAGTTAGTGATCAACGGGCTAGAGCCTTATATCGAGGTGGTGCAAATAGGAGAGAAGACAACCGGAAAATTCCAGGCTTCGGTAACTCTTTATGACAGTTCGAATTTTAGAAAAGAAGGAGCAAATGAGAACCATACCTATGCGATGCAGCCACTGGTTTTTAAGTCGGCTAATGCAAATGGTAAAACAGATTATGTAAATGGATTAACACCTGATATTAGTTTGTCTGAAGACCTTAACAACCTTGGTACTATAGGTGAGAAATCAGAGCCAATGTTACAGGCTGCCATTAATTTCCTCACCGGGAAATCCCAGGCTACCAAATCTCAGGCTGCGAAAAAAGCAGAAGCTAACTTTCATACAATTGGCGAAAGCGGAATGAATAATCCTGTTTTTCAAAGAATGTATATAGAGGAATTACCTTAGTTAGGAAATAATGAGATTCTAAATCCCGTATAAGTTATGCGGGATTTTTATAGTCAGTTGCCTGCTTTAGTAATGAATGATTGAAGCTTAATATTTTGCACTATACCTTCCTTGTTAGCCATCCCACTAATATAAAACTTATCTAATTTTTTACTTTATAGAAGATAGAAATAATGCATAGTATAAAATTAAAAAAGCCCGAAAACACAAAGTGTATCGGGCTTTTAAGGTGGTGCCTCCAGGAATCGAACCAGGGACACAAGGATTTTCAGTCCTTTGCTCTACCAACTGAGCTAAGGCACCAGTTGCTTATTGTTGTAAGCGGGTGCAAATATATATTCATTTTTATAATCTCACAAAGGAAATTTTAAAAAAATGCTTTTGTAATTTAGCCAGCACAATCAAATTACTATGAATTTAATCGTTGACGTAGGTAATTCTTCTGCAAAACTTGCTGTTTTTCAAGAATCTAAACTTTTAAAGTCTTATACATCTCCAATCGAAAAATTTTTTGAAAAATTTCAGGAAATAAAGAAAGATTATCCGCAGATCGCTTTTTCCATTCTTTCATCGGTAATAAAAGATGTTTCAGTGCTTGAAAAAAATCTGGAAAAAGAAACTAAGCTCTATTTGTTAAACGAAAACACTAAACTTCCGTTTAAAAACAACTATGCCTCACCCCAAACTTTAGGAAAAGACCGACTGGCTTTAGTGGCAGCGGGTTCTTTGAACTATCAGAACAAAAATTTATTGATTATAGATGCCGGAACCTGTATAACTTTCGATTTTAAAAATGAATCGAACGAATATCTCGGAGGAGCTATTTCTCCAGGTTTGCAAATGAGGTTAAAGGCTCTTAATCATTTTACCGCTAAACTTCCCCTGGTAGATTTGGATGAAAACATATCATTAGTGGGCGATTCTACTCAAAATAGTATCTTATCTGGAGTACTAAATGGCGTAAGTGCAGAGCTAGATGGAATTATTGATCGCTACAAGGCTGATTATAAATATTTAACAGTTATTTTAACAGGAGGGGATACGCAAATTTTGTCAAAGCGGGTAAAAAATAGCATATTTGCCAACCCGAATTTTCTTTTAGAGGGTTTAAACTACATTTTAGAATTTAACAAGACTCAATGATTAAACGATTTATAGTAATCGTAGCTGTATTTTTTACAGTGGTTGCTACAGCTCAGGAGAATGTATCATCTCCCTATTCTTATTACGGGATTGGACTTAACACTTTTAAAGGAACTGTAGAGAACAGGTCTATGGGTGGCTTAAGTATGTTTTCTGATAGTATTCATCTGAACCTTAGAAATCCTGCCGGTTACGGTAGGTTGAGAAGAACCACTTATGCGGTTGGAGGATCTCACGAAAGACTTATCTTAAACTCAGATGCTGCAGATGATAATGCAAAAGTTTCCTCTCTGGACTATCTTGCAATAGGAGTGCCTATTGGAGGAAATCTCGGTTTTGGTATTGGGGTTTTGCCATATACTTCTGTTGGTTATCGAATTTTAGATATTAGAGAATCTGTTGCCAGCAGGCTGGAAGGTCGTGGCGGAATGAATAAAGTGTTTCTTTCTGCGGGTTATCAGGTAATTCCTTCATTGAGTATTGGAGTTGATGCTAATTATAATTTTGGAAACCTTCAAAACCAAAGAACACTCATTCGTGAAGAGGTGCAATTGGGTACTCGCGATATAAGCAGAACAGATTTATTAGGTTTTAGTTATAATTTTGGTGCCGATTTTCAGCAAAAACTTAAAAACGGACTTAACTTACACGCGGCGGCTACTTATTCTCCAACAACAAATATAGATGCAGAGAATTCCCGTCAACTGGCAACTATAGCCTTTTCTGGTAACGGAGGGGAAACAGTAGTTGATGAGCGAGATGTAGATGTTTCAGATTCGGAATTAACACTCCCCGCAAAGTATACCATTGGCTTGGGATTAGGAAGGTCTAATAAATGGTTCTTTGGAGGTGAGTATGTAAGTACAGACGATAATTCATTTTTAAGTGTGAATGGTGCAGGAGGAGGAAACGCAAATTTTGCAAATGCAGCACAGTATAAATTTGGTGGGTATTTTATTCCACAATATAACTCTATTACAAATTACTTTAACCGCATTGTTTACAGGGCTGGATTTAGGTATGAGGAAACCGGTTTAAGTATCAATAGCCAGGACATTAATGAGTTTGGCATTACTTTTGGAGTTGGATTACCTGTAGGACCGGGATTTTCTAATATAAACCTTGGATTCGAGTATGGTCAGCGCGGTACGACAGATTCAGGATTAATTCAGGAAGATTTCTTCAGGCTTTCAGTAGGGCTTTCCCTAACCGAAGCAAGAAGATGGTTTGAAAGAAGAAAATTTAATTAACCACGATAACAAACAAGAAAATGAAAGCGAGATTTATAGCATTAATTACAGGGGCCGTTCTAGGTTCAAGTGTTCTAAGCGCCCAGTCTAATGATTGTGCAACAATGGCCGCTTTGGCTTACGATGATGCCAAGGCTAAAAATTATGATGCTGCTTATGAACCTTTAATGAAAGTTAGAGAAGAGTGTCCAAAATATAGTTTGGCTACTTTCCAGTATGGGGAGCGTGCTCTTAACTATAAAATTGAGAATGCTGAAGGTGCAGAGAAGGAGCAGTATATAAAAGAACTTATTAGCCTTTGGGAAGAACGTTTGGAGTTATTTCCAAATAAAACCTCGAAAGGGAAAGTGTATTCAGATATCGCTCAAATAAAATTTGATAACAAAATTGGTTCTACCGAAGAGCTTTATGATTCTTTCGATAGAGTTTATACGGAAGATCGTGAGAACTTTACCAGCCCAAAAGGTCTTTATGCTTATTTTCAGTTAATGGTAGATATGCAGGACGCCGGGGATAGGGAACTTCAGGATGTTTTTGATAATTACGATAAAGTAATGGCGAAAATTGAAGAAGAAGAAAATAAAGCAGCTGTGAAATTAGCGCCGCTTATTGAAAAGCAAGATGCAGGTGAAGATCTTACCGCTAAGGAAAAGAAGCAAATTAAATATGCTGAGATTAATTTGAAAAATTACAATATGGTAAAAGGCGCTTTAAATGCTAAGCTTGGTGCCAGAGCAGATTGTGATAACTTAATCCCGCTTTATAAGAAAGATTTTAATGAGAAAAAATCTGATGTAGATTGGTTACAGAATGCAAACGCAAGATTGTCTGCTAAAGATTGTACAGAAGATCCATTGTTTTTCCAGGTATCTGAGGCATTACACAAATTAGAGCCTTCTGCAAATTCTGCTTACTCTTTAGGACAGTTGGCTGAAGCTGATGGCGATAGAGCAAAAGCTTTAGATTATTATACCGAAGCTGCAGAATTAGAAGAAGATCCTAGTGATCAGGCTAGAATTTACTATAGAATCGCTTCTAATTACAAGGAAAGAGGAAGTTTTTCTCAGGCTAGAAACTTTTATAGAAAAGCAATTAGTGCTAAACCATCTTTAGGTAGAGCATACTTGCAAATAGCGAATATGATTGCTCAAAGTGCAAACAGCTGTGGAGAAACTACTTTTGATAAAAGAGCTGTGTATTGGTTAGCTGCAGATTATGCTGCAAGAGCTGCAAGGGTAGATCCATCTATCGCATCTAACGCAAATCAAACTGCTACTGCTTATAGAGGTAGAGCGCCACAAAAATCTGATGTGTTTCAACAAGGTAGAAGTGCCGGTGAAGCTATAAGGATCGGATGTTGGATAGGGGAAACTGTTCGTATCCCACAAATGTAATATGAGATTAACATATAAGGAAATAATAACTGGCATTGTCACGCTTCTAGGCGTGACAATGCTTTTTTCATGTCAGGGTAATCTAAACGAAATAAGAGCGTTGGATATTGAAGGTGACGCTCCGCAAGCTATTGCCGAAGGAATCAATCTTAAGTATACAGATTCCGGGAGAATGGTGGCGAACTTAAAAAGCCCTAAAATGAAGGATTTTACCAACAAAGAATTTCCTTACCGCGAATTTCCCGAAGGTTTGGAGTTGGAGATCTACGACGAGAATAATGAGAAAAGTACGGTAACTTCAGATTATGGAATTATTTACGACGGAACCAATCTTATAGATCTACAGGGGAATGTGGTGATTTTCACAGCCGATAGCATGCGCCTGGAGGCATCGCAGTTATTTTGGGACCAAAATATCAACTGGATCTTTACCGATAAACCCAATACTATTAAATTCCCAAATGGGGCAATTAACGAAGGTGAAGGTTTTGATGCTAATCAAAATTTCGGTAATTTTCGGTCAAGAACCAATGTTGGGGTTCAAATAATTAAAGACGATCAACCTGATGAGTAAATATTTTAAATACTTCGAATACGCTTACTTATTTATAGCCGCTTTTTTTCTTTATGAAAGTTTCAGAATTTGGAATACAGAGCGTAGTAGGTCTTATTTATTCATCTTTTTTGTCTTTATATCTATATTTATGTTCTTCTTTAAAAGGCGGTTTAGGCGTAAGATTGAAGAGCGTAATAAAGAAGAATAATGGAAGTTGAAATTCTTATAATTGTCCTTTCCTTAATTTTATCTGCTTTCTTTTCGGGGATGGAGATTGCCTATATTTCTTCCAATAAGATCTATATTGAAATTGAAAAACGCCAAAATGACTTTTTGGCTACGGTTTTAAAGAGACTAACCAAAAAGCCTTCAAAGTTTATTGCTACTATGCTTGTGGGTAATAATATTGCCCTGGTGGTTTATGGATTTTTTATGGGCGATTTGCTTATGAATTGGCTGCAGGGTTTGCAGCCGTTAAACAGCGCTTTCTTAGAATACCTTGTGGTAGATTTGAACTTGTTGACACAAACTGTAATTTCTACTTTGGTTATTTTGCTTACAGCCGAATTTCTTCCGAAGGTGTTTTTCCAGATTTACGCAAATTCAATGCTTAAATTCTTCGCGTTTCCGGCGTACCTTTTCTATTTGCTGTTTAGTTTCGTTTCTTCTTTCGTAATATGGGTCTCCGATTTTATTTTAAAAAGATTTTTTAAAACTGAGGGGGACGAGGTTCAACTTGCTTTTAGTAAAGTTGAGTTAGGGAACTTTATCAACGAGCAGATGGAAACTGTTGAAGACGATGAAGTGGTAGATTCTGAAATTCAAATTTTTCAAAATGCCCTGCAATTTTCAGACATAAAAGCAAGGGAGGTAATGGTGCCAAGAACTGAAATCATCGCAGTAGACCAACACCAGGCTCCAAAAGATCTTATTAATACTTTTACCGAAACCGGTCTTTCAAAACTTTTAATTTTTAACGAGACCATAGATGATGTTATAGGTTATGTGCATTCATTCGAACTTTTTAAAAAGCCTGAATCTATAAAATCTATACTCCTGCCGGTTGTTTTTGTACCCGAAACGATGTGGGTAAAAGATGTTTTGGATAATCTTACCAAGAAACGAAAAAGTATAGCTGTAGTTATTGACGAGTATGGTGGAACCAGCGGTATGATCACCGTAGAAGACATTGTTGAAGAACTTTTTGGTGAAATTCAGGATGAACACGATCCCGTGGTGCTTACTGAAGAAGAATTAGGGGAATCGCACTACAAATTTTCTGCCAGGTTGGAAGTAGATTATTTAAATGAAAACTATAAACTGAATGTTCCTGAAGGTGAAAATTACGAAACCCTTGGCGGTTACATTGTAAATCATACCGAGGAAATTCCCAGGCAGAATGAAGAATTAGAGATAGATAATTTTCTATTTAAAATATTAGAAGTTTCCAATACCAAAATAGAATTGGTAGAATTACAAATCAAGTCGTCAGATTAAATAGCGATTAGTTAATATTTTGCTAATTATAAGTTTTATAATTAGGTTAAAAACATTATTTTCGCCCACTATATTTCGATAAATAACAACTACAAATGGCAGTATTAAATAAAATCAGACAACGTTCTGTTTTCTTGATCATCATCATTGCATTGGCACTATTTTCTTTTGTGCTTGCCGATGTAATTCGTAACGGAGGCTTTTCTTCGCAAAAAGACCAAAACACTATTGCAACCATAAATGGTGAAGAGGTGAGCAGGGAAGAATTTGCCCGGCAGGTAGAAGGTTATCAGCGTCAAATGGGTGCAAATGCAAGCACCAGCCAGGCTGTAAACCAGGTTTGGGAACAAACCCTTCGCGAAACTATTCTTAAAGAAGAATTAGAGAAGCTTGGAATTAGAGCTGGTAAAGCTCAAATTAGAGAGGTGATGAAGATGCAAATGGGTAACAATCCTGCTTTTAGAAACGAAGCCGGTATGTTTGATGAAAATCGCGTGCGAGAATATATTGCAAGCCTAAGATCTACACAGCCTGAGGCTTATGAGCAATGGCTGCAAATGGAGGAAAATATGGGAGATATTGCCCGTCAAAATATGTATTTCTCTATGGTGACCGCGGGGATTGGAGCAACAATCACTGAAGCTGAGCAGGCTTACCGTTTTCAAAATAATAGCGTAGACCTTCGCTTCGTTCAGTTACCTTACTCTTCTGTTTCAGATGACGAGGTAGAGGTGAGCAAAGATGAAATTAGAGCATATATCGAAGAAAATCCTTCGCAATTTGAAACCGAAGCTTCTAGAAATATCAGGTATGTATATTTTGAGGAGAAAGCTTCAGATGAAGATGTAAAAGAGTCTGAGGAAGCATTAACCTCATTACAAGAAAACCGTGTAGAATATAATGCTGTAACTAGCAGTAATGATACTTTACCAGGATTTAATACTACAAATGACTATGAAGATTTTGTGGAATCAAATTCAGACCTGCCTTACGATGATAGGTTTAAATTCAAAAACGAACTTCCTTCTGAATTTGCTGATGATCTTTTCAATTTAAATGAAGGTGAAACTTTTGGACCTTATAAGGAAGATGGCTATTTCAAACTTTCTAAACTGGTAGAAACCAAAGAAATTCCAGATTCAACCAAAGCAAGTCATATTCTTGTGGCTTACCAGGGGCAACAATTTGCGCCAGATGTAACTAGAAGTAAGCAAGAGGCAGAAGCTTTGGCCGATAGCCTTGCCAACGTTATTAGAAATGATAAAGATAAATTCGCTGAATTAGCAGCCGAATTTTCTGCAGACCGTTCTAACAACCAGGATGGTGGAGACCTTGGTTATTTTGGACCTGGAGATATGGTATCAGAATTTGATAGTTATGTTTTGGATAATAATCCTGGAGATGTTGGTGTTGTGGAAACCGATTTTGGTTACCACGTAATTCATATTGAAGAACAAACCGAGAGGGAAAAAGCGGTAAAAATTGCCACTATTGCCAGAGAGATTGAAGCTTCAGAGCGTTCCAGAAACAACTTGTTTAATGAAACTACTAAGTTTGAGATCGCTGCGGGTGAAGGAGATTTTGCAGAGGTTGCTAAAGAAGAAAATTACAACATTAGAACAGTTAACAATGTTAAAGCTTTAGATGAAAATATTCCCGGGGTTGGACAACAAAGAAGAATTGTTCAGTGGGCATTTGAAGACGAAGCTAACGTTGGCGACATTAAACGTTTTGATATTCCATCTGGATATGTTGTTGCTCAATTAACAGCTAAAAATAAAGAAGGTTTGATGACTGCGGAAAATGCTTCATCTAAAGTCCTTCCAATTCTTACAAAAGAAAAGAAAGCTGAAATTCTAAAAGAAAGAATCAACAGCGATAACCTACAGGAGATAGCTTCTAATAACAATACTACAGTACAAACTGCAAATGCTGTTAATCTTGGTAGCCCAACATTACCGGGTGCAGGTAGAGAACCAGAAGTAGTAGGAGCTGTATTTGCTTTAGAGCCGGGTAGTGTAACTGATCCTATTGCTGGAAATAACGGAGTGTATGTCGTAGAGCTTGAAAGTAAAAATGAAGCACCTGCAATGAATTCTTATAGTGGGATTGCTCAGCAGGAAACTGCTGAAAGAAGACAGAATGCTTCTCAAAGACTTTTTGAAGCACTACGCGAAAAAGCAGAAATTGAAGATAACCGTGCGAGATTCTACTAGTGGAATAAGCATTTGGACATAAAAAAAAGCCCCGGTAAAAATTACCGGGGCTTTTTTATGTCCTTTTTTCAAGCAAATTAGATGCTAAAACAAGTGCGAGATTTGGGTTAAACCCCTACGGCGCCCTGAATTTATTTCAGAGCCTGTCCCGAAGATCTTCGGGAGTCTAAGATCTCCTTAAAGTCGGTTTTTACAGAACAATGTCTTTAAAAGCAAGAATTGTTTCAAAACCTTTGTTGTTGAAATATTCAAGAACCTCTGCTTTGTCTCCGGTTACCATTACAAAATCACCGCCCCAGCCGCCAAGGCTTTTAATCGCTCTAGGGAAATCGGGAAAGCGTTCTTGTTTTACTTTTGGTGTTTGTAGCGCCTTAGATATTAAAGTTTCATGAATATTGATTAGAAGCTCAAATTCAGTGAGTGTTTTGCAATTGGCAAACTGCTCGGTTAGAGATGATATCTTTTCGGTTAATCCAGCTTTATTGGCTTCGGGTAAAGCATTGTAATGTTTAATAGCATCACGGCTATTCTTTTTCTTATTTAGATAAATAAAAAAAATATTTTCAGAAAAATCGGGATAGAAATTGGTTTTTAAAACCGAAGCTCCGTTTTCGGTAAGCTGG